>Ga0325410_1004221_pt1 | contig 16129 bp, 20 predicted proteins | sample PopdelMetagenome_16_FD_206182 | JGI IMG/M metagenome (GOLD analysis project Ga0325410, IMG submission 206182) | Populus deltoides microbial communities from Bellville, Georgia, United States - Xylem-PdIQD-R3 | ecosystem: Host-associated > Plants > Phyllosphere > Stem > Wood/Secondary xylem...
ACACGTTTTAGAATATCCTATAATAAGAAGAAGAAGGCTAAATCAAAATCAAGTCTCTATTATTTTAATTTGGCCATTTGAAACCACGATTATCCAGCTGCGATCAACTGATGAGAAATTTTACTTTGGTCCCTCGAGTTGATATTAATTCTAGCATGCCATTAATGTTTTTTTTTTAAAAAAATATTTAGGAATGGACTTGGTTGATCTTACGGGTTGATGCAGCCACCCCCAGCCTGCCCGGAGTCTAGTGGTGAATGGAATCATCAAGCTCAAATTCTCTGTCAGTGGAGTTCTTGCTGTAAACATCTTTATGATTTTGATATTTAATGTTCTTGAATTTCATAATAATAATAAAAATAGGAGATTTGGAGATGAGGAGGGGGAGTTTTAGGGGTGGAGGAATAGATTTGAAGTCCTGTTTCTTTTTTTTTATTATTATTTCAAGGGCAGAAAATAATTTTATATTATGTTTTAAACCGTAATTTATTTTATATTTCTAATTTGAGAAAAAGAGGCTGTTTAGAAAAAAAAAATTAAAACATTTATCTGTATGTTCAAAAGCCACATTACAAAATCAAGGGTACAAAATAACAACGACGCTAACTGGGATAAACAAAATTGAAAAGACAGGGACTTAATTGATGAATTTGAGATAACAAAAGGACGAATATATAATTGTTTCTATATAATGACACTAATAATAATAATTATTATTTTCAGCATTAAAAAAAACAAACATTCTTTGCTTCTCAGATAAAAATGGCCTGCAAGACGTCAGCAAGAAGCAAAAAATAAAAAAAACGCGTTTTGAGAGGAAAAAAAAAAGTCAAAAGCCAAATACCTATCTAACCCTTCTTATCCACAATCTTTCTAACACTTGCCCACCCACTCCTCTCCTCCGTGACTCAAATTTGAGGGCACTCTTGAACTTTTCTTTTTACAGCATTTTCTGGTCATTAAAATAAAAAACCCATTTTTTTTATATCAACCAGGAAGTTGTTTATCTTAGCCATAGAAAAAGGAAAACCTTTATTTATAAGCTTTCATTATTACTTAAGTTCAAAAAATAAAAATAAAATAATTTATTTGATAGGTGTGTGTGTGTGTGTGTGTGTATTTATTATACAATTTCGTATGTGAATGAACTACAATTACAGTGCATAGCTGGATATAGAGAGATTGTTTGATCATATACTCAACACAAATTTATTATTTATTTCCAATTCCAGGTGCTCTTTGATTTTTCATTTATTTAATTATTTATTATTCTCTCATGCCATTAAATGGAGCAGCTTTGTTTATATATGTATAATACAAGAAAGAGGAGAGGAAGAGATAGATGATGATGATTTTGCAGGATCATAAAAAATCTGATTGCTTCTTTTAGAGAATCGCTATCTGGGTAGACAGCCAGGCTTTTCTTTTTTCCCTTTCTATTGCAAATCAGCACCTACCCTTTTTTGTCACGGATTGATTTGACTACGTGTCATAAATCTCTTGGAGAACAAGATCTTATGCCGTTGTTGTTGATTGTCTTTTTCAAGGTAATAGTAATCAAGTCTGTATTTTCTTTTCTATCAAGGTATTGTATTGTGTCATTCAATCACACCCTTTTTTTCTTCTCTCTGTAAGGAAAGATTAGAGGCAGACACGTGTTAGTTTTGTTTGGGGTTTTGGATTTGATCAAATTAGTTGAAAAGGGCTGGTTGGGTTTTTTTTCCCTTGAAAGTTGAGGTTTTTGATGTAAATTGTACTGATTGAGATCGTTTTGGAAGGGTTTTTTTTTTTTTTTTTTGCAGTTTTGAGCTTCTGTGTATCTTTAATTTAGTGTTTTTTTCGTGAGTGAATAGGGTGTTTCTTGATCTGGGCTAGTTGTTTGTAGGTCATTTTTGGGTTGAGGAGTGATAAAGAAGTTGGAACTGCATGTTTGAGGTTATTGGAGGTGGGAGTGGTTTCTTTGAATTTCGGATTGATTAGGGGGATTTTTGTGACTGGTTGTTTAGTGATGACATTAATAATTGGTGTTGTTTCTTGGTTTGATGAAACGAATAATTGAAGATGAGATTTTTTTAATATTGCTAGTTGGTTGAGAGTGTCAAATGAGTATAGCATAATGAACGGGGCAGTAAGGATTGGATTTAGATGGAATCTTCTGACAAGACGTTCTCTGAGCTAATTTGCCTTTTGAAATCCTGGATCCCTTGGCGCTCTGAGCCTGCTAGCGTGTCAAGGGATTTTTGGATGCCCGATCAGAGTTGTAGGGTATGCTACGAGTGTGATTCTCAATTTACAGTATTTAATCGCAGACATCATTGTCGACTTTGTGGCCGAGTTTTCTGTGCCAAGTGTACAGCCAACTCAGTTCCTGTTCCATCTTGTGATCCAGGGGCTGCTCGGGAAGAGTGGGAGAAGATTCGGGTGTGTAATTATTGTTTCAGGCAATGGCAGCAAGGTTTAGCTACTTCTGATAATGGAATCGAGGTTCCCTGCCTGGATTTTAGTACTTCACCTTCTGCAGCAAGTTTTATCAGCACTAGATCTAGCGGCACAGCTAACAGTAGTAGCATCACTCTTGGCTCAATGCCATACTTAGTTAAGCCTAATCAGCAAGCTCAGACCAGTTCCAGTCTCAGCCCTCAAGTATCTGAAATGGAGACCAGTTCTGATAAGCAAGGGGAAGTGGCATCAGCTAGGAGCAAAGACCCTGTTGCCGACATAGAGTATAGAACTCCAGATGGATATGCATTTTCTATGAACAGGTTTGTTGATTATCTCCTTTTAGCACTTCATATACAGCTATTATTAGGTGCCTGCATCAGAAATGGATAGAAAGATAACAATCTAGTGTACTTTTGTCAAGGCAGAGGTTGAAGAAATTCATGTGCCATTTATAAGCCAGTGAGAGTGGTTATTTTTTTAGAGGATAGTGGTTAGTAATTACTTTATGATCATCCAATATTACATGTTGCTGTCTAGGTTTGTTGTCATATGTTCATGTAATGGCGTCTCAAGCCAAAAGAATTAACCCTTTTTACTCCACAAAGATAAAAGATCCTTAGCTTCGATGGCAGCAACCTAGGTCTGTTGACATATGTTTACATGCAATGGCTTGTCAAGCTGAAAGAACTAACCTTTTTGCACTCAACGATGAAAAGATCTTTTACTTATGTTTCAGCATGCCAAGATCAGACCCCTTGGCAGAGACTTGAGTCTTAGACTTATCTCTGTTTACAAGCATGATAGTACTAGTAATTTGTAAGATGTTGGTGTTATTTAATGCTTAGCTATTAATTATTAAATCCTTAATTCTGCTTTGGCACCAGAAGTGATGATGATGATGACGAGTATGGTGCATATCGGTCTGATTCTGAAACAAGGCAATTTCCACAAGTCAATGATTACTATCGTCAAGTTGAGTTTGATGACATGGGTAATGATGGTGGATCTCACAAGGGTCATCTTGATGGAGAAACTATTGACCCAAAAAGTTTAAGCAGTTCTCCATTAAACCACAGTTTTGGTTCACAGAATTTGGAAGGAAGGTCACAGCTAAGGAAAAAGGATGAACATGAGATGGATGATGAATGTGAAGCACCTTCCTCTATGTATAGTGGAGAAGATGGTGACACTGAACCTGTGGATTTTGAGAACAATGGAGCGCTCTGGCTCCCTCCAGAGCCAGAAGATGAAGAAGATGAGAGGGAAGTTGGTTTATTTGAAGATGATGACGACGACAAGGATGCTGCTGGAGAGTGGGGATATTTACGTGCCTCCGGCAGTTTTGGAAGTGGAGAATTTCGCAACAGAGATAGGTCAGGTGAGGAGCGCAAGAAGGTTATGAAGAATGTGGTTGATGGGCATTTTAGGGCTTTGGTATCTCAACTGTTACAGGTTGAGAATGTTCCTGTGGGAGATGAAAATGATAAAGAGAGCTGGTTGGAGATCATCACATCTTTGTCATGGGAGGCTGCTACTCTATTAAAGCCAGATACAAGCAAAGGTGGAGGAATGGACCCTGGTGGATATGTGAAAGTAAAATGCATTGCTTCTGGACGTCGCTGTGAGAGGTAGTTGCTACCTTCTTTTTCATTTCCATTTCCATTTCCATCTATAGGCCACCCTGTTCCACATTTTTTATAGATAACTCCTCGATATGGATTTCTCGCTTCATTGATGATCATGGTGAAAGGCTGCGATGCCATTTCATACTTGCTTGTTTTAAGTTTGTATAGCTGCATTCTAAAAGGCATTTTCTTTTAAAAGTGGATTTATTTTTGTCTGCATTTCTTGTTGCAGTTTTTATAAGTTTCTTTTTACCCGCATTGATTTTCTTGTTGCAGTTTTTATAAGTTTCCTTTTACCTGCTTTGATTTGATTTATCTTCTTCTAGTATGGTGGTCAGAGGAGTTGTTTGTAAGAAAAACATTGCCCATCGTCGAATGACTTCAAAAATTGAGAAACCTCGATTATTGATCCTCGGAGGGGCTCTTGAGTACCAGCGAGTTTCTAATCACCTGTCAAGTTTTGATACTCTATTACAGCAGGTTCTGATTGTTAAACATTCTTCTCAGCCTTCATGCTTTAGTTTCTTCCTCACTGCTCTCAATGTGCTAGAGCAATTGTGTGTTTTTGCTTGAACTTTATTTTTATTTTCTTTTTATTTTTTGGTTTCTTATTAGTTTTGTATCATTATCTAGGAAATGGACCATTTGAAGATGGCAGTGGCAAAGATAGATGCACACAACCCTGATGTCCTTTTAGTGGAGAATTCAGTATCACGACATGCACAGGAATACCTTCTTGCTAAAGACATATCTCTTGTTCTTAATATCAAGAGGCCACTTTTAGAACGTATAGCCCGCTGTACAGGTGCTCAAATAGTTCCTTCAGTTGATCATCTCTCTTCCCCAAAGTTGGGGTACTGTGAGAAGTTCCATGTGGAGAGAATTTTGGAAGATCTTGGTACTGCTGGGCATAGTGGGAAAAAACTGGTGAAGACATTAATGTATTTTGAAGGCTGCCCAAAGCCATTGGGTTTTACAGTAAGTCCCTGAAACTTAGATGATGATAATACTGTATTTAGTATCATTTTACAAGAAATTGATGAGGTTAAAAGATTTGATGGACACTTAATTAGGTTTCTGAATTGCATTGTTTTTTGGCTGGTTGATGCTACATCTACTCTGGTGATTTTACACGTTGTACTGTAGTTGAAAAAAATTTCAGAGTTACTGTTCAGGAAATTATCTTGGTTGGATTATGGAACGGGTGGTGGTACTGGCTGCATGCACCTGTGCAAATTTTGTAGCTACTAGCTATGTCATTGATGTAACAGTTCTTTGATTTTGCAGGCTGCTTTCAATTTCATTGCTGGGAAGTTGTATTTAACCTTTCATTTCTGTTTTCCCAGATTTTACTTAGAGGCGCCAATGGGGATGAGTTGAAGAAAGTGAAACACGTGGTCCAATATGGTGTTTTTGCAGCATATCACCTGGCTTTGGAGACTTCTTTTCTCGCTGATGAAGGAGCCACTCTACCAGAACTCCCGTTGAACTCTCCAATAACCGTTGCACTTCCAGATAAACCATCAAGCATTGAGAGATCCATATCAACTGTACCTGGATTCACTATTGCTGCCAATGAAAAACCTCAAGGACTGCAATCTAGCAATGAACCACAAAGATCCAATAGCGCCCCTACTGCTAGTCTGGTCCCAACCATAATCAGTTCATCTGTTGACAAAGTACAAGCAGCAGATGGTCTCAGCACTCAATCCTCAGAATTCACCCAATGTCGCCTCAATTCAACTGAATTTCTTTCTGCTTTTCCTTATACGGGGAAAGTTGTGTCAGATTCTCACCAAACATTCGAGGACAAAAACAAAATGAATTCTGGAGATTCTCTGGTGGCTGAAATTGCTCCGGTTAATAATGGTTTGGCTGCCATTGGTGATCAACTTAATTTTAACGGTTTTGGGTCTTCAGATGGTGTTGCAATGAACTTTTCCCAGAGTGATTTCAATGAAATAATCGCAACTCATCCACACAGTTCAGACATATCATCTGCACAACAAGATTCTAGAAGGAACCTTGAAGAGTCAGAACCTTTAAAAGAAGAGTTTCCTCCCTCTCCTTCCGATCATCAGAGCATTTTGGTTTCCTTGTCTTCCCGGTGTGTATGGAAGGGGACTGTCTGTGAGAGGTCCCATCTCATCCGTTTCAAATACTATGGGAACTTTGACAAACCTTTGGGTCGGTTTTTGCGTGACCATTTATTTGACGAGGTAAATTCTCTCTCTCAAATTTGTTATGTGGAAACAGCTATTACATTTTGAACTTGACAGATTAATTATTCTCAGAGTTACAGCTGCCGTTCTTGTGAGATGCCATCAGAAGCACATGTTCATTGTTATACTCACAGGCAAGGAACCCTCACTATATCTGTTAAGAAGCTACCGGAAATACTCTTACCAGGTGAAAAGGATGGAAAAATCTGGATGTGGCACAGATGCCTGATGTGTCCGCGGATCAATCGTTTTCCTCCGGCTACTCGTAGAGTAGTAATGTCAGATGCTGCCTGGGGTTTATCTTTCGGGAAATTTTTGGAGCTTAGTTTTTCAAATCATGCAGCTGCAAGCAGGGTGGCAAGCTGTGGTCATTCTCTCCATAGGGATTGTCTTCGTTTCTATGGGTAATTTTGTTAATCTCTTCATCATGTTATGCTGTAAGTAATCATACAAATTCATATTGTCTACAGTCGCTACATGTTGTGAAAATAAAGCAATCATGGCATTTATGCAGGATCTAATACTGAGAATTATTTTATAGACAATATTAAGCAACATGTCAGTCAGGACCGTGTTGGGTTATATCTGCTAAAATACTGCTTTCTTCAATGTTCTTGTATATTTACTGAATTTATTGATCTATATGTATCAAGCTTGTGTGCCTAAGTATGTCCATTCGGCATTGAATGCTAGTCTATAGGAGCAGAAAAGGAGGCATTCAACTTTGTAAACAAGTCTTCTCACTCTCACACTGCCTATAAATGTGCAGTTTTGGGAAAATGGTTGCTTGCTTTCGATATGCATCGATTAATGTTCTCTCTGTGTACCTTCCACCCGCGAAAGTTGATTTCAGCTCTGAGAATCAAGAGTGGACGCAGAAAGAAACAGATGAGGTGCAGTGATCCCCCTTTTGGACTTTTCATTATCTTACTCCTGTATATGGGTGATTTAATTGTCTTATTAATAGGTGGTCAATCAGGCAGAGCTTCTTTTTTCTGAAGTGCTCAATGCTCTTAGTCAAATATCAGAGAAACGATGTAAGATTGAGCAAAATAACAGTGGCATGAAACTCCCTGAATCAAGACGCCAAATTGCAGAATTTGAATCGATGTTGCAAAAGGAGAAGGCGGAATTTGAGGTGAGGCTTTCTATGCTTGCTGATCTCCTAGTCTTTAGTTACACAAGCATCATATGTGAGCCATTGTGGACACTTATCATGTGAATAGGGACTCTTTAAGTCACATTTAAGTACAAACTCTGCCCTAATTCTGTTACTTTCCTGTAACCAGGATAAGCCAATAATTTTAATTTATGTAATGCTAGAGATACTTAACTTTTGCTGAAATTTGCTTTCAAATCATTGAATGGGAATATTGCCACATTTTTTTAATAGAATCACAATTATGGAATAGAATAATTAACAAATCTCTACACACAAAAGGCGTTGTCATTTGGTAAAAAGTGTTTTTAAATTTGCTTTCAAATTATTTTTTATCCTTTTCATTTTGTGAATTATCTTGTCTGCCTTTGTAGTTCACATCCACGTAACTACGGAAAGCATCTTCTGGCTTCTATAAAGTTCTCTTAGAAATATTTTTTTTCCTCACAGTTACTTTTATCAAATTGTGTGTAAAAAAGTGCATATAGTTGGGACTAATATTAAATCTGTTGCATCTTGTGGTTTCTACAATTTTTCAGAATTTTTTCTTCTCAATTTTTTATGTGTGAAAGTATTGTAGAAAAATGCTTTTGGTTTAAACTGTCCTCGTTATTATTTCAGGAGTCACTCCACAAAGTCTTGAACAAGGAATTGAAAAATGGGCAATCTGTTATTGACATTCTTGAGATCAACAGACTGCAGAGACAGTTACTATTCCAGTCTTACATGTGGGACAACCGCCTGGTCTATGCAGCCAGTTTAGATAACAACAGCTTCCATGATGGTTCAAACAGCTCAACTTCAGGACATGAGGTGAAACCACTAGGGCCAGCTAATAGTGATAAGCTCATTGAGGAAAATGTGGATGCCAAGCTGCTTAAAGCCTCTAACCAGCAAGGAGGCTTTGGTAGCAACACAAACCAATGTGATGCAGTTGGTCAAGAAATAGATGTTTGTCAAGGTCCCAGTCACGGAAAAGGAGGCCAAGCTAATCCTTTTGCTGCTATGCCTGCCCGTGATCTATCTGACATTAAGGAATCTGGTGGAAATTTTTATAGGACCCTTTCTGATGGACAGGATCCTGTCATGGCAAATCTATCAGATACCCTTGATGCTGCATGGACAGGTGAGAATCAACCTGGAAGTGGGACATTTAAGGATGATAATAGTAGGCTTTCTGATTCAGCTATGGAAGAGTCTTCAACCACAGCTGTAGGGTTGGAGGGGGTAGGTTTGGAGGGCCACGTCGAAGACCAAGTTGGATCCAAAGTGTGCTATTCTCCTTCACCTGCATTGTCTACCAAGGACCCTGATAACATGGAAGATTCTATGAGCTGGCTAAGAATGCCCTTCTTGAATTTCTATCGTTCGTTCAACAATAATTGTTTCACAAGCTCTGAGAAGCTTGATAGTCTGAGGGAGTATAACCCTGTCTATATTTCATCCTTTAGGAAGTTGAAACTCCAAGATCAGGCTAGGCTGCTTCTGCCTGTGGGTGTGAATGACACGGTCATTCCTGTATACGATGATGAACCCACAAGTCTTATATCTTATGCTTTAGTATCGCAAGAATATCATGCCCAACTAACTGATGAGGGGGAAAGAGTAAAAGAATCTGGAGAATTCAGTCCATTCTTAAGTTTATCTGATATGACGTTCCACTCTTTCGATGAAACAAGTTTTGATTCTTATAGAAGTTTTGGATCTACAGATGAGAGCATCTTATCCATGTCTGGATCACGTGGCTCTTTGATTTTGGACCCACTCTCCTACACAAAGGCTTTGCATGCCAGAGTTTCTTTTGGAGATGACAGCCCAGTTGGTAAGGCAAGATATTCCGTGACATGCTACTATGCAAAACGGTTTGAAGCCTTAAGGAGGATATGTTGTCCATCTGAACTTGATTATATAAGGTCTCTTAGTCGTTGTAAGAAGTGGGGAGCTCAAGGTGGCAAGAGCAATGTCTTCTTTGCAAAAACCTTGGATGATCGCTTTATCATCAAACAAGTCACAAAAACAGAATTGGAGTCGTTTATAAAATTTGCTCCTGCTTACTTCAAGTATCTCTCTGAGTCAATTAGCTCAAGAAGTCCAACATGCCTGGCAAAGATTTTGGGAATTTATCAGGTGCTTATTCTTGAGACTCAAATGCAAACTAGGCTAAAATGTTCTTGATTTTTGTTTTTGAAGTTTTCAACTCTTTTATAGACTGTCTTTATGTTGTCTGTCATTCATTCCTATGAAAATAGCTGTAAAAAGTGGTTGAAAGGATTAAAACTTTTAAGAATCCTAGCCTTTGTCACTTTTGCAGCTAATGATGGAGATCCTGCATGAACTTCATACAAATTATTAAATATGTTGCAGGCAACTTATTGCTGCTTTTTTTTTATGTTGAAAGGTTACATCGAAGCTTCTGAAAGGTGGGAAAGAAACGAAGATGGACATTCTAGTTATGGAAAACCTTCTATTTAGGAGGAAAGTGACCCGCCTTTATGATCTTAAAGGATCTTCCCGTTCACGGTATAATCCGGATTCTAGTGGGAGCAACAAGGTTCTGCTGGATCAGAACTTGATTGAAGCAATGCCGACCTCTCCCATTTTTGTGGGAAACAAGGCAAAGCGGCTGCTGGAAAGAGCTGTCTGGAATGACACTTCTTTTCTTGCAGTAAGTTTCAAATATGTGTTTCTTTCGTTCTTTCCTTACATAACTATATTGTTTTTTCATCGGAAGTATCTAGCTGGCTTTGGTTATTCAGCATTTGAACCTGAAAAGTCTTTGTTGTCCATTTTTAATTTGTCATTGTTGCAAAACTGCAGTCGATTGATGTAATGGATTACTCATTATTGGTTGGGGTGGATGAAGAGAAGCACGAGTTAGTACTTGGGATAATTGATTTCATGAGGCAGTATACATGGGACAAGCATTTGGAAACATGGGTCAAGGCTTCAGGCATACTTGGCGGTCCAAAGAATGCTTCACCAACTGTTATTTCTCCGATGCAATATAAGAAGAGGTTCAGGAAAGCGATGACAACCTATTTTCTGATGGTCCCAGATCAATGGTCCCCTCCCACTATCATTCTAAGTAAATCCCAATCTGATTTTGGCGAAGAGAACACACAAGGTGCGACTTCAGTTGACTGATATTGTGGGTCCGTGTTCTTGTACATTTAAACTTGAATTTTGGGATCTTCCCACAATTTTTCTCTCATTCTTAATTTTTCCTTTCATTTTTTATTTTTTATTTTTGTTTTATAGAAATTACTACTGTAACTTTAGTTAAGAAGAGAAGCTTATAATTATTTGTTAGGAAATGCAGAACAAGGCTGTCATAGCCATGAGATTCGGTTGGGGGTATAATATTGGATGACCTTCCTTGAAATCGAAAAAAAAAAAATCTTAGCATTGCAACTTGTATATGTATTTCGAATTAATATTATGTCTTGTATTTTAGTGCTGATTTTGATATTCGTTCTCAATCATATTCAGTGTTTTTTGGTCTATGTTTCCATGGTTGGATCTCTCTCTCTCTCTCTCTCTCACACACACATACACACACACACACACACACACACATTTGCTGATTTTCCTTGAAAAGACTCAAGGTAGCCTAGTACTTAGTGAGGAATTAAGGAGGTGGGAATAGGGATACGTCTGGCAGTAAATGTCTGTCCAGCCTCGTTGGCCATTCTGATCTCTGTGGATCGAAGCGCTTTTTTTCTGCATTGTAGCATAATAACCCTTTAGATTACTTTACTGAAATAGAGCCAATTAAATGAATGTGTTGCAAGTTGAACGTTGGGTGTAACGAGCTCTGTTTTGGTAATTGCGTGCCAAATGATCTGCCGATTCACAGTTTCATCATTCTACCTTGGTAGTAGCATATTCAAATCTTTCTGTAGATGCTCTGATGCATGGTTTTTTCTTTTTTTTTTAGATATTCAAATTGTTTGATTTCTAACATAACAAATGAGTTTACTTTGTCTCCATGATGAATGTCCTGGTTTATTTGGCAAAGCATTTTGTGCAAAGGCCATTCTTATGCATTGGAATAATGATTTATTTTTTCATTTTTTGCATTATAATTTTTTGGTACGTTAATGAACGTGAGTTGCAACATACTTGAAAGTTACCAGGTTGTGATTGAGTTGTTTGCTCAAGAATCATGTCCTGTGTTTTCTAAGATTCGTTTCTTGTGCTTCACTTTTGGCAAATTTTGTCAATTTAATGATAGCGTTGAGGTGAAATACCAAGGGATGAGGTGAATACCGGTCATGTTTGTTTTTACGGTGACATGTTTTCAAAAAAAATGGAAAAAAGAGCAAGCAAATGGGAGAAAACTGAAATATTGATAACGCATAATGGAAAAGAGCAAAAAGGAAATGCTTCAACGTAGAGACGAGTGCTTTATGCTCGCTATTTACATTTTGTGATTGAAGAAGTGCTTTTCTTTTCAGTTTTGTTGGAATTTACAAGAGGTGGTCATTGATCAGCAAGATCTGTTAAAACCATTCTGATTGCAGTCCTCTTGCACAGCAATAACACCATTGGCAGTATTGTCAAACTCGCCACCATTAACAATCTGATGCAATCCTTGTTTAAGAAGATTGATGATCTCAGCATCCCTAAAGTCAATCAAGGTATTATTTATGTATCATAATGTTTTTGTATCAAATTGCAATGGAGGACTACAACAACAAAGAGAGGTTACTTACAGTATGCTACTTGGGTGAGAAAAATCAAACCTTGAATGATATGATGAACTTGGAAGAGGCTGGTGAAAACGAGGGCCTTCATCGAATCCTTCACAAATTATCTCCCCACTGTCATCTCTATAACAAACTATGCCCTCAGCTTGATTCTCGAAAACCTGTTTGAAATTGACCAGAAAGTCATCACAAACAATGTTTCAATGATCATAAATTCACTTCCGTTTAGTTGCATATGTTTATATCTTGAATGACAAGAAACACGGAAGACAAGATACAAGTGTACAGGAATAACAATACCTTGTCTTTCAAGGAGGATCTGACTAGAAGTGTAGGTGCTTTCTTGAGTAGAATATGACTACTCTGTTTAAGCATCCGAGATTTGCTTGCAGGCTTCAAAACAGGTCCTGATTTTTTGAAGGGGATGTGAGGAGAAGAAAAGCATGTTACAGCCATTGATCAAATGCTAGAAGAGCAGGAAGAAGATGAGAAAGAAAAGGAGTTTTTACCTCTTCTTCCAGGTGCTGTAGCTTTGTAGGAATAGAATAACATCTTTTGATATTGTAGAGTATTTTGTAGGTCGAAAAAGGATATAAAATTGAATTATTGTCAGGTTTTGTCTTGTCAGCTTGCAATACATAGGTAACGTATATTATATATATATATATATATATATATATATATATATATATATATATATATATATATATATATATATATATTATTGTTGATGACATCCTTTATCAATAGCAAACCGCTATGGATCTCATCAAGAAATATATATAGTAGAATTTGGACAACAACTTTGACCCTTTATTAGAAACATTTAACAAACTTTGATTGGCCTAAAATTCTCATCCAAGATAAACAAAGATCTCTGCAAACTTCTAGCAAACTTTTAGCTTGATCTAATAGTTAGATAAGAAATTATGTTTGTTACCATAAAGTTGCACTACAGAACAAATTAAGCTCAGATCCGAATTTGATTGTCCTATATATATCATCTTTAAAATCCTGTAAAAAAGATATAACAACACTAGGAATAAAAGAATCAAGATTGTTAGTGTTAAAATATATCTCCTTATACACAAGTAAAATAATAAGCATGTTAGAAAAAGAAGCACTTTTGAGTGTTTACCTATATTTTATATACTCTTTTCTTTTTTCATCCTTATTTTGTTCTTTCCACTCTTGACTTCAATTAACTTTTTTTCACCCTTAGTTGAATTAGAGTCTTTTCTCTCCTCTCTTATTCTTTTATTAAAGCTCACTTTATTTTCACTTTTTAAACTAACAACCTCACATGGTTTTTTTGTTACCTCGGTTTTTATTTCTCTTTTCAGCTCTCATTGGTTTTTTTAAGCCTTCAAAACTCTCTTTTTACCAGCTTTTACCTTCAATAACATTGTATGAAAATGGTAGCTAATAATAAATTTAGATAAGCATGTTTTACTAACTGTTTTTGTATATATTTTTGTATGGTAACCACGACCTCACATTGTTGTATTACCATTTCAACTTCACTTTTCTTTTTCAAATTTAATTGGTCTTTAAAAACTTGTCCAGGAGACAATGGTGCAAGTGTGTATGTCATTCCATCTTTCTCAAGTAAATATCTATTTTTAAATCTATCATGCTTGGCCTTCCTATCAAATCATCAAGGTCTCCCTAACAACAAATGACTAGCATGCATAGGAACCATATCACACAAAACCTCATCCTTATACTTTCTAATTAAAAAAGAAATCATAACTTGTTTAATCACCATAACTTAACAAGTATAGTACTAGCAACATTAGCACAACTTCCACTATCAATAATCATACTACATAGTTATCAAGCAGATTGTTCTTTTCGGCATGGTGCACTTTTGGCTAAGCATTTTTCCCTTGCCGAACATAGTTATCAAGTAGATTGTCTGCATCTGTAGAAATTTTATATGGACTAGTGATATTTTGAAGAGTAAATCTGCCCTAGTTGCTTGGAGCCCAAGAAAGAAGGGGGCTTGGGTTTGTTCGATATCAAAGCTCGCAATAAATGTTTCTTTGCTAAGCAGCTGTGAAACATCCATCTCAAAACTGATTCTATCTGGATACAATGGATTCATCATTATTACCTTCCTAGTGTCTTTATTTGGGATGCTTTATCTTTACGAACCTCTTCGCCAATATGGAAGTCTATTACCTCTCTTAAGGACCAGCTTGTTGCAGACTGTGATGGCCAGCACCAAGCTATTGCACTGATGACTACTTGGAGCAATGGAGAACTTCCTTTTACTGCTTAATCCTATGATTTCTTGCGTTTCAAATATGATCTTATCCCTTGGGCTAAAGTGGTTTGGGAAACTTGGTCTTTGCCCAACTATAATTTCATTTTATGGCTAGCGGTTAAGGGGAAGCTTTGCACTCGTGATAGGCTTCGGTTCCTGGATATTAACCTTTTGTGTGTTTTTTGTCGACTTTATAAAGAGACCCATAATCATTTATTTCCAGCTGTCCTTGGACTTCTCTACTTTAGAGGATGGCAAAATCATGGCTTCATTTGCAGAGGAGCATGTCAACCATTAATAGTGTAATCCGTGGCTTTCTTTTTGGTAAAAACAATTTTGTTGGCAGAATGTGTAAAGTTTCCCTTGGTATTTTGATCTACTTGATTTGGGAAGAGAAAAACAAGAGAGTATTTGATAATTCTTGCACTTATGTATCTCTTGTTTTTCACAGATTCCAGATTCTCTTCTACATGGTTCTGCATTTTCATGAATAGATTATCTTTCAGGGTGATTGTTGTTCTGTTTGTTGGGGCTGCTAGTGTTCTTTCGCTGCTGGTGATGGCTTTTCTCGGATGGAGTTGCAGTGTTGGTTAGATGTTGTCCATCTTTTGGTTATGGTTATTTGTGATGTCTTATCTGCTGGCTTGCTTGATAGTTGTCTTGATGGAGGGTCTGCTTTGATTGGTTGATATGGCTGGTAATGCCTTTTGCTTTATTGTTTGTCGTGTGTTAGGTGGGGCACCTTGTCTTTGATTTGGTTCCTTTTCTAATCATTGTCAACTAACTTTTTCAGCTGTTTGTAATTCTTTTGGCTTTGTTGTATATGTTTTATCAGGGAGTTTGTTCCTTTTTTGTAAATCCTGTATATGAACTTACTGGTTCTCCAGCCTTGTAAATTTTTTGATCTACTATATATACTTACATTTTGATCAAAACAATAATCACACTACATACCTTATTATTAACATAACCTAGTATGAAAAATGTTCTACCTTTGTTCCTTTACATCCTCTTTATAAACTTGAATACTCAAATAACTCCTTATAACCAAGGATTCTCCTTGCACAACATACTTCATACCACTAAAATCATCTAGCTTTGACATTCCCTCCAAATCATCCTTACTAGCCAATTACACCTCTCTATCATCTCTTATAATCATAATTCTCTTATTTGGATATTCATGTGCATGATGCCCAAGCTATTAACATCAAAAACACTTAATCTATCGCTTATGCTTTAGTTAAGCAATATTTTCCTTTTTTTCCTTTAAATCCATAACTTGCTTCCTAACAAATAAAGGTTCGACTATTTTAGGTTTAGTCATTGGTTTCATTAGTGCATTACCCTTTTTCTTAAAATTCAACTTCCAATCTAAAAAGGAACATGAATATGCACCTGGTTTCGCACTACCCTTTCTCCTAAACTATTTCTCTATTTTTACAACCATATGTATCATATCATCAATCTTCATATAGTGCTACAATTCCACAATATTATCAATTTCTTTATTTAATTCATTCAAGAACCTAACCATCATAGCTACTTTATCCTCGGAAATATTAGCTCTAATTATAGTTACTTTCATCTCCTTAAAATACTCATCCACACTCCTAAAACCTTGTGATAAGGTTTGCAAATTAATTATAAATCTCTCCATAATAGTGAATATGTATAAATCTTTTTCTCATGATTACCTTCAT
>Ga0325410_1004227_pt1 | contig 16117 bp, 5 predicted proteins | sample PopdelMetagenome_16_FD_206182 | JGI IMG/M metagenome (GOLD analysis project Ga0325410, IMG submission 206182) | Populus deltoides microbial communities from Bellville, Georgia, United States - Xylem-PdIQD-R3 | ecosystem: Host-associated > Plants > Phyllosphere > Stem > Wood/Secondary xylem...
TAGGCACAAGACTTCAACTACAGCAACCGCCTTAAGGAGGTTAAAGTGAAAACGGTCACCGTTTTGTCTTGGTTGGTAGTTTACTTGTGGATTTTGAGGCCCTTGTTATGAGACCTGGGCAGTATTCTGACCCGGTTTAAAACCTTGCAGGTTGTTCCGGTTAGATTAACGAGATAATTTTTTTTATTAAAATAATATTTTTTAAAAAATTGTTTTTATTTTAAAAGGACTGAAATGATGTTTATATTATAAAAATAATTTGATTTGAGATAAAATTCAGCAAGCTAAGCCAGTTTTTATAACTATGTGAATAGAAAAAATAATATTTTTTAATGTATATGAAATAATTGCATATTTAAGATTGGATTAAAAATAAATAATTGAATTTTATGCATAAAAGCTAATTCAAAAACCAATTTGAAACATGAATGTCTTTTTATTGTAAGTTTTGGGCAATTTGTTTTGTTAAAAAACATCAGTAATACTTAAATAAATTATAAAACATTTCATATTATACAAATTGATTATTAAAGAAGAGATATGCACTGAAAAAAATATACACGTGGTATTTTCAGTACCATAAACGTCCAAATTGAATTCTCTGAATTTAAATTTTCGTAAACAAGTTTATTGGGAAGAAACTAGATTCTACGACACCGTTTACTGTGTTTTATAAAAATTTAAATTTTTTTATTAAAAATTAATTTTTTTTTATGTTTTGGATGTTTTGTTATGTTAATTTTAAAAATAATTTTTAAAAAATAAAAAAAATATTATTTTAATGTATTTTAATATAAAAAATACTTTAAAAATAACAATAATCACATTTTCAAACAATTCGTGATAATTGATTTAGAAAATTATATTTGAATCCAGCCACTAATTTTTTATGCAATATTATATTTATATATGTTCGTGAAAATAATTATAATTTCAAGTCTCTCTTGGCGTTTGTACTTGGTGTTTGAGCATTCTTTATATTAATCTTATTACAAAATAACATTGATATAAAAATAAAGTGTTTTTTATTTGGAGAACAAAAGTAACGGGTTTGGAAAAAAAATATTTATAATTAATATTTGATGGTAATATATATATATATATAGAATTTTACAATAATTCTCATATATGATTAAATATAAACAATCCAAATCAATTATTTTAAATATATACAAGATAAAAGATAGTTTAAGTTGAACTGCAGAATTGCAGTAATAAAATCCAACTCAAGACAAAAATTAAGTTGAAAGCAAACACTTGAAAAAATATATATTATTTTAATAAAAAATTAATAAATTAAAGATTAAACTTTGACCCGGTGATCTAAATTTATTTATTTATTTTATCATAAACCAAATTCATGCCTCGAATTAGCTTCTAGATCCTAGAATAACACATGCTACTATCCTAGTACATGTTTTACAATTATGCACGAGATAATACATGTCCTATCTTTATCTTTATTTTTATTTTTATTTTTATTTTTATATTTTAAAAATATTTTTTACAAAAATAATTTATTTTTTTAAATTAAATTTTTTTAATGTTTTGAAATCATTTTGATATGTTAATTTTAAAAATAATTTTTAAAAAATAAAAAAATATATTATTTTAATATTTTTTCAACTAAAAAATACTTTGTAAAGCAACCACACTCCCAAATACCAACCTTATTCATTAAATAAAAAATATTTCTCGTCTTGACTTTTATCTGATTAAATGATTTTATTAAAAATTTTTAATTTCTTCTTATTATATTTTATTTTGATGTGTATTTAGTAACTAGATGTATTTTATATTTTAAAAGTATTAAATTAATTTTTTATATATATTTTTTATGATTACGATATGTACGTTAAAATTAAAAATTAAAAAAAATATTATTTTAATATATTTTTATATTCTTTAAAAAAACAATATACACAACTTTATCAATCACGTACAAATGTGAGAGTATAATAACTTTTGTTTTTAAAAAATATTAAATTAATTTTTTTAATTTTGTTTTAATTTTAATATACATACATACATACATACATACATACATACATATATATATATATATATATATATATATATCCGTACAATAAAAACAAATTTTAACGCAACTCAGAAGCCCTATTGGAACCTTGCTGCAATGCAAAAGGCCCCTCCAATCAGAAAAACATCCAACCAAAACGACATCAAGTCGACTCCCTCGTAAAAGCCGAATCTCTGACTCTCTCTCTCTCTCTCTCTCTCTCTCTCCGAGTATCCCCTGAATCTCTCTTCATGTACGTTTCCTCACCATCTATCACCGACGCACACTTCTATTTTATATTTCCAAAAAAAAAAAATTCACCATTTATATTGGTTTTGGAACCTTCCCTTTGGTGGATTTTTTTTTATTAATTTGCAATAAACTTGACTGGGGATCCTTCATTTCTCATAATTCACTAAATTCTATATTTTTACGATGTTAAAAAAGTTGTTGCAAGAAAAGAAGCAAGCTTTGAAGGTTTTCTGATGTGCGTTTTTTGTGATCCATTGATTTATGCAGCTGACAGTTTGGTGTTGTAAAAGGGTAAAAAAGATGGGAGTGAAACAAGCTATAAAGAGCCTGGATGCGTTTCCCCGTGCGGAAGAGCATTTGTTGCAAAAGACACAATCTGGGGCTCTTGGTAAATTAACGTTTTTGAATTCTTTTTGTTTTTTACATAATTTGAGATAGGAAGTTATCTTTTTTCGCTCAGTGAAGGTGGGTTTTAAGCTTGGAATGTTTGTATTGGCAGTATTGCAGTCAATTAAGGTTCTAGTGGGGTGTGTAGATTGAGTGGTTGTGGCGTGGCGGGTGATTTATGATGGACAAATGCAAAGATAACTAATTTTCATGAGAAGTTTGTAAATGGGTTTCGATAAAAGATGTGTTAAATTCATATAAATGATCATTCTTAGCTTTGTTTGTGGTGGATCATAATGTAAGAGAAATTCTTGAACTTAAACCATTTATTGCAATCATGCATGCAATATTGTATCTAGGAAACGAAAAGGAGTGTTTATTGAATCTAGATTCAGTGTTTGTACTGTCTTTTGAGTGTTAGTTTTACGATGTTGGTTTTGCTTCTTCTTGTTTCTTGTAGTTTCCGTCATTGGGCTAGTTATAATGGCTACGCTGTTCTACCATGAGTTGGCATATTATCTTACTACTTATACGGTCCATCAGGTCAGTGCTTAATCCTCATCTCCCTTCTGCATGTTTGGTTGTCTCTTAGATATGATGCGAGTCCACCAGGTCCTCCAATTCTAGACTTTCATCGTTTTGTTTTCAAGTACATAAATTTCTTTATGTAATAATTACAGCACTGAGACAGACCTTCAAAAAGCATGGATTATGATGCCATAATACCGCTTTCATCCACCCCCGCTCCTTTCTGAGTAACCGGACAACTTGCATTCAGCACCAATTGGATTTAAAGCCTGTAATTATCGCAAGGAAACATTTGCATTAATTAATCTGGGACAGCTCAACTCTGAAAATGTGTGGCAAACCCTTGCCTGAACTCCACATATGGCGACCTCCGCTGTCATGGCCGAGGAAATACCCACACAACCACATATCATGAAAGAAACTTTCTTTGTGTAAATTGAGGAACATCTAATCTTTAACATGTACTCCAAAAGAGAATGATCATTATTAGCCTTGTTGAGCTAAGCTGCAGTGGTGATTCATAGGCATAGTTTTCCAAGCAGTAAGAGGTTTCTGTCAGTTAAACAAAAGAATGCGAGCAGAAAAGAGCTTGAATGTGCAGTTCTTGTCTTACCAAGACTATAATGTAATTCTAAAAGTTGGCTCATGGCATTCTCCCAATTGTATAGGTTCTTGCTGAACTTGATTGACCGGGCTTTTTATGCTATATTTCATGAGGATCTAAGTTTCCTGGTGTTTCTTGTGTTTTGCAGATGTCTGTAGACTTGCAACGTGGAGAAATTCTTCCAATTCACGTTAATATTACATTTCCCTCTTTACCTTGTGATGGTTAGTGATTCACTTTCCTTCTTAGAAGCAAATTCTGTTTTCTTACTGATATCTGTTTATCTCATCTCTTATGGTAATTCAATGGTCCCACTTTTCTCAAGGTTCTTTTATTCCACATATGCAGTTTTGAGTGTGGATGCAATTGACATGTCAGGAAAGCATGAAGTGGATCTGGATACAAACATATGGAAAGTAGGATAATTTCTTTTTTCATGTTTTTTTCCCTTTTTGTCCTAGAAATTTTTTACTTTACTAAAGAGCTGTTATGAGCATCTTGGAATGTGAGTCTTAGATGAACTAGCCATGTGTGCTCATGTCTGTATCCATTAATGGCATGATAGAAGCTGCTATTTGGCATGCTGCTAACCAGGATAGAGTTTTTACAGCTTCGCTTGAACAGTCATGGCCATATCACCGGCACTGAATATTTATCAGACCTTGTAGAGAAGGAACATGAAGCTCACAACCATGGTAACATCAATTTTCTGGCATGCTAGAAATTTATTTGCATTTTCAGGATCCAGTTTTGATTTATTACATAATTGTTTTATATGACCTTTATGTAGCATGATAGTTTTTGCATCATTCTCTGTGAGATGCATCTGGGAAACATGATTTTTTCAAGGTTTTATTAGAACTTGGTATCAAAGGGAATGATAAGAAATTTGAAACTAACAAGCATATCAGATTTGGTCCAAATAACTAAATTAGCTTAGTATTGGTCATTAATTTTTTTCCCTTATCATAGCAAGTTAATTAATGTGGCTGATATCTCAAAACAATGTTAATCAGATCATGATAAAGATCATCACAAGGATTCCCATGAAGAACAGCATACCCATGGCTTTGATGATGCTGCTGAAACTATGATCAAGAAGGTCAAGCAAGCATTGGCAAATGAAGAAGGATGTCGGGTATTGCTTTTCAACACCTGTAGTATATTCATGAAATTGTTACTTTACAAGGTGGGAAAATTCTAAGTTTGCATATCTTCTTCAGGTTTATGGCGTTCTAGATGTCCAAAGGGTTGCTGGCAACTTTCATATTTCAGTTCATGGACTAAACATTTTTGTTGCTCAAATGGTCAGAGCTGTTCCTTTTCTTCTTTTACTCAGTTTTCTTTTGTAACAAAATAGCCTTTGAAGCACTTGGTTTGATTTTTTACCTATCCAACAACAATGCTAAAATGAAAAAATTAAATTCTTTTCGTTTCCAGATCAGTATATGATCCAAACTTTAAATGAGCTGTCAGTTAACGAGTGTATCACTTGTAACTCCACTCTTGAAAGTTGCTGGATGCTGGTGGATGGGTGGCTGCATATTTTGTTTTTACCCTTTTTTTAATTTCTCTTTTGGGTTGATGGGGAGTGTGCATTCATTCACATACAAAGTACTATCTTCTTGCCCTGGAGAGCGCAGAAAACTATATAAAGGTCATAGTCTTTCTTAGATGTAGTGAGGACTGTTCCTGGATTAGTTGGTTTGTAAGATCAATTTAAACAGGGCATCTTTATATCAGTTTTGTATTAAATGGCTGTTTCTGAAGTATGTTGTTAGAAATTTCTGTGTTATATATATTACATTGAGTTACTTTGCATCCACAGTTATCAATCAGGACTCTTACTGTTTTCATTCAGATTTTTGATGGAGCTAAGCATGTCAATGTAAGTCATATTATCCATGACTTATCATTTGGACCAAAATATCCTGGAATTCACAACCCTCTTGATGGAACTGCACGGATTCTGCGTGAAACAAGCGGAACATTCAAATATTACATCAAGGTTTGAATTTTCAAGCTTTCTTTCTGATGACTGACTACTTCTTAACTTATATGATCTCTACGTTAGAAGTGATATGCAATGAGACTTTACTGCAGTTTATATGCTGTCTAAACCTAATATCAATAGTGAATGTCAAGACATCTTTTTTCCTCTCTGGGCAATCAAGCTAGAAAGGGCTGAATATTCAGGAATAATCTCACATTGGGAGCTATCTTGTCCTTGAGAGCGAGCAGTCTCTTTAACAAGCAGAAATCTACCTTTCTTTCCCTTGCTAGATAGCCCTTATAATGAGATTATATAAATTGCCATGGAAGATTTGGAACTAGCATAATTGTGTTATATCTTGTGAGGTTCCAGAAGAAAAAGGAGTCCATCCAATATTTCTTCCAACATTTTTGTTTTAGATGATAATGAGATATCATTGGTATTGATTCCGGAGGTTTCAGTTGATTGTTTTTCCTCAAGATACTACATTTTGTAACTTTATTGTATCTTGCAGATTGTTCCAACTGAGTACAGGTACATCTCCAAAGATGTTTTGCCGACCAATCAATTCTCCGTTACGGAGTACTTTTCTCCCATTACAGATTTTGATAGGACATGGCCAGGTTAGTTGAAAATCTGTATAGAGGATCAACTGCCCCCTCCTTTGCTCGGCTCTTAGCACTGATTGCCATTGTTTTCCGTTGTTTTTGCAGCTGTGTACTTCTTGTATGATTTGTCACCTATCACCGTCACAATCAAAGAAGAACGGCGTAGTTTTCTTCATTTTATCACTCGGCTCTGTGCGATTTTAGGGGGTACATTTGCCTTGACAGGTTTGTGCATTGTTATAACCCAGTAGTACCCACTAATTTTACTGTGATGGGGAACACTGGAAAATCAGTTTAGTAACTAAGATATCAATGTTTCCATGTGGGTTTTTGGAATGGAACTTACAGGCTAGGCTGGACTCTGATGATGCCGTTTCTATCCATAGTTCCAGTACACGTGTACCATCTGTTGCTTTTCGTCGCTTCCATAAGTTTTAACTTTTGCTTCTGTTTTATACACAGGAATGCTAGATCGGTGGATGTACAGGCTTCTTGAGGCGCTGACTAAACCAAACCGTGGAAGTGGATTCCTATAAATGTAAGGGGAACATGATCAGTGGCAATCCACAAGCGTCGCAGAGGAATTCTACTTGCAAAACCCATGGAGTGCCCAGGTCCCAGCACTAGATGTTGAATTAAATTGCCAGGGAAAGAGTTAAAAAGCCAAGACAGCCTGTAATATCACCCCCTCCATGTTTCACCCCCCCTGTTGGAGGGCGGGTTGTGACTGAACGTTTGTAAAATGCCTGTAACACTACTTTTTCAAGCACGCAGTAACGGTATAGCTCGAGGGGAAAACATGAAGGTGTACATGCGGAATTCTTTCCAGGCTAACAGTTTTGATTTGTTCTGACCTTTACAAGAGTTTCGATTTGTGTCAACTACTCCATTCTCTTGTATATGCAGGTTCTCCTCAGTCAGACCATTAGCCCTATTTTGCCAGAGGTCGTCCTAATTCTGGTTGCAAAGTTTAAAAAAAAAAAAGTTGCAGGGCTTGTAGAGAAGACTTTAAAATAAGAGGCCAACAAGGATCTCTTCCAGAGGCCTATGCCTGTAGTTGAAGATATTATCATGCCACTCCCCATGGAGGTGGCACTTGGGGTCATGAATGATCGCCGGTTTACATGTGCAATAGCATTATTTGATTCTATGCCACTAGGGAAAATTTAAATGGAAAATCACAAGAATAAATAGAGCAATCCAGAGAAGCAAAAATGAAGATGCGCTTGGTCAGTTCGGCTCTTTACCATAACCCACACTTAAAAATCCAGGACCATGGCTGGACAGTGACATGAGAGCGAGGTATATATATCCCTTTTATGCCTTTTTTTCCGAGGGCGATGAGGTTATCTCAATAGCAATACAGCATGAAGCTTCCAACATTCCTCGAATTTCAGAATCCGCAGCAGCCTTCATGATGGAACTTGACTAATCTCGATCACGACTTGACAGGCATACCTTCACCATGGTTGTCAACTGTTTGGAATGACTCACTGCATTCTAAAAAAAAAAAATTGGCTTCTCATATGCCCCAAAAACTCGGTAAATCATATTCTTTTTCTTTGGTTGAGTGGAATTTCATGGCTGAATCGAAAAGCAATGCCTGGCCCCTGCATGAGAGAAAAAAAGCATTGATTGTATTGATTTGAATTAGCACATAAAACCATATCCGCAACACGTGATAGCTGTATGCATTGTATAATTTCCAATAATTTGGCTTACAAGTGCCAGTACCTTGAAACCCTGAATCTTGGTTACGGCAGAGGTCCAACCTAAAAGTTTAAACTATTAAATGGAAAACTCGGTGACCTAGTATCGCATATGGACTGCTGCTCAAGATGGTTAATAGGCCAAATAGAAACTTTGAAATGCATTTGACCAATGAGTGGACTTGACACCTTTATGCGAAGCAATTTTGGAAAACATAAAATGGACAAGTTCAATATCTTTCTTTTTTTTTACCTATGCAGAAAATCAATGTCTTCATCATATCTTTGTGAACTACGTGTTTGGAATTGTAGCTTCTTGTTGCCTTGTGCTATCAGTGGAACCAACATTGGAATCTTCTACGGATTGTTGTCTGGGTTGTTGATGCTCTTGATGCCATGTCTGTGTGGACTGCTGTTGTTGCAGTTGCTGCGCCTGCTGCACAGCTCTGTTGTTTTGCTGATGAGAATATTGCAATAGCCTGCTTGACCTCCACCTCAGGTACTCCACAAGAAGAGAATTTGTGCTAATTGCAATCCCAAAACCAGTGAATGAGGATAGCAGGACAGAGAGTATAGGGTTCACATTGAGCTGCCAGAGTAGAATGGAGCATGAGACATAAGACATATTAGGAATATCACACAGAATACTTCAGGCAAGAAATTTAGTTTGCTTACCACGGTATAAAATATATGAGCGAACAAGATGACTACAGCAAACTGGAAGGAAGCATATGCCCATATGTAACTCCGGTTTACTGCCACCACCACATATTTTAAAGTCATTTAATCATGATAATCCATAAAAAAAAATAGTTTTTTTTCTCTGCCACTGGAAATGGGAAAATCTTGGAGTGCAAAAGGAAAGAACCGCCAATATGATATCATGAGCACTCCAATGGTTTTATTACAATGAGTGAGTTTTGTTTTATAAATACATCTTTTATCATGTGCAGACAATTTGAAACAATGAGAATAACATGATTTTGTAGATTTAGTTTGATTTTGTAGTGTAATGTATGGTGCTAATAGTGTATCTAGAACAGACTAGATTAAAGGAGAAAAAGAGAAGATATAGTGACACTCACCCATGGTGGTAGCAATCATGGAAGAAAGGAGACCTAAAACACAAGAGAAAGGCAATGAAATGGCAAGAGCACGAGGGCCCAAGTCAGATACCTGAAAAGATTGAAAATAAAATAAAATTGCAAAGACTGTCAATAAGCATAATAGAGTTTTTTTATAAAAAACATAAAATATTGGTTTTAAAGAGTTATGTGGATTGAGAATTTATATGTATTCAATCAATTAGAAAATTGATATGCATATTGCAAAAGGCCATAAGGAAACATGGAGACCCTAAATGTTTAATCCTACACGAAAATTAAACATTAAATTCAACACTTAATTTTTTTAAGAAAGGCATCATACAAAAAGAGAATGTGTGACCTGAGAATTCATGTGAAACTACCTTGTGTAAGATAATGCCCTTTCATTAGATCATTTATTTTACCAGACAATATTTGTGTTGACACTAATAGGTACTGTGGAACTGGAACATCAACTGGTATGGTAGTGCAATTATCCAACCTATCTCCGAATTATTTTCATGTATAAATGATAGCAATATGAGTTCCTGTCATGTTATGACTGTTTTTAGTTAAGTTTTTATATTATTTTCCATCTGATAATACCCTGATCTTTTTCTTTCTTTTTGATGAATAATTGACAATAGCCTGATGACCTGAATTTTCTGATAAATTTATGCAATAACCCTACATGGCTTTGCTCATATCACATTAGGATTTACTATGCTACCCCAGTTCAATACTAGAAATTTAGAAAGATGACGATATGTACCAGTAGTTGCTCCAGAAAGCAGAAATATGCTAGCATACTGACCATGACAAGAACTGGTACATCCTGCCAAACCCTGTTAAGCATGAAACAGGTACCAATCAAAACATCAAAGCAAATTCAAGCGAAGGAGATCTATGCTGTGGAGGTGAGTGAGGAACTATCAAATTATAGAATGAATAATATGCAGACTTCTAAGGATCACTTTGGTGCTGCCACCCAATTGAAGAGAGTTTAATGCTTTCATCACCAGGTCATTGGCATGAGCTGACAAACCACAATGTCCTTTTGCAACACTAAAAAATTGTGATAAATTTCTGATATGACCAGATGAACCTAATAAATCATGAATAAAACTTTGAACAAGAAAGGAGCTAACATCATTATTCTAGAAACAATGACGACTAAGATAAATTATGGTTTATAACAGCTATGAATTCGATGTGACCCCCGGCCCTGATCTCGAAACTAAGGGATCAAGAGATTCAACCCCCCAACCCTCAATGATATAAATTGTTCTAAATAAATATCAGTTTGTCATTTCATTGGATTAGGTGCCATCAGAGACCCTAGAGGAAAGAAAGTAGTATCGTCAGCATGTCTAAAATCCCAGCCCTTACCTAGTATCCTGCCTGAACCAAAAGGCACTAGTCAACAACAGGGTGAAATTTTGAATCTTACATATCTAGTGGGGAAAAAAAAAGACGATATGCAATCAACTAGATGTTGAAAAAAATTGAACTTGCCTGTAACGAGCAACTTCCCTCTGCTGAGGTGCAGGTAATGGCCTCCTACCAGCTGCTTGAGGATTATGTATCTTTAGTAATGTTACAGGCAAATTCTGAACATCCTGCTTACAAACATCACATGTCTTGTTTCCTTTGATACTAAACCACTTCACAGCACATTGCTGATGCGCAAGCGCAAGCTCTCCTTTACAACTACACTCCATCTTGAAAGCATCACCACCTTCACTAAGCTCAACCAAACAAATTCTACAGACCGCTTCATCTTCAGGAATATCTTCACCGTCATCTTCAATCACTAGCATATTAAACACACACAAACACAACAACAGTTCACATTAAGTCAAAAGCTATTCATAGCTCAAAAATCACTTTTATAATTCAAAATTTACCAATTTCTGTCGTAGAGGCATCATTCGTCAACGTGCTATCAGCTGCCACAGCACGTGGAGTTGCTGAAACCACACGAAACAAACCTCCACCTGAATCTGACCGTCTTAAACTCCTTACTTTTATATTCACCGGAACTGATAATGAACGTCTTATATGATGCCGAACTTCTACCTTCTGTATAAAATCACACACATTACACATTTCTAAAATTCAACAAATGCACCATCTCTAATAAACTATACACCGAAGAAGCTATAAGTGGGACCCACTATATCAACTACCCACCCATGGAAACAAAATTAAATCATTACAGAAATTCATAAGACTCAAAATAGGGATCAATCCAGCTCAAATCGCAGGTCGGTGGGTCAATCTAAGCTATGATTTAAAAAAAAATATATGAAACAACATCGTTTCAAGATTTTTAAAAAAGAACAAAAACAAAAACTACCATCATTTTAGTAAAAACATCTATTCAAATAAAATCTTATCTTGACCGGACTCTGGTCAGCGACTCACCATATGGACCCGCCAGTCCAGGCCGTGCTTTGTAACTATAACTACGCAAAAAATACGGACTAATTCCGGCTTACATCATCGGAATAAAAATTTAACTGTTTTTCTCATGGGACCTACCATGATAACTACCTATAGGTCCCGTAATACGACTCTAAGCATACTGAATAATCTGTAATCGTGCCTAGATTCTCCAAATTTCTGAAAAAAACAATAATAATAACAAAAATAAAATCCTTACATCATAATCAGAACAAGAATTAACATTTCGCTCCTGCAGGGCCTCGGGATCGGAATTCGCAGACGGCGTAACAGGCAAAGAATTCGTCGATTTTAACGGAAACAGAACTTTATTAAGCGAAAACGACCTCGAAGTAGAAGGCTTAGCAGCAGGACTATCAGACGGCGGCGTATCAGGAACAATTAGCACCGTTTTTTCACCATCTTGTATTAAATTTTTAGCTTTTAAACTTCTCTGCGGAAGCAAACTCTTCACTGTCGACTTAAATTTAGCTGAACTCGGCCGCGGCGGCAAGCCTGGTTTAGCTGAGCTAGGGCTTTGCGCTATTTCGATTTTCGTAAATTCTGTTTCTAGTGACCTTGCTGGTATTTCTAGAGAACTGAGGCTCGGTTTTCTTGAACAAACCTAGAAAAACGATTAAAGAGAAAAATAAAAATCAGCAACTAAAATTTTTTTTAAAAAGAAAAAAAAACAGCGTGAGAGAATGAAGGAATGACAGGGTTACCTGAGAATGATCAGGGGAACCTGACGTGGAATCTTGATGTTTGGCAACTGGATTTTCTTCTTCCATGGGGAATTTAGAGAGGATTGAATTTCAAAAATGGAGATTTTGTGAGTGTTTTTTGGGGATTGGGGGGTGAGGAATTTGAATTCTTGAAAATGGGAAACAGAGAGGAAATGAGGGTGGACAAGAGGGAAAGTGAGTGTTCCTGTTTGGGCATCTAGAGAATCTATAGTGGAATGAATAAAATTTTGGGTCTTTTTGTAACTAATTAATTATTATTCTACTATTTTGTAATAATGAAAGGTTACCCGCCACCTGTTTTTGTGTGATCTCTCCATAGATCTGCCTTTTTGGGGTGCTTTGCTTTTTCTTTACTTTATTGGATGAACTTGGATCAGTGAATTAATTAACTGCTTTGTTTAGTTAAAACATCGCCATTAAAGTGCTTTTGAGGTTTGCCTTAATGATGATTGGTTTTGTTTCGAGTGAATGTAAAGATAGAGTATGGAAAAGAAATTATGTTAGAATATTATAATTATTGTTATTTATCGTAACCAAACTCGGTAGTTATACCAAACACTTCACTCGAATTGAGTTTAAAAAATTAAAAAGATGATTTCATTGATCTTGTCAAAATTTTATTTAATTATTTTAAAAATAATGTTGTTTTTGTTGATCCAAATTAACTCATTTACTATGTAATTCAAATTAAATTTAATAACCATGCTATTAAATACAAAATATCTTGTTAAAATAAGGGGTAATGTCTGAAATTAAAACACTTTTATTTTTAATAATATTTTTTTATTTTTTTAAATATTTTTTATATTAATATATCAAAACAATTTAAAAATAAAAATGATAGAATTATTAAAAAAAAAAAGGCACAATGCGAAATGCAAAAGGTAAGCATTGTCATAAAAACCCTATAAAGAAGTTGTTTGAAAATATTTGCAAGGGGTGGAAGTCGAACCATGATCTCACGAGGTTTTATCTTGTCTCTTAACGAATAAGTTGTGGAGTATCATATCACTGGCCGGAGCTGAATTGCGGGTTAGAAAAAAAAAAAAAGGCAAAATAATTTTTCCTAACGTTACAACATGTTTTCTAATAAAAATATTTAATTAGAAACTCAAAATATAATATATATTGTATGATATATTTTTAAAATATTATTACAATAATATTGAATGACATTTCTTTTTAAATATTGAGTACTACATATTGGATTGGTTTAGGTTAGCATTTCAAATCTATAATCTGGATCGTGAGACCATAATAACCCTATAAAAAGTAAATCAAAATAAATTATGAAGATTAATTATTGATTAACTCAATATTAAAAGAATAAATTAAAAAAAATATTAAATTAAAAAAACTACGCATGTCAACTTATGTTAACCTATCAAGCATACAATTCAAGTTATGAGATCAGGATAACCGTATAAAAAAATATGAATCCTGATTTTCAACCAACTCAATGTTAAAAAATGAAATCAAAAAAAAAATCCATGAGACTATGATAATTCCACGTAAAGAAAATTAAAAAACATTATGAAGCTCAATTCCTAAATAATCTAATATTAAAAGATGAAGTTAAAAAAAAACAAAAAGATTAAGTTGTTCGAGAGTAAAATTGAAAACAAATAATTAAAAAATAACAAGAAAAATAAATCGAGTTAACTTACCAAACTCGGGATCTTGATCGTGAAATCAGGATAATTTCATGGAAAGAAAATAAAAAAATATTCAATTAAAAAATGAAAAACAAATTAACAAATGGTCAACCCACGTAACGCGTGTCCCGAATCATGAGATCAGGATAAACTCATAGAAAGAAAATAAAAAATCATGAAACTCGATTTTTAACAAACCTAATGTTAAAGAATAAAATTGAAAAAAATCTATTAGAAAAAAAGGTCAAAAAATAACACTCCAGTCAATTCAGATTTACCTATTAAACTCGTGACCTAAGACCAAGATAAATTCATAAATAGCAGATAAAAAAAATACATGAAGCTTCACTTCTAACGGATATAAGGTTGAATGTTGAGATCAAAAAACAATTAAACCTATAAGACCAATATATAACCGAACATAAAGGAAATAGAAAAAAAAATTATAAAGTGCAATTCTTAAAACAACATAATAAAAATTAAATTAAAAAAATACTATAAAAAAAGTTATTAAGCTGTTGAAATGTCAAATTAAAAAGGAAAAAAATAATAAAACAAAACACAAGACATTATTATAATAAACAGTGTTGTGTGGGTGTGGCTAATGTGATTTAGCCACACCCTTTAGTGTTTTTTTTAATAATTTTAATGAATAGTATTTTATAAATGTAATTATGATGATTTAGTCGTACCCTTTATTGTTTTGTTAATTCCAATTAATAGTATTTTGGAGGAGTGGCTACAATAATTTAGCCACACATTTTAATGTTTTTTAATAAAATGAAAGTTTGTGAGAAGGTTGTAAAACGAGATTTTTGCATGACATAGATTTTTAGTTTACTATAATAAAAACAATCTTAAAAAATATTTAATTATAGTTTTAAAATTCAATCTAAAAATTAACCTAGAATAAAGCTTGAGAATCACAGACAAAGAATTAACTCGGGATGACCAATTTTTTTACAAAAAAAATGATTAAAACAATATTGTTTTAACAAAATAAATTCAAAAAAATCAATGGGTTTCTCATCGGATTTTACTCCGGTGGATCAAGTCTCGTGTAAACCAATGTTTTGATCGTGTTTTGAAAAGTGAAGAGGTAAAAGAAAAAAGATTTCATTTTATGCAAAATGCCCATGTTGAGATGAAATTGTTGGCCTAAACAAAATTTGGGGTTATAAAGACCCAACCTCACTAACGTAACATTTGGTTACTATCTTATAATAATAAAAAAAATAATAGAAACAGAGAAGACACGACAAAAAAATAAAAACAAAATTATTTTTTATAATGATGTACAAGATAAATAAATTGTTTAGTATCATTTTTGGTTATGGTGGACAAGACAAAATAAAATATAATTTTTTTTACCATTAATATGTATTATTGTCAAACTTATATATTTTAAAAAATAATGAGATATTAATATTTTTTTTACTTTAGTTTATACCTTATATTGAGTGTTAAAATTAATAATATTATAATAATCATAGTTATAAAACCTTAACCTGCCAGATAGGTTGACTCTAGGCTTGGATAGACTTGTTTAGGAGTGTGGTTGCGGTTGCTTTTTAAAGTGCTTTTTCATGCCGAAACGCATCAAAATGATGTTTTTTTTATTTTTAAAAAATTATTTTTAAGATCAGCGCATCAAAACGATCCAAACACATTAAAAAAAATTAATTTTTTTGGAAAAGCAGGTTGGCCCGCATTTCCAAACGCTCCCTAAAAATAATAGAGGAAGGAATAACCTTATTTGACCCAGTAAAAAAACAAGAGTTGACTCGGGTAAAAAAGCCTGATGATTTTTTTGGTCAAAACGAGGCTGTCATGATTAAAAAAAAGTTGGTTCAACCCGAGTTGACCCTCCTGACTTGTGACTCTGACCTTGCTCCGGGGTGATTTTCAAATTGGGTTTTAAAAATATGATAATAATCATTTTTATTCACATATATTATTATTATTATTATTTTAGTTTTAAAACCCGGATTAGGGGTCAACCTAAGGCAAGGCTCAGGTCACAGGTCGATGAAATTTGTGTTTAAATGCACAAATTTTACAAATTAAAAAAAAATATAAAGTGTT
>Ga0325410_1004228_pt1 | contig 16116 bp, 5 predicted proteins | sample PopdelMetagenome_16_FD_206182 | JGI IMG/M metagenome (GOLD analysis project Ga0325410, IMG submission 206182) | Populus deltoides microbial communities from Bellville, Georgia, United States - Xylem-PdIQD-R3 | ecosystem: Host-associated > Plants > Phyllosphere > Stem > Wood/Secondary xylem...
ACTTTAACATGTGCATACGTAGACATTCAAATAAAAAAACAATACGTACAAAAAAAAGGACATGCACTCAGTTAGAAATAAAATAATAAATTTTTGTGACATTCAAGCATATCAATTTAACAAGAACATCAATATCTAATTAATAGGAAATAATATTATATATATACATTAAAAAAATCAAGGTCTTTTTTACTTTGATCCTTAACAATTTTTAGATTTTTTTAAAAATAATTTATCATTTAATATTGATTTATTATTGATGAGACTACAAAAATCATAAGAAATATTCTAAAAGGAATTATTTCTAAAAACCCTTGTAGATTATTTATAATGTGTTCTATAACCTTCACTTTCAGACTATATCGGCTTTTTCTTTAATGAATATCTTCGGGGGTTATAAATCTTCTCTTAAATAAATTATTGCACAAAGTTCCTTAGAGACCCCTAGGGGGTATTGTTGGGGGACCCTCCGAAGATCAAGTTAATACGAGATTTTTTGTGTAAAAAAAACATTAATGAATATATCAATGAGCTTTTATGAAGATAGAGAAGGAGAAGAAGATGTAGATGTAATGGAAGAAAAGAAGGAATGTGTTTATGTCTAAGAGCATAAGGTTTCGAACCTTTTTTCTATATACTCAAGCTTCCTTTTTATATTACCTATCTTAACTTCTTAACTTGCTTCATACGATATGTTTTTCTATTGTTCGTGTCATCACATTTTTTTAATATAAGTATGGACTACTTGTTCGTAATTAATGGGATGAGATGGGTATCATAATCACTAACCCAGACCCAGAGTAAGGGAAGCTTAGAGTGGAGTTACTTTTTAGCTATACGCTAAACCCAAGAGGAATTGGATTCAGTTATATGTTGAACCCAAGTGTATTTTGGTTCAGTTTGTACGCTGAACCCAAATGTGGTTGGGTTCAGCTGTAGGGTGAACCCAAGAGGAGTTGGGTTTAGCTGTATGCTGAACCTAGTTGTGGTTAGGTTCAATTATAGACTGAACTCAAGAGGAGTTGGGTTCAGTAGTACGATGAACCCAGGTGTATTTGGGTTCAGCTTATACGCTGAACCCATTTTGTGGTTAGGTTGAACCCAAGAGAAGTTGGGCGTGGACGCGTCATAGCCCAACTTAGAGTTGGGCGCGGGTGTACTCCGGCCCAATACAAGATTGGGCGTAGAGAAAACATAACCTCATTCTGGATTATGACTTTTGTGTGATGGCCTTTAAACGTGGGAGGTTTTTAGAAAACCATGACCAATCAACTATGTATTAAACTTTATAATTTGTTTTGATTTACTTTTTATGAGGTTATTAAAATTTCATTACTCATATCGCGAGTTTTGCGGGTTAGCTAGGTTGAATCAAGTTTTTTTTGTTTTTTTAATTGAATATTTTGTTTCAATTTCATCATTCAACATTGTGCTGATTGGAAATTAGACTTTATATTTTTCTTTCTTTCTATGGAGTTGTCATAGTTTCTTGATTCGGGTTTGGTAGTTTAAACCAGATTGGCTCGAGTTATTTTTTTAATGTGATTTTCTTTTTTAATTTCATAATTTAATATTGGGTTGAATAGAAATTGGACTTTTTATTTTTTTTTTCCTATGGAGTTATCATGGTTTTCTAATACGGGTTTGGCAAATTAACCCTGATTGGCTCGATTTTTTTTTGTTCTTTTTTTATTTAATTTTCTTCTTCAATTTCATCATTCAACATTGAGTTAATTGGGAATTGAGCTTCATAATTTTTTTATTTGCTTTCTACAGAGTTATCCAGGTTTGGCGGTTTAACTCAGATTGACTCGGGTTTTTTTTGTCATTTTTTATTTGATTTTTTTTCAATTTAATCCTTCAATATTGGGTTGATTAGGAATTCAGCTTCATAACTTTTTTTTTTTCTTTCTATGAGATTATCATTATTTTATGACTCGAACCGCAAGTTAACTAGGCTGGTTGACTTGAGTTTTTTTATTTTTTTTAGTTGAATTTTTTTCAATTTTATCCTTTAATATTTGGTTGATCAAGAATCAAATTTTATAATTTGTTTTGCTTTGTATTCTGGTCTCATGACTCAAATGGTTTCTTATGTCCTTTTTAATTTATCTTTTCTTTATTTTATCATTGGGTTGATTGAGAATTGAGTTTCATAATTTATTTTGATTTGATTTCTATTAAATTATTTCAATCTCATGACTTAGATTTAACAAATTAATTTAAGTTGATTTGGTTTTTTTTAGTTGAATTTTATTTTCAATTTCATCATTAATATTGTGCTACTCGAAAATTAAAATTGAGTTCAATAATTATTTTTTATTTAAAAAAAATCCTTAACTCTTTCTACTCAATATCCTTCGATGCATAGTAATTTCTTCAAGATATTATCTTGCTCTTATTCGATCAAGTGATGTTGAATCTGCAAAACTAGGAAGTCCTCTCTCACTCACTTTACAGAACCCCTATAATCATAGGTCAGCAAGGGTGGAAGAATTACATTGATGTCAAAAGAGAGAAGAAGAGGGAGTGATATAAAATATATTTTTTTATTTTTTTAATATTAATACATTAAAATAAATAAATAAATAAAATTTAATAACAATAAATTTAATTGAAACACTCCTTATTGTGGGTTTCGATTCCGTACCCGCCTGGTAATACAATAAATACTATCAGTATAACCAGCATGGATGTTATTATAATAATTACCACTACCATCATTATTTTTATTACTAATTTCACAATTTTATTTTATTTTATTACCATTATAGAGTGTTTTTACTTTAACATGTGCATATGTAGACATTTAAATAAAAAACAGTACGGACAAAAAAAAAAGGACATGCACTCAGTTAGAAATAAAATAATAAATTTATGTGACATTCAAGCATATCAATTTAACTAGAACGTCAATATCTAATTAATAGAAAATAATATTAATATACATTAAAAATGTCAAGGTTTTTTTTACTTAGATCCTTAACATTTTTTAGATTTTTTAAAAGATTTTTTTAAAAACAATTTATCATTCAATATTGGATTTACTGAGTATTGAACTTTATAATTTGTTTCCATTTATTTTTTACAGGGCTATCATAGTTTCATAACTCATATAGCAAGTTTCGTGGGTTAATTAGGTTGAATCGAGTTTTTTTTTTTTATAATTAATTTTTTTATTTCATTATTAAATATTGGATTGATTGGAAAATAGATTTTATATTTTTTTATGGAGTTATCATGGTTTCTTGATTCGGGTTTGTCAATTTAACCCAGATTAACTCAAACTATTTTTTAATCCTTTTTTATTTGATTTTCTTTTCATTTTTATCATTCAATATTAGGTTGATTGATAATTAAGTTTCATAAATTTTTTTCTTTTTACGGAGTTATCCTAGTTTCCTGATCCAGGTTCGGCAATTTAACTTAGATTGACTCGAGTCATTTTATCCTTTTTTATTTTATTTTATTTTCACTTTAATCATTTGACATTGGGTTGATTAGGAATTGAGCTTCATAACTTTTTTATTTCCTTTTTATGAGATTATCATTATCTTATGACTTGAATCGCAAGTTAGACTGGTTGACTTGGGGGTTTTTTTATTTTTTACTTGATTTTTTTTTTAATTTTATCCTTCAATATTGGGTTGATCAAGAATCAAGTTTTATAATTTGTTTTGATTTGTATTCTATGAGGTTATCCCGGTCTCATGACTCGGGTGGTTTCTTGTGTCATTTTTAATTGATCTTTTTTTTTTAATTTCATCTTTGGGCTAATTGGAAATTCAGTTTCATAATTTATTTTGATTTTATTTCTATATAGTTATTCTGATCTCATGATTTAAGTTTGACAGGTTAACTCAGGTTAACACGACTCATTTTCTTGAATTTTATTTTCAACTTCATCCTTAACATTGGGTTAATCAAAATTTGAGTTCAATAAAAAAAATTATTTGTTTTCTATAGGATTGTCAAGGTCTCAAGACTTGGTTAGCGGTTTGACAAATATCTTGATTTGTTTTTAATTAAACTATATTTTTATCAGTCGTTCGACTATTTTTGGACCTGTCAAGTCGACCGACTCACATCAAGTCAATCATCATATAATTTAAATTTTTTTCTGCTAAAAAATACATTAACAACACCTAAATATTTTTTTACGAAAAAAAATTAATTTGATCAACAATATCACAACTCATTTTTGGGTTATTCCCCAAATTCATCTTCTTTCTTTGCAAAAAAAAAAAAAATAAAGACTGGCATTTTGGCAGAAGCAAGCTAGAAGAATTTCACATGTAGAAAAAATTAATCTGCAATTTTGGATGGAAACGGGAGCTTAATTGCACCCTATTTTATCCAAAATTAGAGAAAAAATACAAATTCAAGGTCAAAGAACATGATTATTGGACGAATCTGCACAAAAATTAAGCCTAAGGATATAATTAGATTTTAATAGGCCAATTTAATTTAATCATGGGTCAAATTAAATTTTAATTATATTTGGGAATTAATTTGGATCCAATTGAAGGATTTAATTAGGTACAAGAACTTAATTGAACAAAATTGAAAGTTTGAGGCCAATCAAGAATGTAATTAAGAGAAATCATAAATCAAAGGATTAAAATGAACTTTACCAAAACAACACAGTTTTGGGTTAGCTATTCATCTTCTTCTTCAAGTTTTAACCTGAAAAGTTATTCGACCTTCCCAAGACATTTAATGTTTCATCTCTCCATCAAATTTGACAAAACTTGCACACAAACGATGGTCTGACTTCTAACCACACCCTAGTATGGTTTGTTCTAGCCGATGGATGCCATAGCAGCTGTGACATTGCCCTAAAGTGACCAACCTGACCAACCATTTCCTGCAACAAATCTGACAGCCCATGATAACCACTTTAAACTAATGGTTGGAATCCTTTCGGGTTGAATCAAGAGCCAAGATTTGGCATCATTAAAGAAAAAATATCCCTCTTTCACCCTCTATAAATAGGGGTACATTTCATGGCTTAAGGGAGGAGAGATTCTAGTTCAAAGTTGGCCAAAAATTAGCCTCCCTCGGTTTTTTCTTCCCTAACCAATAACTCTCTCTCTTCTTTCTCTCTCTTTGTTGCCTTTTCATCCACTTCCATCTCAGTATTACTGTGACCAAGAGCGACCCAACCTTCTCCACCAACCCAATCTGCTCACTGGTAACAGTGACAGCCACCACCACCATCGTTAACTTCTTCTTCTTCTTCATCGGCCCTTCTACACCACAACAGTTGTTGTTTCTTCCTCCAGCTCCACCTTGAGCCACCAGCACTTCTACCCACCTCACCCTAGACCAGTGACAGTAGGCCCATCCCCTCCATGCCAAGTGACCTTACTTTTTCTCCCCTTACTTTACCCTGCAATCTACAACTTCTTAGTTGCATGCAAAACATAAACCAAGCTCACGTTCTGTAAAACAATTTACTGATAAGGTGGGTTGGAACCGTTTTAGCCTAGCCCAGATGGCTAGGACGGGTCAAGCCCACCTGAAAAAAAAAAAAAAAAAAAAAAAAAAAAAAAAAAGAGGAGGGTTTGTTAAGCTACTAGTCGGCCTAACCAGACTGGGTTAAGCTAGACCTATTTTGGTATAGCCCAATTTATATAATAATAATAGTAGTAATAATAAAAATCATGAAAAAAATTCCAAAAAAAAATCCTTTCAAAAAATTTGTGATTTTCTCACATGTTTTTTTTCAATAATTTTCCACAATATCAAGTTGTATATTTATACTGTAAAATACAAATCTGGTATTAAAATACTTTTTTTCTTGGAAACCTTTCTAAAACAATTTTGAAAATTCAAAAAAAAAAGTCTCAAATTTTTTAAATTAATTTTCTCTTTAAAAAACATAAAAAAACAAAAGTATTTTGTTTTCGTGCATATGGCTAAATCCTAAAAGTTTTCCAAGCATGTTTTCATCAAAAAAAATTACATCTTTCTCATGTTTAAAAATGCAAAAATGAATATCATAACTAGTTTGCGATTATTCGTTAGGATTCGGCCAAAATGTCAAAAACCCTTCACCAATCATTTTGTTCATTTTATATTAAGGTTTAGATATAAAATTTAATATTTGAGAGTGTAAAACTACACAATAGAGTACACCCTCAGGTATTAAAGATATAAAATGCAAAATAAATGTCATGCTAAAATTTAGACCTTATAACAGTTCGGATTTAGTCCAACAAGGTAGAGACTCTCTCACGAAAGGAGACCTGCCTTAGATCTCAGAAAAAGATTAACGAATAGAAACTTGACTTAAAAAAAATCAAACAACAATTCAGCTTACCTCAGGTAGGGTACACTAGGGGTGATGCGTCTTCTCCTTGCACAACCAATCCCTTATCCAGGATCTGACAGACCATAGGTTTTCTAATTACCATAATACTAGGTGGCGACTCCTGAATTTTATAATTATAATTTTATGATTAAACCCAAAACTCTTTCCTTTCCCAACAACACCTCTCGGGAGGCACTTTTAGCAGCGTTATTCGATGTCGCCCCGCGACACGCAACGTAGTGTAAACAATGATGCAGTAAATACTTGATTATAAAATTTAAAAAAAAAATCACAATCAAGTAGAAAAAATAAAAAGTTCATAATTATATGAAATAATCTACCTCTTATTGGGATATTTCTGTGAGAAAATGTTTGACTCAAGGTCCCATATCATTGCAGACAACAGAGGATTACCTTCAGGGGACGTTTTTGTTGATTACCCCTTTGATAGGATTAGAACATCATAGACGGTGCATGTAAAGGATACAAATAACAGTGGAAAATTCGGGCAAATCTGAGCATGCTTTGCTACTTTTACCCCACGTAGCCTTTCAATGCTAAGGTAACTGACACTTGTCCCTCTCACATGTCCAACCGTGGTAACTCTCACCACTTTTATATGTAGGCATAACTAAAACTGTTGAAATTACTTTGTAGACTCGAATATAAGGAGCACAAGAGAGGGTGAAGGCAAAAAAAATGAGTGAAAATGGCTCCAAAGCGTCGAGGAAAGGAGGTGGTGGGAACTGTGTTGAGGTCTACAAAGAAAGTTGTTAGAGAAACTGTGCAAGTTGCTGCTATTGAAAACGACAATCAAGAATCAACACAAGATCAAGACCAAAATGGTGAAACCGAGGATATTGATACTCCAGCAATGGAGACTTTCAGAACCATTCCTGTTGATGAGAAGGTACACGAGGAAGAAGACCGAGTAATTGAAGATTCAGTGGAAAAGCCCGACGGAAGCTGCTATAGCTGATTCTCAAGAACATGTACAAGGGCCATCAAAAGAAGAGGAGTGACAGGAGGACCAAACACGTGAAGTTTCACTAAGAAGAGCCCTTAAAAGTTCTCATCAAAGGTGATATTTCTTCAGGTGCTGCTTCTCGAGGTCAGCAAGAAGAGCCATCAAGGGAAGATGAGGTCAGGAAAGAGGACCAAACAAGTAGAGTTTCAGTAGAAGAGCCATCTAAAGAAGACCCAAAAGAAGATGCAGCTAGTGCTGGAGATCAAGGAAAAAAGCTAGGACCCAAGAAGGTAAAAAGACGGAGGCAAGGAAGGATTAGACACAAGAAGGGATATGGGAGATTGGGAGGAAAAAGAAGAGAAAAAGGGGAACAACAGAGAGTGGTCCTGGTTACAAGAGGTATGCGTTTAAGGTACTGAAGCAGGTGCACCCAGATCTTGGGATCGATATCATCAATGGCAATGAGTATGATTAACAGCTTGATCAATGACATGTTTGAGAGGATTGCTGAAGAGGCAGCAAAGTTATCAGACTACAGGAAACGAACAGCACTGTCATCAGGGGAGATTCAAGGAGCAGTGAAGTTGGTTTTGCCTGGAGAGCTTGGAAAACATGCCATAGCCGAGGGGTCCGAGGCTGGTACTAACTATATATCGCATGGGACTAAACGGTCCAAGTCCTGGCGAGCCTTGTCATAAGTTAATCTTGGTTAGGAAAACTGGCTTTGATCATCTCTTGTATAATCTCTTTCTCCCGATCACCAATGGCTACTCCCAGTTTGTGACTTGTATAGGTTTTGTTGTAATTTTTCCGTTTTGTACATATGAAGAACACCTTTTGTTGTCAGGAACTCATGGATACTTTTTTTTTTTTTTCCATTTAGTGCAATAAATGGTGATCGTAGCTTGGCCTTGGGGTACATAATGAATTTATGATTAATATTTCCTTCCAGGTTCTCCCTGCAATCCGGATGATCATCTTGGATCCAAATCGTTTCCAATCAAATTGAGTAAGATCAGATTATGACATTAAAATCAGATTACTCTAACCTAGTGCTTCTGGTAATTGCTTTAATTTCAAAAATAGTAAAAAAAAAAAAAAAAACACTTCCATGCATTGTAATATGGCTCTATTAGTTAATCTATCAACCCCTTCTGTAATTTGGTTGAATTCCCTTAATTTGGTTCAATTAGTGAATCCATATTTAAGATGTTTGCTAACCATACTAGAAGCCATACCTTCTAACTATAGTTTTGAAACCGGGCCGAGCAGGTCAACCCAGGGTTGGAACCGGGCCGGGTTGAAGAAAAAATAAGGGAAATAAAAACCTGGCATAACCCGGCAAAACTCGGTTGCGGCCCGTTAACTTTTTTTTTTTTACTAAAACGACGTCATTTTGATTTTTTTAAAAAAATAATTGATCCGGACAACCCAATGACCCGGTCAAAATCCGGGACTCGAGACTTGGACCAGGCCGGGTCTGAAAACTATGTTTCTAACAATTATCTTCAATTTGTAATCATTTAAGGGTCTGAAAACTATGTTTCTAACAATTATCTTCAATTTGTAATCATTTAACTTATACACACACACACACACACATTTTTAGGTTAAGATTACAGCACTGAAAGATTCAGGGATGAAAGTGAAAAAAATTAAGATTTCAAGTAAAAAACATAAGGTTTGCAAGGTGTCTGTTCAAGCCTAAGTTTTAGAACATCCAATTGAGGTTTCAGCCAAATGTATTATAGAAAAAAGAAAGAACGAACATTTATGTGACACTCAACCACATGATGGTTGCAGGGTCAACATCATAATGTCTTGTATCATTTCAATATTTTTTTAAAAGAAATATTAATATATTAGAGTTTTTAAAAAAACTAAGTCGTTAGACTTTAACTAGATGTTGGAATCTAAAAGTAATTTCTACATGTTCTTTCTTCTATAAATCATGGTTTTTAAAGAGTTCATTACATCTGAAAATCATGTTATAAAGACACAATTAACAACAATCATCGAACACAATTTCCCGACAAATTAAGGAGTTACCAAAGTTTCTTACAATTTTTTCTTTATTAGTTTGATGATCATGGTATTCTTACAAGAATTTCAATTATACAAAAAAAAATTAAAAAATGACAATTAAAAAAATTAAAATTAAAATTAAAATACAAATAAACTTTATATTTGATTGAAGAGTAAATTGAAAACAAAAATCAATTTAGCAAAAACACAGAAAAACCAAAAGAATGGGGATCAAAATTGATATAAAAAATAAAAATAATTTTTTAATTGAAAGGTGAAATTGAAAAGGATAATAAATTTTACAAAAAAACAAAGAAAAAAATTAAAAATTAAAACAATGAAGATCAAATCAAAAAGCATAATACCATCAATTTGAATTGAAAGATGAAATTAAAAATCAATAACATTTTTTAAAAAAAAAACCAAGGAAAAAAATAGAAATCAAATAAATAAAGACCACATTAAAAAATATAATATTTGGTAAATTAGGATTAAGGGATGAAATTGAAAACAAATAAAATTTCTACAGAAATGTCAATAATAAAAATTAGAAATCAAAAGAATATAGATTAAAGTTGAAATATCAACAACAAAAAGGATCAAGCTCAATTTTCATGGAATAAAAGAGAAAATAAAGGGAAAAAAAGTTCATTGACAACAAATTAAACCACCAACACCAACACAGGTCGCTTTATATGGAAAAAGACACATTGAAGGGCATTTTGAACGCTAGGAGACATCGTACACGCTACCTGAAATGCTCAAGTGCCTCTTGATATTGTATACACATTTGTCCTTATATATATATATATATATTGTTCATAAGTTGCCGTAGTAATAACGAAAACATCATGGTGAAAAAAAAAAAAAAAGTCCGTTGACTCTAATTTTTAAATTTTGTTTTTTAGAGCATTTTAATTTTTTCATTATGCTTTTTAATTATTTTTTATTTTTTATATTTAATCGAATATCAAATTTTCTCTCTGATAATATTATAATACCAAAAACAATTATTGTGAAAATATAAAAATGTTCCTCGAGCCTAGATAATATTTTAGATATTTTATTATGCAATTGAGATGAGAAAAAAAAATTATTTTGTTAATTTAATAATAACTAATGGGTAGTGTAAAATTTTTTTAATACCCTTAAAAGTTAATGTTAATTTTTTTTAAGTGGAAGGAACAAACCATCATTAAATTAATATCCCTGAGTTTGGGTACAATAATTTTTCAAAGTCAATTAGATGCTTTCTATAATTTTAACTTGGATTATATCCAGATTTTTTTTTAATGATTATCTTTGACCGCATTTAGAAATGAGGGTCAATCCATATTTTAAAAAAATTAAATTTTTTTATTAAAAATTAAATTTTTTATATATTTTGGATTGTTTTGATACGTTGATTTTAAAAATAATTTTTTAAAAATAAAAAAATATCATTTTGATATATTTCAGCATGAAAAGCACTTTGAAAATCAACTACAACTATACTTCCAAACTGGTCCTTTTGTCCCACTTCAATTCTTTATTTTTGAATTTTCAATTATTCATCAAAAACATAATTTATTAATTAGTAAGGTGTTCATATCCTCAAAAATATATTTCCTTTGAAAAAAGTACAAAACCATGTATTTTGAAATAAAAATAATTAATCAAATAGGTCAAATCAAAATAAGAGGGAAGAAGCCTGTTCTGATCCCACATTGTAAAAGTTAGGGTTTTTTTTTTCCTTTTATTTTCGTTCTTTCAAAATACAATTAAAACTCTAGTTATTAAATATAGCCTCGCCTGGCACGGCTAATCGATTCTAAACCCCATATCAAAGCCTAGCTTGTTCCAAGTTTTGCAATAAATAAAGAGAAGTTAATTTGGTATAAATCTATTATTTTTTAAAAAATTAAAAAAAAATAAACTAAAAATAAAGCTAACCTGTTCTTTTCATAACTCAGATCTTGTACGAGATTGACTCAATCGGGATTAATAATACCACGTAACTGAAAGGCCAGTTAAACAAGTTGCTATACCAGACCGGTTTTGAGAATAAAAAAATCGGAGTTTTGGTTTTGAAGAATTTTTAAGACAAAAACAGTGGAACTCGCACCGAACAAAACAAAACAAATGCAGATAGATGCTCGGAGACACTCCTATCTTCTTCTACATGGACCCCAACGAGGTGTTGCATCATCTTAACACATCCCCTGGCCATTAAACTCAACAATAATTTACCTAGCAATCATTGCATAAAGAACACAGTTTGAATCCCCTTTCTCCCTTCTCGATCTCGTGCACATAGATACACTATCCATGGCTATCTGTTTCTGGCCATGTTAATTTGTCTCTCTCTCTCTCTCTCTCTCTCTCTCTCTCTCGCTACCATAATTCATACAACTCTTGACCTGCAATGAAGCCCCACAACCGCAAACTACAAGTACCATACAACGATGCACCGTTCGAACACCCCATCACTCCCACTTTCCAAACCTCTAACTCCACCATGTCACCGCCACCGTTCAAAGAACCAACCACCATACCACCGCCAACAACAACTTTACAGCAACAACAGTTTTATTCACGCACAGGGTTTGAACCGTCTGTAGCCTTAACAATTCTATTTCTCTTAATAGCTCTCTTCTTCATGGGATTCTTTTCTATCTACACCCGTAAGTTCTCCGTCAACCCATCATCATCGTCGTCGTCGTCGTCATCAGAGGATTTCTATAATTCTCACAGACAACGCAGCACGGGCACAGCAGGGCCAGCAAGTACATCCAGCCGTCCATCAAGGGCTTCTACCAGCTCACGAATTACTCGAGGTCTTGACCCACAAGTTGTCAACTCACTGCCGGTGTACTCTTATTACCATGGTGATGTGAAGTACCAGATTGAGTGTGCTATTTGCTTGGGTGAGTTCGAGGAGAAAGAGGCTGTTAAGATGATACCAAAATGTCATCACGTGTTTCATTTGCAGTGTATTGACACGTGGCTTGAGATGCACGTGACTTGTCCCGTTTGTAGAGGGGCTCAGTTCGTTCATGAGAAGGGCGGCGGTAACGATGGTTTGGGTGTGATTCAGGAGAGGGTTGATCAAGGTGCGAGTCAACCAGAGGCAAGATCAGAGGCTGGGAATGGTGACACGTCATTGGAGGTGAGGGGAGAACTAATAGGTGTTCAAGCCTAGGGGAGAGAATTTTGCTGCAAAGAGCATCTAGCTTGTGAATAGGTTTTGTTGAATGAATATACTTGTAAATATTTACTAAAAAAGTTTTTTCGTTTCTTTTTTTTATTATAAAATAGAGTTTCTAACTTAAAATTTGTTAAGCAAATGGAAGCATGAATGTTAAGTGAGGTACTAAGTTTATTAATTCCTTAAACTTCCAATTTGCAAAGGCAGTGATTAATTATGTATCCTTTTTAGTTGATGTAATTGTGCCTTAATTAGAGTTAACATAGACAGTCACATACAAAAGAAGGAAGAACCTTTTTTCTTCTCAGATAGTACAGGCAATATAATATATAGTGATGCATGTGTTGTGATTATTTATGATAATTTTGGTATTTTACTCCTTCAGTTTGTGTACCTTTTTTTTTTTTTATAGTTTAACATCGATGTTCAGGTCAGTTTACATGCATCTCGATTAAGACTTGCTTTAAAAAAAACACTTTTTTTTCCTCCTATAAATAGTGGCATTCTTCTCGAGTGGAAAAGGCTCACTATTTTTACCTCATTTTTGCTATGAGTTAGAGCGTCTTAAAAATTGTAGTAGTAGTAAATATTTAAAAGTGTTTTTTATTTAAAAATATATTAAAATAAATTTTTTTATTTTTTAAAAATCATTTCTGACATCAACATATCAAAACTATCTGAAAATATAAAAAAAATATTTTTAACAAAAAAATTTAAAATTTAAGGGAATGTGGTTTTAACCGCATTCCCAAACATATCCTTAAAAAATAATGTTTTAATTTACTTTTTTATATATGAATAGTAGGTTTTATAAACGTGTTTCTTTATTAAAAACATCTTCATTATAAATAAAAAATTTTATATATTTATTTAATTAAATAAAAAATTTATTTATGCTAATAAATATTAAAAAAATATTAACTCATATGTTTGACTTGTTTTATTGCAGGTCATATAACGTTTTTTTAAAGAAAAAAAAGAATATATAAATGTTATTAATGTGTTTTTTAACATTAAAAAAATATATAATTGTGAATAAAAAAACTAATATTTACATATAATAAAATAAAATGAGGATAATATACATTAATAAATGCAAAAAAATATATATATATTTGTTAACACAACACCATGTATTGGATCTCAAATTTATTTTTAACATAGTAGAAAACTAAGACAATGTCACTTTTAGTTTTATTATGATTTTTTTAATTGAAAAATGTCAAAACATGTTTATGCTAAACTAAATAAATCTTAGAATGTATAAACTCATAAAATATAAAAAGAGTTACTAATATCAATCAAATTATAAAATAAAAATATAATCATTCCTATAAAACTAAAAGATATAATATTTAACCTCATCTTTTCTCTTTAATGCACATGTATTTTTTTTAATCTTAAATGTCACTTTTTCTTACCGGCAACAAATAATTTTTATTTTCATATATAAAAATTAATTAGAATAATCTTTTTGAATTAAATACATAGAAAAAAATAAAAAAATAATAATCTAAAAAAATCAACGAGAAGAAGGGTATTAATTTAAATATAAATTTTTAAAAAATAACATATAAAAAAGATATTAATTTTTTTCTTTGAAAAAAAAGATCAAATATTGATGGACCTAGCAAATTAGGCCCACATGCTTGGCTAATTTTGAAAAGGAAAAATGTGCGGGCCTACAAGGGTAGGCCTGTTCATGTAGGCTTATTTTTTTATTTAAAAATATTATCTGCCCTAAATGTTTTTGAAAAAGAAAGACAGGTCATGTGTGTCGCTTGACTGTTTCTTTTCATATTCCAACCACAGTGACGGTTAAAAAATAAAGGATTTTAGTTTTTTGACCAAGAAACTTATTTTTAACCTATATAGCTTGATAAACTTATATATGGCCTTAAATAACCCAAAAAAAATCTGTAAATCCAAAATCAACCTAAAACCAAAAAACTTACAGAACTTAAATACATCATTTTAAGTGATGGGAAGACCAAATAACACTTATGTGAGAGTCTCCTCATCCAATGAAACTTATTAATACTAAAATTGATTTTTTTGTGGTCTAAATTCGTATCAATTGAGACTTTTTTTCTACCACCAAAATCCAATTGCCTTCTCTTTTCTCTCTCAAATCAAGAATTAAAAAGAAAAAATAAAAATAAAATGAAGTTTTGTAATGAAAATGAGATTTTAAAGACCAAAAAAACCAAAAAAAAAATTGGAAAGTATAAAGACCAAACTAGACTTCTTTTAACAGACTTTGAGGTTGCTACCTATGTTCCTTGCTTTTTCCATGTTGGTCGTTCATCTTTCAATCATGCTCTTGTTTAACCAATTAAAGCCAATTGGCCATAAATTTAGAAATAAAAAGGCTTAATTAAAAAAAAAAACTTGAATGACCAAAATAAATAAATAAAATCATTGTAGAAGTTCACAGTGAATTGTAAGAATATAAATAATCCCCACGTCTTTTAAGTTTCTTATTAGTTATTTGACATGCACTGCTTCACTGGGAGGTAAATAATTTTTTCTTTCAACACAAAAAAATAAACACAAAGATATTCCATACATGTTTTTTAACATAAAAAGCTCAATCGTAAATTTAAAAATGTATGCATGCAATTAAATAAATAAATAAATAATTATTTATACAATCAAAATAAATTATAAAGCTAGATTTTAAAATTAATCGGTTAAACTCATAATCCAAGTCATAAATTTAATTAAATTCAATATTTTGTAATAAATTTTTATTTAATAACATAATAAAAAAACATTTATAAAAATAACCAGTTAAACTCGAATATCACCTGCAAGGCTGATGTTGAAATCTAGATTTATTAAACTAATGTTCGGTCATTTACAGACGACTCTCTAACATTTATTTTCCTTTTCTTTTTTCATAGAAAATCCTCCACCATTATTTTTAAGTAACAAGTAACTAATGATATAGAGCTTTCTAGACTAATCTTTTTTCTTTTTATTAGAATGAATATAAAATCATTTGTAACAGGTACAACTTTGCAAATCTATTTTGACTCTACCTTCTGTTTATTTTGCATTGGTTACTGTACCTATCCTGGAATTTTTTCCATGTTAATTTTTTTTATTAATATAATTATTTGGATTAGCTTACATGTACTTAATTAATTTTACGGACTCTGAAATTAATATACATGTAACCTTTTAATAACTTTAAAATTTATAAAACTTAAATTAATAATTTTTAAAAAATAAATATATAATTTACCAGTAAAACTATACTTCTTAAGATTATTCCCATGTGAATTTTAAAACTATGATTTATAGTCACTTGGAAAAGGCAAGTGGGTTAAATTCAATTATGTGGAATTTTTTTGGTTTTTATCGCTTTTCCCTTCTTCTTTTTTTTTTTTCATAACACTAAATATTCCTTTACTTTTACTTTTCATATTAGACCCAAAAATATAGGACTGCTTATTCTTTTTTAATAATTTTATCTAATTTAAAATTTTTTTTGATTCATTTAAAGGCTTATTATCATTCTTTCTCTTTCTTTTTTTGCAATTCCTATTAAATTTCTTTATCTTTATTTTTATTTTATCTTTTTAACACTTTTTCATGTTTAACTCTTAAGTATTA
>Ga0325410_1004233_pt1 | contig 16110 bp, 18 predicted proteins | sample PopdelMetagenome_16_FD_206182 | JGI IMG/M metagenome (GOLD analysis project Ga0325410, IMG submission 206182) | Populus deltoides microbial communities from Bellville, Georgia, United States - Xylem-PdIQD-R3 | ecosystem: Host-associated > Plants > Phyllosphere > Stem > Wood/Secondary xylem...
AATATCTCGTGCATGACCAGCCAAGTAGCCACCAGCCAGACTAGTTCAGTTGGCTAAATGGGTGTATCAGCTTTCAGGCGGTGGAGCATAAGAAATGATAAATGAGGCCGGAGCATCTAGGATATCACCACAGGCAGAACCCTTTCGGCACCTATATCCACTCTATATTTTCTCGCCAGAGAAACAGTAGAACAAGATGGCCAATACTGCAAACTGTCCAATAAATGGTTCAACATATCCTACCATGCATGAAATTTGGTGAGAGTTGAGTAGCCATGGTCCACCGGGGCAGAGAGCCAGGAGACCTAAATCCCACAGGATATACAAATCCTGCATCCAACATTGAGCAACTGAGCGTAGGTGCCTCAGCCCTCTTATCTGTTATCAATTTACTTTGTGGGTAGGTTAACCATTTTCAAAGGCAAGGAAAGCCAGGTGGAATGGTTGGTGTAGAAAACCTAGCAGAACCGATTGGAAATGGTTAGCACAGGGAGCCAATTTGAATTAGTTGGTGCAGAGAGCTAATCACAACATGGACAGGTGGGAAGGGCAAATGGAAAGGGACAGTAAAGTAGAAGATGAAGAGAAATGGATAAAGCATTATAGCGGTACTCGTCATAAAATACTATCAGCTCGGGAAGGGTTTTTTTTTCTTTTCCTGCATTTGCCTCAGAGCCTTTGGGTCTGCTGCCAGTATGGTTTAATATTATTCTGAGCATGAACCTAATATAAGATAGATAAGACTAATTAACAACGTTCCTAGTTGATTTGGGCCTTGTATGCATGAACAATCCTTCATGGAGTAGAAGCACACACTAGGAGGCACCACCCTTTTCTGCTTGGCAAATTCTTTGACAGGATAGCCTCTCCCCCTGCAGGTTTTCTTCATGTCTGGGGTGACAGCAACATGATCCAGATACAGTAAGCTTAGCGTATGTGAGAAGTCAAAGAATTATCGACATTTTACGCTATAACCCCAGAATTTATTATTGTCCTCGATAGAACACATCCTTCTCGGACAATGGAACATGCCATCTGAAGAAACCAATCAAGGGTGATTTTCTTAGAAAGGTAATTTATCCTTGGAAATTTGATTCTCTACTCCATATCTTGTCCACACTTGCTGAGGAATTACAAGGCCTGGTTCTTCAATTATTTGCTATGCGTGGATGTTCTATAAATGGATGGTCATGTCAAAACTGTCAGATTTTCTCTTGACATTAGTGATCTTTAAAGTAATTTACAAGAAGGATCATTCTCCTGCTTCATGCCACATAACCTGGTTTGGGTGGAGAATTGATTAAATGTCCAAATACGGAACCACCATGCATGAACCTGGAGACTAATGAAACAGGCTTCTATTGGGCCAAGAAACTAGGCAACATTTAAACCTGTCAGCGGTACTATGGAAGACTAAACATTCCTTGGAAATGAAACTCATCAATAACTACTCTCTATGAATCCCGATGAGTCCTCATTCTGAGGGTGAGGGAAGTTGCCTGATCAGGCCTCCTGATTATATATTCATGCCAGGAGAAAAGGTTAAAAGGTCACATATAGAACTGCCCATTTTCATCAAGGTCAAATATATATAGAAATGGATAGTTTAGAGAGCCACTTGGAAATGCTTAATATAGATGATAACAAGGAAGAGAAATGGATAAAGCATTATAGCAGCACTCAGAAAATGCTTCTAGTTGGAGATGGTGATTTTTCTTTTGCTGTTTGCTTGGCTGAAGCCTTTGGCTCTGCTACTAGCATTGTTGCCTCTTCTCTATACTCTGAAGGTAACAATATTTCACCTGTCTCCGTATACATTTGTCTAATATTTGTTGGATGCAATCTGATTGATCCTGTACTTACAAAATTAAGAGATGATGAGGCTCAAGTACAGTGGAGCTGCATCCAACTTGAGAGAACTGGAGGAACTAGGATGCACTGTTATGCACGGAGTAAATGCACATACCATGAACAGTCATCCTCTTCTCACCCATAAATTGTTTGACAGGATAGTCTATAATTTTCCTCATGCAGCTCTCAAAAGGAGTGAAGCAAACATTCGCCAAATTGAGTAAGTTGAGCTACAACTTCTAATATATTGCCTTATGTGATCATTTGGGATTTTTCTCTTGTTCTTGAAGAAGTGCAGGAATAAAACTGTTGAGACCTGTCTACTCTCCTGTGTCTTTTTATTTTTGATATTTTACACTAAGGCCTACCTTGTTCTCTTTGGAATAGACCTTCTTTCCTGGTAGCTCACAAAAACTAGAAATTTAAAAGCAATCCCACTTCCCTATGTGACCAAGGATTGACCTTGTTGGTTAAGTAGCTACAAGATTAATTGTGCATTGGCAAGTTATTTGAGTTTTGATTTGTGAACGATATGTGAAATGCTATGTTGAATTCTGTCTTTAGAAGTCATCGAAGGTTGGTGAAGGGCTTCTTTAAGAGTGCAAGTGACATGATGGAAGAGAATGGAGAAGTTCATGTGACTCACAAGACTACAGATCCATATAGCAAGTGGGAAATTGAGAAACTAGCAGAAGAAGCTGGGCTGTTCCTGGTTGAAAAAGTTAAGTTCAGAAAATCTGATTACCCAGGATATGAAAATAAAAGAGGATCTGGGTCTAGAGCTGATGAGAGTTTTCCTCCTGGAAACTGCTGTACCTTCAAATTTGGAAAGAGTACCAGTCTTTGACACTGAGCAACTGTGTCATTATATCCTCTCTCTATAAGAAGACTTGTGGAATGAAAATGATGTAATCTTTTCTTTTCCTGAGTTATTAAAGAGTAATCTAGGTGTGGAGAAAATAAAGGCATTTGACAGCTGCCCCCATTAAAATAAAATAATAATAAACATATGTATATTGAAAGTTGAAACTGGCCATTAAACCTACATACTGAAATCAAATATCAGACCAAGGTCGCCTGCTAGTGTGTTAAAGGCTGCTACAGCATTACTACTAGCTCTACATAGAAAAATAAAGAGACACGGTCTTTGTTCTGAGGTAGACGTGCGCTTCCAAAGTCATTCCTGGTGGGGATAAAGACTAGTAGAATACACCAGGTGGCTTGGGAAAGCTTTGTGCATCAAAAAGCAGTGGAGTAATGGGTTTCAGGCATTTCAGTACTTTCTTTCAACAAGCAATGTTCGAAAGCATGGTTGGATGGCGGTTTTAAGATGAAAGCTCTTTGATGGCTAAAATTCTGAAAGCTTGTCATTCTCCAATAGCTCTTTCATGGATGATAAAATTGGTCAATGCCTAAGCTTACCTGAAGTGGCATATGAGACAACAGGTTATACGACGAGCAGCGTGCTGCAGAGTGGGAAAAGGAGCACGGGTTTGCATATGGATGGACAATTTGCACCTGGAATGATGAATTGTTCCAAGAGATTATTTTTTCCTTTCAAGAAAGGCTTCGATTTGTGTTGTTGTGCTTGTATGTTGTGCAAACCTAGTGAGAAGATATTAAGAAAGAAATCATAAATGAGTTGAAGATCATCACAAATTAAAGAAGCACAGTGCAGAAAAGACCAGAAAAAATAATGGAAATCCAAGACAGACAACAATCGGCAAAGCATACAATATATGTATGAAAGCACGATAAAACAAAGTGTAGAAAAAACAGAACAGCTAAAACACCTTTGCCAATAATCAATAAAAGAAAAAAAACATCCAATGATTTAGAACCTGAAGACAAAATCAAAAATACAAAAACAGAAACAACCACAAACCCTAATTCCAACACAACATGATAGAAAATGCAAACATTAGAACCCAGTGAAGGCAACTTCCAGCACAAAGACACACACACACACAAAAGAACACAAATATAGAAAAAAAAAAGTGAGATTAAGAAAAAGGAAAACCAGGACACAAAACCATAAAACCTAGCCCAAACCGACAATAAAATGCCTACAACACACAAACCACCTCAAACATGAGCAAGCAAGCATGCACTAATTACAAATAAATCTTCAGCTTCATCCAAAGGGGGTGCTTGATCAGATCTCTATATGTTCGCTAGAAGAAGAGGTCTGGATGTTACTCAAAATAGAACAGGCCATCTTCCAAGCAAGGTATGTAGGTCAAACAAGAATGGGTAGTTTAGAAAGACAAATGTAAACTGGTGTCTTGGTGCAATTACAAAAGATGGTGAGGCTAAAGTGTTGCAGAGCTGACTTAAGAGAGCTGGAGGAACTTGGATGCACCGTGACAAGTAAATGCACGTACATTGAACAAGCATCCTATTCTCAACACAAATTGTTTGACAGGATAACTCAACCGGAGTGTAGCAAATATTAGCCCAATCGAGTAAAGTTCAACTAGAAAAAGTAATGTACCTTCATTAATAAGTCATTGGGGGTTACCTCAAAAAATAGTGAATGGAAGGAACTAGACACCTTAGACTTTAGAACAACGCACATTAGAAGTTTTTTTACTTGAGTTCCAAGTTAAAGGTGCTAATTTGTATGTTTGCATCTATTTTTGGAATCGTCAGAGAGTGGTGAAGGGATTCTTGGTAAGTACATTTGAGGATAGCTAAATATCCATATAGCAAGTGGGAAATTGAGAAATTTACAGAGGATGTTGGGATGATTTTGCGTCCCTTGTGCTAACCTCTTTCTCTAAGTTGGTTCCTTAATTTGCCTTAATTAGTCTCTCCTTGCGGCAAGGAAGCTGCAAGTATATGCCTTGCCAAACAAATAGAGAAGCTCATTATTTATGAGCCAGATATGCATATATTCGGAAGGAGTACTGACTGATCTCTAATTGTTAATGAACATATCTTGCATGGAATAATTATAAGAATACAATGTAATATATAAAGTTGAGAATAGTTCATCCACCACAAGGCTTAGGCTGCAAGGGAGGGGAGTGTTGGTGAACGTGCTAACACGGTATAAAGTTAATGGTGTGGCTATCTTCTCCGACGCTCTCCGCACAGCCCTAGGCTTGAGTCTTCTGTTTAGAACCCTTTTTTGTTTGTTTGAACATGTGACACCGATCTTGCTATTTGGTGAGTACACTGAACTCAAAATATTATTTATATACGTATATAATTATAGATGATAGAAGATAGTCTAAATAATTGAGAGATTAAATTTTAATTTATATTTTTTGTTTTAATTTATATCAATTTTTAGTTGAGATTTATTAATTTAGCTTTATTTGTTGGGTTTGATTTAATTATTATTAGGTATTTTATTTAGTGGGCCATAAATTGATGTATCTACCACTTTTCTTTCTTCTTTCCCTTTCCTTTCATCTAAGGTCTATTTCTATTTGTACTGCACCATTCATAGCAGAACAACAAGGCAACCCACTTTTGCCTTTTCTTCTCTTGCTTCCCTCCCTTTCTTTGACAAGGGTCTGCCTCTATTCAACTCTCAAGGCTCCTATTGGTGTTTCCTGCTGATTTGATTCCATAAATTGACGAGGAATGGTATCATTGCATCCGAAGTATTGAGATGTAAATTTCCATGAAAAAGCATCACTCATGGCCCTTTGGCATAATGGCTTAGAGATTCCTTTCGCATAGCAAAGACTCTCCATTTACTTTTCATCTCTTGTTGCTTCTCGCTGGTTATTCCTTTATTCTCAAAACTTCCCTTCATTGTATCTCTTTTATTGCATGCCACAAAGCACAGAAACTCTAAACAAAATCTTTTAGTGCCATATAGAAATGGATGAATTGGAGAGCCAAGTGAAAATGCTTAGTATAAATAATAAAGAAGTGAAATGGATGAAGCATTATAGCAGTTGTCACAAAATACTACTGATAGGGGAAGGTGATTTTTCTTTTGCTGCTTGCTTGGGCAAAGCCTTTGGTTCTGCTGTAAACATGGTAGCCACTTCTCTCTACTCCAAAGGTAATTTTTTCTATAGTCAATATGATCTGTTATTGGTTGGATATATTCTGATTGATCTTGTAATTACAAATAAATAAAAGTGATCACGATGCGGAAGTATTCGAAATCTGCAACAAACTTAACTGAGCTGGAGGATCTTGGATGCACCATAATTCATGAAGTAGATGTACATAATATGAGAAAGCATCCTCTCCTGAAACAGAAATTGTTCGACCGGATAGTCTTTAATTTCCCAGCTACTGCTCTAAAATGGAGTGAATCAAACGATCGCCAAATCGAGTAAGTTCAGCTAAGACGATTCATGCTACGTTTCGCCTTATGCCCTTCGATTTTATTTTATTTTCTGTTCTTAAGGTGTAGGTGACAGGATTTGAGCTTGTGATCCCCTCTTTTTCCATCTTCTTAATAATGCAATATTGACAAGTCTTTTTAGGTTTAGGTTTCAGTTTAAATAGAGAGTGCTAATGACATGCATTCCTATTACTCTCTTTAGGAAACATCAGAGGTTGGTGAAGGGCTTCCTAAGGAGTTGCCATGATATGTTAGAAGAGAATGGAGAAGTTCACGTGACACACAAGATCAAAGAACCATATTGTAAGTGGGAGATTGAGAAATTAGCAGAGGATGTTGGGCTGTACTTGGTTGAGAAAGTTTGGTTCAGAAGATCTGAATATCCAGGATACGGTAATAAAAGAGGATCTGGTGCTAGAGCTGATGAGACTTTTCCTGCTGGAAACAGCTATACCTTCAAATTTTCCAGGGCTACCTGACACAGAGCAATCCCTTTGTAAATCAACACTCTTATTCCTCAAATCATTATGCTTTAACTTTTTTCTTCGGCATTAATTGATGCATAGGCATTTCTAACCCACCAAGACAGGCACACAAACCCAAATTCCTGCCCCTGTCACTAAGTGGCAATAACTATTTTAAATGTATTATTATGAGAGATTACTGATACCATATATACAGTTATGGCTGAAATCCAAATGATCTGGTCAAAACATGCCTGCATGATGTGCTCCTGTAATTGTTACTATATATATACAAAGTAATTATCAAACATCTTGTTGCTATCTAGCCTGCTGAATGATAGACTCCATGACAGCGTGATCCTTAAAGTTAATGATAGACTCTACAGAATCATCATCTGTAGATTGGAACTCACTGGAAAAACTTTAGTGCTATGAAGGAAGAAGATATTAATCAACATGCAGCAAAGAGACCAAAGCTGCCATTGCTTGCAAATCCAAGCTGTCCAAACTCAGCCAAAAGGTTGCTTCATCATTGCTATTGATTCAATTAGAGAACAAAAGCACAAAGTCTCATATTTACAATAGAAATTAAGAACATCCTCATTAGTATCTTTCAGGAACCATGACATGCCATCTCTGAAATGAATTTTGGATCTAGTCCAAACTGCGAATTAGCGTGACAACTGCATTCTATGTGGGGCAAGTGAACTATTTTCTTGAACTATTTTCTTTGACAGCTATGCAATTCTGGGCAGTCAGCATATATATTTCAGGATTTCTATGGATAGAGCTTCCATTATCAGATGAATTGCCGATATCTTCAGAAATAATATCAAATTTTCGTATAGATGAAAGAAGATCCACTAACAATGTTGGACCAACATCGTTAACATCCCTAAAGACATGCGCCTTTGTCTCACTTATATATGTAACTCCCCTTAGCCTTGCACATGTTAATAATACATTTGCACAAATTTCTGGCTTCACAAATAGTTAGTCTTTCCAGTGCTTTTCAAAAATATTCCGAAGTTACTGATCAGAGACATTATATCAAGCACGGCTTGGATGGCCGGATCCTGCATGCAAAAAATCTGATCATGTTATAGAGAGCTGACAGGGACGAATTAGTTTCTTGGAGTGTCTGAATGTTTGAAAAATATCTGGCCATCCAAAAGTCATGGTGTTTTTTGAATTTCTCCTCTAGCAATGAGACAATCCATTTTAATTTACAAGAAGAATTAATTCTCTTGCTTAATGCGCCATCACCTGCTTTTAGTAGAGAACTCCAAGTAAATTTCAAATAAAGGTTCCAAATACAAAATCACCATGCTTGGACCTCGACCAAAGTCGAACAGGCATTGCATGCATATGGACTATATATTGGGCCATAAAACTGGAACCCTTCACGGTACCATGCATGGTAGTGGTAGTATATTCATGATAGAAGAAGAGCTACTTGAAAGTTGAATTAAAGGCAAGTATAATATATAGAAGACCGGCCATTCTTGTGAGAGAAAAATGGATGGTTTAGAGGGTCAAATGGAAGGGCTTAGTCTATATAATAAAAAAATGGAGAAATGGATAAAACATTACAGTAGCTGTCATAAGATACTTCTAGTGGGAGAAAGTGATTATTCTTTTGCTGTTTGCTTGGCTAAAGCCTTTGGTTCTGCCACTAACATTGTTGTCGCTGATCTCTACCCGATCTGAAGGTAATATATTTTTTCAACAGCCTAGATGCTAGATATATTAATATCATTTGTTGGATCATGGATGCATTTTAACTGGTTTCATTACAAATAATAGATACCATAATACGAAAGTACAACCTGAGAGCTGAAAGAAACTTAAGAGAGCTTGAGGAGCTTGAATGGTGTAAACGCACATACCATGAACAAGGACCCGCTTCTCAGTTAGAAATTTATTTGACAGGACAGAGTTTAATTTTCCTCAAACTGCTCTTATATGGATTGAAGAAAACATTCGCCAAATTGAGTAAGTTCATCTAGAACCACTTGGCTCATTAAATTCTCATTAGATAGTTATTTGAAATTAAGGAATAAGTGATGATTGCACATTTTCTATTTCTATCTTTAGGAGTCGTCAAAAGGTTGGTGAAGGGCTTCCTGAAGAGTGCACATGATACATTGGAAGAGAATGAAGAAATTCATGTGATCCACAAGACCACGTATCCATATAAGAAGTGGGAAATTGAGAAATCAGCTGAGGATGCTGGGCTGTTCTTGGTTAAGAAAGTTAATTTCAGAGTTTCTGATTATCCAGGATACGAAAATAAAATTGGATAGGCTCTTGTGCTGATGAGACTTTTGTTGTTGGGAACTGTTGTATCTTCAAATTTGCCTGGATTACAATTGCTTGACATAATGAATCATGCACCGAAGGCCTGAATATGTTTCGAGCAGAACTTTAAGTTCCTCTCATCCTCATCGATACAACTATTGACATTGATACTCTTCGCATAAGCGAAGATGCAGTAGGATTCAAGTTGAAATCCTGTTTTTGCCATCCTGAAAAGAATCTACTATCTTGTGCAGACAAGTATGATGCTGTGTGCTTTGAGATGGCTTTTTCTTCAAATAGTAATCCATCCAAGTGAATAGCACACTTCTGTAATCTTTATCAGATTGCTTAGCTCAAGGCTAATATTGAGCTCCAATACTATGGCCATCTTCTATTCTGCTTTGATATGTCATATGGTTTTCATCTTGGCTGATTAAAATTATGCCATTAAGTCACTGGAGCTGTTTTTCTCACTTTCAGCTTGATACTCTTGGAGCTCAATTATTCAAATTTTTCTAAGCCCTGTGCTTGTAATGTAAACCTCTTTCCCCAAGTTGGTTCCTTTCCCTTATGGTGTTTTAGTCAATAAATTTCCGGCTTATCGGAAAAAAAAAGAGTGTTTTAAGTTTCATTTCAAACTTTTTTAGTCCAATGCAATTTCACATTTCTGTTTGGTCTAGATGTGCCTGGGACTGGTTTTGCTTGAGCTTGAAAGTGATAACCTATCTGTTTTTGGTTACACACATTTATATAAGCATGGAACTCGAAGATGTATCAAGGATATTTGTCTTACAGGAAGAAAGCTGCAACTATCGTCTCTTCAAGCAAATCTAGTAGCTCATCTTCTAGCTTAATATGGCACAGAAAAACAAGATTAATTTCCTTTCCTTTTCTTTTTATAAGAGATATATTGTGATTGTTTCTCATGGATGTCTTTCAGTGTTTTTGAAGATATGAACTAATGGAATCCAATTTATTTCTTCAGAAAAAGGACTACAAAGAAATGTTATCACTCAAAATTCTCACAACCTCATAGCATACAGTGAAGAATGTCTCCGTAGAACATGGCTTTTTTCTCTTGTTTACCTTACCTTTTGTCTATGCAAATTATAACAAATGAAAGACTATTATTTCCATGCCCTACGCTTTTGCTTTTGTTTTTTTTTTCCTTCCCTTTTCTTTTCACTGGTGACTAGCTTCATTTTTTTAGTTAAGCCTCTCATTAGTATGATCTGCTGGTTTGATCTCATAAATTCGTATAGAATGGTGACTAAATCTATGTGATTGATTGGTGGAGCTTACACCTGGGCTAGCTGCTGCACTGGATTCCTGAAACGTGATTGGTTTAGTCTAAATGAGCCTAAGCCATATGAAATAATTTCTCACAAATGGGAACATAATGATGTATTCTTCCACCATAAAGTCACCCTCGTTGGTCTTTTTTTAAAGAGTAGACTTCCTGTTAGCTGTTCATCTCATCTAAAATTCTTTTCCTTCATTACAACCTAGAACCGGCCATTTTCAACAGAAGAGAGAGCCAAATAGAAATTATGGATAGTTTAGAGAACCAAATGGAAATGCTTAGCATAGATGATAACAATAAGGAAGAGAAATGGATAAGGCATTACAGCAGTTGTCATAAAATACTACTGGTAGGAGAAGGTGATTTTTTCTTTTGCTGCTTGCTTGGGCAAAGCCTTTGGTTCTTCTGTAAACGTAAAATACCATGATGCTGAAGTATTCAAGAGCTGCAACAAACTTAAGGGAGCTAGAGGAACTTGGATGTACCATAATGCATGGAGTTGATGCACATACTATGAGCAAGCATCCTCTTCTGAATCAGAAGTTCGACAGGATAGTCTATAATTTTCCTGCTCCAGCTCTCAAAAGGAGGGAATCAAATACTCGCCAAATTAAGTCAGTTCAGCTACGACGATCGACTAATGCTACATTTCGCCATAGGTCATTTGATGTTTTTTGTTCTCAAGGTATAAATGGCAGGATTTAAACGTGAGACCTCTCTTTTGTCTGCAATTTTATATAATGTTTTGTTTTGAACTGCTAGGTCAAAAGCAAGATTGGAAAATGTTTTTATAATTAACTGTGTAATACCATATATTTCTCTTCTTAGGAAACATCAAAGGTTGGTGGAGGGCTTCCTGGGGAGTGCTTATGACATGTTGGAAGTGATTGGAGAAATTCATGTGACCCATAAAACCACAGAGCCTTACAGGAAGTGGGATATCGAGAGATTAGCAGAGGATGCTGGGCTGTGCTTGGTTGAGAAAGTTAGGTTCAAGAAAGCTGACTATCCAGGATTCAACAATAAAAGAGGATCCGGGCCTAGAGCTGATCAGGCCTTTTCTGCTGGAAACTGCTGTACCTTCAAATTTACCAGGATTTCTTGAGATGGAACCAAAACAGGCACTGAAACCCAAATTCCTGCCTCTGTTCCCTGCTTGCATGGCAGAGAAGTACCGACATTCCTGTTGTTAATCACCAATCGCATGATATTCTCCTATATATGTAAGAACATGGAATTAATCAAATATTTTGTTTCTATTTTAGCATGCTGGAGGTAGGGTGGTACTCGACAGGGTGATCCTTTGATGTCAGACTTGGTAACCATAATTCAATTTGCTTTGAAATCATTGCAGGTCCGAAGAGCAGGCTTTAGACCAAGTAAGCAAGTGAAATCAGAACCAAATCTATATAACTACTAGAATCAGAGCTGAACAATTTGGGACAGTCTGAAAGTTTTTCAGGATTCCCATGTCAAGCTTCATAAAAATGATTTGTCTGATTACTTGCCAATTAATATCAACCTTCTGTGATTGCTGAGAGCACTAGACCCATCAACAACGATACTGCAACATCATGAACACCCTCTGCGGCTGCTCTTGCTTAATGTTGATTGAGGAGCAAGGTTTCCCTGAGTTATACTGTGGAAGACACGGAATATGGATGCAAAATAATGGACATTATATTTCATCCTCAAGGAATAATCTTTCTATTCCCTTCCCATTTCCTTGCATATCCAAACAAAGAGGTCCAAGCCCTACCATTTCCTTCAAGCACTTGCCTTTAATAACCTTCCCTTCTTTTCCCTGCTATCCAAACACAGTTGGGCAGTGCTTTGTTGACAAACAGCGGTTCAAAATATCCCACAGCTCAGGATACGTTATTAATAAGAGGGTCAGGGACTAGAGCTAGTAAGACTTTTCCTGCTGGAAATTGCCTTACCTTTATGCAACATTCTCTTGTTGCTCCATAGACATTCCCCACCACTAAGACAGGTAGTCAAAACCCAAAATTCCAGTCCCCTGCTTTGCAAAGAAGCCACCGACACGCCTGGTGACAATGATGGTAACAAATTATTGTCACAGCATACATGCATCGATGATCTGCAACAACGTCGTAACAACTTGCCAGCATCAGATGCTCTTTTGTCGGCTTCTTATTATTTTAAACCTTAAACTTACCCAAACACTTATCCCTTTCTATTTTCTAGCAAGCTGGATAATAGACTCAACCATGGGGTGACCATCCATGATGTTATTGTCAGATTCTGTAATCTTGGTAGTACTTGACTTGAGAATCACGAAGAGTTAGAGCTACAATTAGAAAATACAGCTCTTTGAATTGCTGACAATGGTAAACAAAATAAACATCTTTATATTGGAACTTACTGACAAAATTTTGATTCTATATAGGAAGAGGATATAAACCTACAGACTGCGTGAAGGACCCGAGTTGCCATTGCCAGGCAATTCCAAGCTGTGCAAAATCAACCAAAAGGTTGCTTCATCATTGCTACTGATTTTACAAGAGAACAAAGGCACAAAGTCTCATATTTACAATGGAAAGAAACATCCTCGGTGGTATCTACAAGGACAAGAATGCCATCTCTGAAAATGAATTTTGGGTCAAGTCCAAACTGGGAGCCTGGCGAATGACTTGCTTTCACAGTTACAGATTCGAACACAGAGTGACAACCACATTCTGTTGGGACAATTGAACTATCTTCAGAACTTTTACATTGACAGCTATGCAATTCTGAGAAGCCATCATATCTTTCAGGATTTCTATCAGAGCTTTCCTTGAATGAATTGCTGATTTCTTCAGTAATATCAATTTTTCTAATCACTGAAAGAAGATCCACTGACAATGATGCAACAGCATCGTGAACATCCTCTACTGTCAAATTGCTCTTGTTTAATGCCAATTTACAAGCAAGGAATTTCTGAATCATGTCGTGTACAGCATTAAGACATACAGAGCAGCAGCGATACAAACACACAAAGCCAGAATTGGGAGGACAGCTATTTTCAACCGGAGAGATGTCAATGTCTTCAGCATGCTCACTATGGTTAGGTTCAGTATCATCAAATGTTACCATTCCCTCTGCAGCCAACCCATTACTCTGATTGCAGGAGCTCCCAGGGTCAGAGAGCTTCAAGGCACCCAATTCACCTGAATTGCAGAGACCATTCTCAGAAAAGGGGGCAAGTTCTGTGAGTGAATATCCATTAGAATGTTTTAAGGTTTCTGAATTTCCTTCAGTAACTGCAAGATTTTTAGTAATTTCAGGTTCACTTTGTCTGTGAGAGGTCCCATTCTGCTCATTTGTAATATTACCAACCAACTGATTATCAGCAGGAGAATTTTGATGGTTATCAGTTTTGGCACCTTCACAGAGGATGGTATGCTGTTCTGATCCACCTTCTGAAAGTATAGCTCTGTCGTCAGGGTTAAGATCACAAAAACCATTTTCTACTTTATTTGATTCACCTCCTTCCTGATTTTTATCAGAAAACCCCTTGGGACTTTCTTCCAGCCTTTCAGTTTCATGGATGTTTCTATCAGGAGTGTCTCCCTTGTGCTGTCTTTCAACAGAATTATCTGCACAGGTATCATTACCTGGGAATTCCATGGTTTTCAGTTTAGCATTTGCCACTTTCACTTGAGTGTCGGGCTCTAAACTGAAATGAGAAAAAAGGTTGTGAGCGATCAATCTACAAGTGAAATGGATGAATTAACAAACAAATGATAACAGTCCACCATACCTCTGCAGTGCATATGCCCAGCTGTTGACCACATCTTCCAGGTAAGCCACTTGTGATAGAAGACGAACATATTGATATCTATCTTTCCCAGCCTGAATTTTTTCATTAACTTGTCCAACTAGAAGCTCAAGAACTTTCCTTACCTCAAAGGAGACCTCTCTAAGTGAATTGTACTCACCCTTGTATGCTGATAAACCAACAGCAAGTAACCCTCTGACTAAACCTGATCTCTCTTTGCTTTTAATATTGCCAGAGCTACAAGCAGCAGCCACCTTATCTAATGAGTTACAGGGACGAATAATGCAAGAATTGAAAGGCCATCCCTTCCAAGGACCACTAACATCTGCACAAGGACCTTCTTTAAGTTTAGATGTAACCCAACAGAGTTCAGCAAAATGAGGATACCGCAGAACTTGATAGCCAAATGTAGAGATTGCCAACAACATGCTTGATTTTCCTTTCAAACTTCTATTATTGGGTGGTGGTGGAACATTTAAAGGACCATGAGGACATTGTGTGCCAGCCTCATTTTTAACAACTGAACAAAGATTTTGATTGTCATATTCTGCATTTGAACAAGCAAGAATGGAATCAGAAGTTTTATGATGTTTGGGTATATTTGTAGGGATGTGAGCTTTAAGATGAATCAACTGAACAAATGGTTGAATTATGTCTCTCAATAATGCTTCTGCTGAAAGACTGATCACTGTATCATGGTTGAAATTCCCATCAATATGCACAGGAAATCGGGGTACTGTGTGCTCCAATGGAGTCGAATGCCTGCTATTCGAGCTATTGTTTTCAAAGAAATGCCTTACTCTTTGGGGAAGTTCTGAGGATGGAAGCTCTGAGGTAGCCTGCAGCACACAAACATGCAAGGAAATGGACTGAATGGCCACATAACAGCACTCTCTAATCAATAGCTAAACTAATCAATCTCTAACAGGGAAAAAAAAAACACTAATTTTGATAATAGATGAAGTAATTTGGTATAGTTTTAGAGATTCTTGCACAGGAAAAACTGATGCACATGCAAACATTTTATGTAGTACAGGTTAAAAGACACTGCAGATGTGAAAGGTTGCCAACTAGTAATAAATAGAATTCACTCAACATACAAGAACATTGTTTTCATGGGTAGACAAACAATTCCCAACTTGAAAACCTTTAGTCAAAGTTATTGATTCTATGCCAAGAAAGCATTTTCATATCTCATCTTCATTATACAGTATACACGTTATGCTAGAATTTGATTACTAATTCAGTTACGCTTGCAGAATCCTAATTAAATTTATATTTGTTGAAACAGGAAGAATAACATGTACTATAATATCCTTCAAGATTCCCTAGAGTTAATTTCATATGAAAATTTCAATTAAAGTATTGTGAGGTATTGCTAGATAAGTTGAAGGTGTATCTTGTCGCATACTTTTAACATGAGATATGTCCAAAAAAAATTATCCAAAAAAATCAAACTCATACCAGAATCATCAAGGAAGTAGACACAGATATCGATTCCACCTGCTCAACAAATGAGCTCCAGGCAGGTGATATACTTTGGGCAGCATTTTGGGGTTCTGTCATTTCAGCCGGTATACATTGATGGATGGGTGACTCATTTTCCTCTTCCACAACTTGACTGTTTGTCAAAGAGGATTCTTTCTCCTCATAAACTTGATGATTAATTGAAGATGCATCACCATCGTCATTAACTTTATGACATGTCTCCACAGCCCACAAATCAATTCTTGGCAGGAATATCATGCATGATTGGAAACTGGCACACTTCACTGCCAGGGCAAATAGATAGGAGTGAGAATTCATGCAAGTGCATTTTTGAGTTTGTGTCTTAAGCTACAAAGGTCAGGAAGAGTTGACAAAGACAGCCAACTCTGCGTATCCTTAATCACAGGGAGAATATTATTTTATACTGAAGGTACTAAACTACAAACTAAATTGTACGTCCTGCTAAAGACCAGTGTAGTTTTTTCAAGTTTCCAATGAGTTCCCATGTGTCTCCCCACTCCTCCTTAATCACCAAAGAAAGGAAGTCAATGGCAAATTATGAAAACCAATCAATCTCATTATGTGAGCAATTATACCACAGTATGAA
>Ga0325410_1004239_pt1 | contig 16101 bp, 6 predicted proteins | sample PopdelMetagenome_16_FD_206182 | JGI IMG/M metagenome (GOLD analysis project Ga0325410, IMG submission 206182) | Populus deltoides microbial communities from Bellville, Georgia, United States - Xylem-PdIQD-R3 | ecosystem: Host-associated > Plants > Phyllosphere > Stem > Wood/Secondary xylem...
CCCAATCATAAAGTTGAATTGGTTTTCTAATATTCCAATTAATCAAAATAAAGTTTAATAATTAACCATGTACACCAAATAATCTTTGGGATAGCTTTTGGAACTTGAAGGTGTGATTCCTAGTAAGTTGCAAGAAATTAAATAGGTTGGTATGTATCCCTTAACAAACCTAATGAGGTTCACATTCTCCCTTTTAATTATTAGAAATCAAATTCTGAAAAGTAAAATTAGGTTGAATTTTCTAGTTTTAATTGGCAGGAATCAGTACTTTTATATTACCTTCGATCATAACGAAAAAATAAACTTAGCCTTGATGTACAAAAACTATATATATATATGGCGTGGAATGTTAAACTGTGCATATTTTGTTTATTTATACGCTTACAGTAAAAATGACTTCTTGTAGCATTGAGTATATGAACCTTAGTTAGTTAAAAATATTAATTAATTTCTTAATCGAACTGTCATTGTCAAAGCAGTTTTTCCGTTTTATGTTATTAACAAAGAAGAGAATGAGATACAGAACCCTTATTACATAAAGCAGAAAGATTTGAATTTTATTTATTTATAGTTTTTGGCTCGACGTCCCGAACCCCACATCAATCCCTTGTCCTGAGAAAGACAAACTATTGGATTAGGTATCTCACACGTCTACAAAGTAAAATAATTTATTATAATCTGCCATTCAAATTGTTAGGATTTTCACCAACTCTTATCTTTGGCACAGTCGACATTTCCAGCCTGAAAATGACAACGTATACCAAAGGAAACCCTAAGTTCTAGTTCGAAAAGTACACTTGATCAGCTTAATTATATGTGTGTGTGTGTGGTGTTGATTAGAGAAATTTGCTTCCCAAAACATACAAGATTCTTGACAGGACACGTATGGCATTGACTCGCATTAATTTTTATCACGAATAAGAGTATATTCGTGATAAAAAATTCCATATATGTGTGGTACTCATACCGACCACTGATATTAATGTAAATCATATGAACACCAGGATGTCAAGCAAATTTACCTGTAATGCTGGCTGTTGTGAAAGTATACTTATATCCATAATTATATATAGATGATTAATCTAGTTCATACTTAATTACATGTTTCTTGGGATATTTAGTTAAGAGATTTTATCTCTAATTCGTAAGTGTAGAACCTCTTTTTGCCATGCTGATATCAATCTTCTTTTGCAGTCTACCTAGCATGGTGTTTTTTTATATCTAAATAAGAATACCAATGATTTCTAATGTTTGATGTAGATTTAGGTCACCCGATCGATGCAATCAAGGTATTCTAGATACTGTCAAGTATAACATAAAGAAAAATAAATTTAATATTTTTTCTTCTTTCGTTTTGAGTTCCAGAAGAAAACAGCAATGAGTTGCAGCAACTTCATGGTCGACACAAACATACGAAGATTGAAGTACTGTGTGTCGGCTTGATGTTGTCTGCTACAGGTTACTTTCATGCATGCTCCCTTCTTTACTCGTCGTTCAAAAATCATCTTGTTGCAATTATTAATATGCATACCAGTTTTTTTTAAGCTGGAGCTAGCTAGCCATATGCATTTTGTATGGGGAATAATTTGATTTTATCATGCAAGGGGGCTGCTAGGAAATTAATAGCAGCTAATTATAGCATCAGCATGCAATAAGACTTTTCATTACTGAAAAGCTTAGGCTCTAATAACGTTGTCGTTGTTTCATGAGCTTTGTGTTTCAGTCTAGTCAATATATAAAGTCATCTTCATCTTCTACAAGAAAAAAAAAAGATTTTATGTTCAGTTTCTTCTTCTTGTGGGAAAGAAGGCGTGGGAACTGCAGTTTAATTTATTTGGCAAATGTTTTGAATGTGGTGTGTATTTAAATTAAATTTAATTATCATTTAACAAATAGTTTTCTGAGAAAGAGATCTGATTTCGATATAATTATTCTAGAAATAGATTATGATTTCCTTATTATGATGATAATGATTGAGGACCAACAGCATCACATTCATTGCATCTTCCCTGCATTGAAAAGTTTTTTACTCGTTAATTTGAACCATCCAATATATAAATGTAACCCATTACATTATTTTCTGGTTGACTTTTTTAAATTAAGCCTTTGGTCAACTAAGCTTGAAGGTGTACAAGCTAGAATATGAAGTGTTAGCTAAGCCAATGTATATATACTTGCTGAAGGCTTGGAAATTGTTGCAGTTAATTAGGTTAGGAGATCATAAGTCAATTTAAGTATCCCTTGAAGTTTGCAGCAGACTCTTGACATATTCAGGGGGAGAGGGTAGCGAGGGTTGCCACTTCCCCCCTGTACTATTTGTTTATGCTTTAATTCCTGCTTAAATTAGGGTTTGACTCTCCTCAATGACTTATTGTTTAACAATACCATATCCAATGCTATATTGTATGCCTAATTTTGCTTCCCTTGAATGGTTTATGTTTTTATTGGGGATTTATAATCCCAATAACTTTTGACCAGATTAATTTTAATAATTCCAAGTCATATGGCGATAAAATTCATGAGTCTAAACCTACTTTCACAAGCTCACCTACTTTTTTTTGCCATGTGAGCTCTGCGTTGGTGTTCCCTCTATTGTAAAATTATTGTATCCACCTTGTATATATATTCGGCAAGTCAAACACTGAGATTGCGTAACAGTGCTGGTTACACTTTGATGTTATAAAACACAATTTCGCTATCATTGTTTTCAGTGTATCGCCTAGGAATTCAACACTATTTCACGAAAAAGCTCATTGCTCAACTATAGCATATCAATTATGGATTCAGAGAACCGCTAGCAGGGGCTATATATGGCCTTCCAAAGATTATAATCTGTTCAAAATCACCCTCATCTTTGTATTTTTCTTGAAGAATGTGTATAAATCTCCCCTTGGAAGTAAAACTATGCCTTTTGTGTAATGTAAGATTTACTTTTCTCTAAAATCATGTCCCCAGAAGTTCTGTTGATCATTAGCCAGTTAAGACCTGCCATTCAAAGCCACGTTAATCAGGCGAGCGTCTCTTTAACATAAAAGGGAAATCGTGTTGTGCTAGGCAATTTGAAACTTCCAAGTAAGAGATCAAAACTTGAAGGGGATGTATCTTCTTATCTTGAAGGGATGGGAATGGGCACCATTGATAAGGTGGACACATCCAACGCCATTTATGTCTTGTACGGAATACAGGGCTTTGTCAGCCGAAAATAGTAAAAGGTTTTGGTTGAGAATCTCATGAAGCATCTTTGTAGTTAAGAGATCAAAGTTCATTGAATTTCTTGATAAATGGGATGGTGGGGATAAAGATTTGCTATCTATAGCACTGGTTTTTTTTGCAATATTTGAGGGAGGGGGGCCACTGTAGACCTTAATAATTCCCAAAGCCATCAAGAAAGTCCAAAATCTTCATGTGGGGTCCTTTCACAGTTTCTAAATATAGCAAATATTGCACAGGAGGGGGACCTCTTTCCTAGGGTTATCTGTTTTAGCTGGCAACCACATTGAATGGGGTTTTTCTCTGTTATGGCCTGATCGCAAACTTCCATGTTTTCATTTAACCCAGACGCCTACTTCCTTCCTGCTCCTTGGCCATGCAGGTGGGCAGCTGTATATAATTATCCATAGCCAAATTATTGATCCAACACGCAAATATATATACAGGTTGATGATTTACTTCAAATTATTTTCTTCTTTTTTTTCTTCTCTTTAATTTGTAAATCGATATCCCAGTTGAAAATTAAGGCATACAAATTAAATTAATAGCGTGAGTAATTCCATTTCTACCTTGCATTTAGTCTAGTACTTTGACTTGGCTTCACTTGAAAAACTAGCAAAAGATGAATTGAATTTTATTGAAAAGGACAATAGAAACAAATTTACTAAGCGATTTTTCAAAGGTTTCACACACCAATTAATTCTGTGCATGCACCACCTCCCTCCGAGTCCTATTTTCCTTAATTTCTACTGTCTGAATTCTTGCCCACAAGAACGATAGCTGAGTTTATTGTTCTCCTTTTCAAACCTAATTAATGCATTGTTTTTGTGCGTGCACCTTCATATGAAACTCGTTTCATACGCGAGAGAGATTCAAAATTAAGGAAAAAAAATTAAATTAAAATGGTAAGCCTAACAAGTGCTAATTGAATTACTTTCAATACAACCCAACACACTACCAAAAAAAAATAAAGAATCCCCATATGAAATAAAAACATAACTATTATTGATAATTACTTGATCAATTAATTCTTCGAACAGAAAGTTAGAAATGACAACCTCCTTCTGTAGCGTGGTATTGCAGATTTACTCGCTAGCTAGCTAGCTTTTGCTTTTATTGAAATATAAGCATGGCCGCATGCAATATATACATATATTAGATGTTATTGCCAGATTTGATTGCGTAATCTTGCCTTTATATTTTGGATTGACAGTTAGAACACGACTCGACATTGTTAAGGGAAAGCACATAGATCAATTGCTATTACCATGTCCTCTGAATTTATAGTAAAAACAATCTATCTATCAACTCTTTATGAATATATAGGCAAGTATGGGTGGCATAAAGCAAGAAAGGTGCATATCCTTATACAATTTGAAGCCCACTACACGAAAATCAAACATAATAAATTTCAAATCTTTACTCCACTAGTTAACATCTTAAATATTTAACACGGCAACCAAAATAATTAATCGTTAAGGATATGAAATGACGCTGGAGGCTTTTATATATATATATATATATATATATAAAAGCTTGCGAAAGAGGGTCAACCTATAACTAGCCAGCTAAATTAGGTTTTGAAAAAATCAATCTAAAATTGATTTTATTTCAGGTGGTTAACTAGAAAGGTAAATTCATGACTTGATTAATTTAATCAAAAGGCATTTATCTCTCCATGAGGTGCCTTGTAAAAGGATAAAATCTGTTATGTGGACATTCCAGTAGAACAATACTTTTTGGGGGGCTATCATGTGTAGATGTGAGTACACATTATTATTGGTGTTTTCTTATGGGAACATCAACCACGTGCGATTACCCAAGCCCCTCGTATGGAAGCTATGATGACGCCACCCACTAGTAGAACATTGGCAAACATAAATGGAATTACCAACAAAATTTTAATCATTGGTAAATTAAAATGATATTTACCAATGAAATATTTCCTCGTTAGGTCCCTCGGTATACACCAACAAAACAATTATACTGGTATATACCGATGAAATTACAGTTGGAAATGATGGAATGAAAAAAATGATGTGTCATTATTGTAGACGGTATTATAGACTAAATTAACATGTCGCTACTATTTGTCAGTAAATCCATCGGTAGTGTTTAAGTTATAACTTGGCAATCGACCCCTTGTCTCCCCCTTTCCTATTTCGTCTTCTTCTTTCATTTTTTCTGTAAAAAAAGAAAAAAGCAACCCCTCATTTTATCACAAATCAATGCCTCATCATCACAAATCTGGTCACCCCAACACTTATTATGTCAGCATCTCTATTCTGGATTAAAAAAACTAAAGATTCTCCACATTAAATAAGCAAAATTACCCATTTTTTTTATAAATCATTTTTAAAATGTAATTGTCTTTTGCATTCTGATGTAGTATAGGCAATTTGTTTGTATATTTACTTGTTTTATAGCTTTTTTCCTTATAAATTTATTATATGAATGTATGATTTATACATGTTAGGGTTTGTTTGAGATTTTAAAAAAATTATATTTGTTTGTAATTTGATAAAATTGAGTTTGATTTTATGACTTAGATGTTTTATAATGAAATAAATAATGGCTTATTTAATGAGTACATTTTATATTTTTTTCAATTTTATTATTAAGTTGAAAATTTCAGTAGATGTGGAAGAATTTGAATTTTTGTATAAAATTGATAATGATTTAAAGGTATTATTAAAATAGATTAAATAAGTTTGAGTTAAACCAATGATAGTTAATTAGTTGGATACCGATAATTTGTTTAGTTCAAATAATTAATTAATACATGTTGTCATCAATATTATATATAAATTTCATATAAATAATGAATGATCGTTCTTAAATGTATTGAGTTTCACCCGAATGATTACACATGATGGATTATTGTAGGTACGTCATCCATGTGCAACTATCTAAGCCGAAGGGCTATGATGATGTCACCAATTAATCCCACACTGGCTAGGAGATGAGGACCTTGGTTACTTATAAGCACAAAAAATACATCTTTCTCCGGGAGACTTTTTTAAAAGGACAAAATTTACTATGTGGTTCCGATGGTGCAATACCTCTTGAATAATCTACCATGGACAGCTATTGTTGACACACATCATTAGAATTATTACAAACATATGATGGTTTAAAAAAATCTTTTTAATTTTAATATATTTAAATTAAGTTTGTTTCGAGTTAAGAATTTAGTGATTCATACATCTTAATAATATATTTTTAAAATCTTAAGTTACTGTAAAAAAAATTTAGATTCAAATAAATTTAATTGTTGTATGATATATTTTTTGTGACCTAATATTACACCAATTCTTTATTAATTGTTATTTATTTATATTAATAGAAAGAAAACATTTCATTCCAGCACAGATTAAATTAAAAAGTTAAGAATTTCATTTTGGGTTCCATAAGGAATCTTCAAAGATGTCAACTAGAGAAATCAAATATGAGCTCTAAAGTAGAAGGAGGAAATCAAGACGTGGGATTGACCACTCAACTCTTTCGTCAGCCTCCGCAAATGATGATGGTGGGAGACGACAAGTCATTCGTTGAGAAACGCCAAGGGGGTTGATGGGTTTGTAGTTTTACAGACATGTTACCTAATTCCGTGTGTGAATGAAAGTATTCAAGTACTCGTTGCTTCCTCTTACATTTGGAAAAATTGTTATACATAAATTACATGAGTCAACAGTCAACATTCATAAAAATTAGAAGTAATAATTTTTTTGTTTCATTCGGTTTTTATTCAAAAAAATTATCAAATTGAAATTTTTTAAAAAAAATTAAAACTGGTCGAAACCAGCCGGTTTTAGTTTGACTCGGTTTTTTTTATTTGGGTTTGATTCAGTTTGATTTTTTAAAATTTTAATTGGTTTTTTTACGGTTTGTTTTTTATTATTATTATTTTTAAATTTTCTTAATTTTTATATTTTTTTTCTCACCGCTATAAAAACAACAGTTTCCTATATTATTTTAGGACAGCGGAAGCTGGGCCTGAGATTCAGATTTTCTAAATAAAAAATACAAAATCATAACATGTCTAATGTACGATCCATTGTGTATTGGTCCATCCAATTTATTACAAGCCTGGATTGCACCTTAACATCTCTGCTAGGCCTAATTCCATCACGGTGCTTGTTGACCTGGGACCCAATAGTCTCAATTCCATCCTAGATTGAGTTTTTAAAAAATAATAATTTAGAGTTGAGCATGTTAAAATTGATTTAACTTTTTAAGAAATTATTCAACACGATGTTATTTTTATTAATTAAGTTAATTTAAATTAACTTGTATAATCAATACCAACGTATCAAAATAATATAAAAATATTAACCATATTATTAATTATTAATCAGAGCACCACTCCATGAGTAAGAAACTCGTTTTCCCCCATGTCTAGTTTATCTGGGTCTCGAAGTGGCTTGACGTGCTCCCGTCATGGGGCACCGAGATAATAAAGATGGTGCGTTCCTCTTCATTAAAGAATATCACCGCTTTGTCAATTGCAAGCCATGGTCCCTAACGGAGTGAGCCAGTGAGTCAACCTGCCTTACCATGTTCCGGTCCATCTCTTGAACCATAGCTTTCTCTCAAAAGCCTAATAATAACAATAATGTCTGTAGGGCACAATCGAATCACGATGGACAGCTTATCCTATTCAAGACCATAGTATATATTTATTATCGCACAACAATAAGCTCATGCCCTCTTAAAACCAACTCCGAACTTTCATTTTCTAGCATATCCTTGTCAGTTCTTTATCTATTCCATTTTTATTTGGTGAGTCAGATCCCACGCGTTGTTCCCATCCACTGCGTGAAATTAAAAAAAATAAATCCCTTAGTGATATTTTACGTAGACATGGGCAGATTAGATACAGCATATTTATGCAAATCTAAAATATAATAGAAAACAGAATGCACATGTATATCTAGTCTTTGCTCAGTAATAGCATTTATAATATGCTTTTGTTCAATAGAAATACCCAATAATTAGGGAGGCAATCTTTGTCTTTCCCCGTGACTTTGAATAATTTATCAAGTAAAATAAACACAGGTTAACATGAACAGAGTCTGCTGTAAGTTAGACAAGAAGGCAGGAAGTGGATATAAATTTTTCTCGCAGGCCATACAGGATGTCCTGGGAATGATAGAATACCAAACAAGCAAGAGAACATTACAATATAGAAAAGAACAAGCTGGTGCTCCTTAATATAATCTAAACGGGCAATTCTTTTTTGATAGAAAAAAGAAAAGAGCAGGACAGGTGAAATAGGCTGTGTTTTAGTAAAAAATGACCAAGGAAAAAGAAGCCATTCCATTGCAGGAATATAACAAGGTTGAGATCAGAAATCCCAGTGGACAACAATATCTACTAGATGTAGTGAAGCACAGAGAAGGTTCACCAAAGGTTAAATTCCAACCAAAACCTACAAAATTACAAATGAAGATGGATTGATTACCATAATGCTCGAAAGTTGAAACAGAAATCCTATTAAAATATCTTTAAATAACCCGCAAATCCACAAAATCTACTACCTTCAGAGGAAGGTTACACGTTGTGCCAGAACCACCATCTTCTTCTCTGACTTGACAAGATCAGATGCAAAATGCAATTGCAGATAAAACTGGCTTTGCTCACAGCATGGAATCGGTTCTTGCTGGCAACCGCCGGAAGAAATTGAGTGGAACTGAAGGAAGTTTGTGGCGGAACCTGGGATGTCTCAGCACATACAATCCAATGAGAACTGCCACAACTTGGAAAGGAGTAATATATAGAACAATGGCAGCAATCAGACAAAAGAGCACAAACAGAGCTGTGGCCCTTGGGTCTCGCCAGCTCAGTAAAGATTGCAGCCTCTCCCCTTGAGTAGCTAAATCACCAACAACAGTCTGAATCCTCCCTGCAATACTTCTCAAACGATCATATCTCATCCTTACAATATCAGCAGACTGAGAAGTTGGGAACGTGTCAAATTCCTCATCCAATTCATCAGGATGAGCAGACTCCGCATGAGAGAGACGAGTGTCCATGTGAGGAGGATGCCTTGGCCTCCGTCTATAATACCAGACACCAATCAGGAAGAGATACAGGAAGATTGTGGGCAAGATAAGTTCTGGATAGAGGACTAGGATTATAAACAAAATGTGAATCAGCACAGTGGTGATTGGGTTTTTCCAATTGCATATCTGATCAAACCATTTCCCTAAAGCAATTAGCCCACCGAAAACGTTCATGATTCTGAAAAAGTTGGCTTTACTTCTTCTCATACTCCACATGTGAGACCCCACATCCAGCATATATTCAACAATCTCCTTTCTTAATGGTGGCTCTGACCGGCTCAGCCTCAATGACACAATCACAGTGGCCTGATGCCTCAAGCTATCTAGCTGGCTGACAGTCAGTGGATGGATATAGTGCATCTTTGGCAGCAAAGGATGTGAGTACATGTGCATCATATTGAGCAATGATGAGCATGTAAAACGAACTGCCAAATGAATTTCTCCCATCTTTTTGACACCATTACGATGCAGGACCAACAGTGGATAGGAGTGTGTGTAAACCCTGTCAGTTTCAAGTGTGGAAAGACGGATTCGTACCTTCCCGATCCTTGAATCCCTTGACCCACCGGGCTTGTCCCCTCCATGCAAATGACAATTATCAAAGACCCCAATTGTTATGACAGTACAGGGATCGAAAACCTCCCAAGTATATTGCTCGTTCCACTTGGGCGTGAAACTGTCAATGATGGTTCTGGTTCGAATCCACTTCTGTCCATATTTTGCCACACAGTATGCATCAGTTGTTCCCCGACCATCCTTTGCTTTCATGGGCATCAATCCCTGAGCATTGAGAATACCCAATTCAAGTACCCCTATGCTGTGCTTCCACAGCTGTTTTGCTGTCGGACGAAGATCACTACTATAGTGTGTTGATTCATCCAGAACATGATAACCACCCTCCAAGCAGATCCTCATGTGAATCCTGCTGGCAAACTTTATTTCTTTCTTCTTTTCCCCTTCTACAATAACATGTTTCTCCAGATTAAACCACCTAGTGTTCACAGGGTTATGGTCCAACCTTCTGTCTACATGATGCATTGGAATTGCGCATCTCCCCAACACTTCATCCTTGTTGGGCGCGATTCTATCCTCCACACTCAAAATCAAGGCCTCCTCAAAAGGTTCTGATGCCACAAACATAAGGTCCTCATTCCACATAGGATTAATACTCCTGCTAGGAGAAACTCTTGTTCTCAGGACTTGATTTCCCAGGATAGCTTTAACATATACTTCTGGATACCTGCCTTTATCACTCGGTACCAGGTCCTGTGCTTCAATCACATTGACCCTCAAATACCATAATTTCGGGGAGAGGTATACCTTGGACCGAATATTAGCAAGACTATCTGCTCCACTAACAGTAGCAGCATCTGAATGCCATGCTTCTGGAAAAGCTTCATCTGCCTGTGTTCCCATCCATACCGCTAGCATCAATTCACCCTTAAATTTATCTCCTTTCCTATCCTCCAACCGATACCACTGTGGTGCCAGAGGACTATCAGGAGGAACACGCTTTGGTATCTCATTCATATCAAATAAAACCCGGCCAATGAAATCATCCTTCACAAGATCCTTATCCTTAACAGTAACCTCAAGCATCGACGCCTGAATCCGCTCCTTTGAAAATGCAAACACCTGGTTCCACTCCGGGTTCGTCTTCTTCTCAAAATGCCGAGTAGTGCCCTTATAGTTTCCAAGTTTAACTTCCACGTAAGGATCACAACTACCTGTAACATCCTTCGCAGGCAAGTCCTTGGCCTTAACGACCCGGACATAAAGATACTGCATCTGCTCCACAAGATCATAGGTGCTCGTAAGCTTGTCGCCAGAGATCTTTCCTCCTCCAAGATGGGGATTGGTCTCTTTCAATAGAAAATCATCCTGCGGTGGCTTCTGCATCATGTTGGCTCAAACGGGAGACACCCGAAAAAACAACCCCAATAGTCCTTTTCAAGTTGAAGTTGAAGAGCTTGTCTTCTAAGGAACCAAAATCAAAACAGGCTTTGAATTCAAAGTCCTTCAATTCGAAAACCCTGGAATATAGGAATAAAAAATCCCAACCAGCCGTTACTAATTACCAAACTAAGAGTAATTTAAATAGTCAAGGAGACTTCATAATAGGAAAGAAACCAAAAATCCAAACATTCAAAGAACCAGCAATAACCTTAACAGATAAATATGAAACAGAATACCAAAAGAAAATTGAAACACGGAACTCAAAACGACATATTTCATAAGTATAAAGAAAAACTACACGAAATGATCTTTAATATTTCATCGGATCCTTTAAATGACTGTTGCTTACAAAAAAATCCTTAAATCTTCAGATCTGAAACCGAACACTGTAAAAAAAAATAAAAAAACAGACACAGCAAAATTATAAGTCAAAACATCAAATGATATATTGATTCAAATTAAAAAAAAAAAACAAATGCTCACAAACTGCACCGTAAACTTTCTTTTTCCGCTTGGTTGCTCAGAAAATGTAGAAATATCCAAGAAAATAAACCGTTTACTATCACTGATTTAAAAAAAAAAAATTCATTTTCATCAACTTAATAGAAAAGCACACTCAAAAACTCTTGTTTGGTTTCTCAAAAGGTTACAAGAAGAAGATGGGTTCTAACACAGCTTGCATAGAGTTAAGATTTTTCGGGCTGTCCTTCACTTTTTTATCTCATTTCCACAGAAAATAAAAGTACTGAATAAGCAAAAAAGGTCACGGAAAATTTAAAAAAAAAAAAAAAACAGTAACGTCACAACTTTGAAAAGCAGGCTAACAACATAAACCAGAGAAAAATAAAATAAAAAAATTGTATGAAACTAAAATGCGAAAAAAAGGATTGCTCCTAGCATACCTCGAAAAACATGAGGAAGAAGATCTAGAAAAAGAACCCTAGCGCTCCTTCATCTACATAAACAGGGAAGAGATAAGAATGAAGAAGGGAAGGGAAGGGAACAGAAGAGATGAGAAGAGAAGAGAAGATAACTCTAGAGAGAGGGGACGAGTCGCAATAGTGCTTTTGCCTTTTGTTTTATTTTATTTTAGTTTTAGTTTTAGTTTTAGTTTTAGCAGGAGTGTTTGTTTTTCTCTTTAATGAATCTGTGAGAATACACACAGAACATACTCTCTCTCTCTCTCTCTCTCACTTTTGCCCTCTCTCTGTTGCTTTGTCTCTGTTTGCGGACGACAGAGAAGGGGAGCGTGTAAATAACTGCGGTAGGGGCTCGCGCGTGTAGTGACCGTTCGTCTTAGGAGCGTTGTGGTGTGTGTTTTTTTCCGGTGGGTGAATCTGATAGTAGCGGCAAGGAAACTTTGGTAGGCAAAGAGTCTTTTCTGTTTTGTCATTGGATTCTTTTCACGTTGGTTGAGGTGGTGAAAATGATATTTCGGAAGGGTGCGGTTTTATTTTGATATTTTTAGTGTTAGTTAGTTAAGCATGGATTAGAGTTAGGATTACAAGTGATTGCGTGGACTTGGGCCATATTTTAATTGGGTTTGCTGTTGGTTTTTTAACTTGTACAAGGAGGTTCGGCTCGGTGATAAAAAATTAAAAAAAACAATTTTAAGAGTTTAAGTGTTAGAAAACGACAATGGATCTAGTTCTCTTACGATTTGACAAAAAAATCCAAGTCAAATGATTTTTGACTCGATTTTTTAAGATAATGATAGGTGTGGGTTTTATAATGGTATAGCAATAGTACTAGATTGTTGTCCTGGTACTACGTTGTCGTTTTTCAATGTAAGAAAAAATCGAGATTATTAAAAATATATGTGTAGCCTGAATTTATCTTATTTATCAAAACAATTAGAGTGTTCATTGCTAAACAACAGGTTAAATTCAAAAACTCAAATTGTTTAATAAAATTCCAAGTTGTTATTTATATTAGTTTTTAATATTAAATGTGAAATACGGTGTTCTAATCATCATGAAAAAAAAAGGTCACTTCAAAAGTTAACTTGCGTCTGAAGTAACGTACAGACATCCCCGACGTGTGTTCTAAGGTCAAGTACAGCATTGTAATTTCGAAGAATGTCCAGGGGTTACGTGTCCTTCATTGAGGTAGGTTTCATCGTAACTCCAGTGTTTGGCTTGTGCTTTTTATCCACAGGTGTCTTTCATGCTCACCAGGAGAGAGATTCCATTGCTCGGAGGATCACCGCAGCCAGCACTACAAGCAAGAGCATCTCTCTAAAATGTCCATTTGTCACAGGAGATGATGGTCCAAAGAGTATAGTTGGCTTTGCAAGAACGAAAGACAAATTAAAGCTTCCCTACAGTGGAGCCATGGTTTTGGAGGTTTGCCTGGTGTGTTTTCTTAGATCTGTGAGCTGGGTATTTTATACTGCTGAGAGGACATTGTTAGTTCGGCTGGTTTCTTGGCAGGATCCATTTGCACCCAATAAAATCTAATAAATTATTCAATTTCAAATGGGTCAAATTTGGAGTCTAACTTTTTTAGTTGAGGGATCAATGACTAGAAGTTTAGAAAAGGTTTGATACATTTAACTTCTTTTTTTAAAAAAAAAAAAAAGAAGAAGCTTTGTATGTTGGGGGTAAATGTGCCATTAAATATTAGCTTAAGCTCTCTTTATTTGTGTGAGAAAGGAATTTTTTTTCAATGTGCATTAAATATAAAAAATTAAGGTTAGTTTTTATATGACAGCACAATCAAATATAAAATAAGAAATTAATAATTATTTTTTTGATGACTCTTTTCTTAAAATGAATTTGTTTTTTTAGCAAATAAATCAAGCTTTCCATTATGATTTATGTAATTTTTTTGTTATGCTATTCTTTTCTAATAAAAACATTGATTGTTGAGTTAGGTTAAGTTGTGAAAGATATTGTATGAGTTTGTGATTGTAATCACGGTGTATGATATTTTTTTTAAATAATTTTTTATTTTTATTTTTTATATTAGCATATTATAACCACCTAAAAATTATAAAAAAAATATCAATTTAATATTTTTTAAAATAAAAAATATCTTTTAAAAACAGCTAAAAATAAAATACAGGAGCATTTCCAAACACCCATGAAATTATCATAATATTTTTATCTGTGTTCGTATGCACAGACAATCTTTATGATGGAATTGATCAAAGATGAGGCGGTGAAAGACATGCATATACAATTGAACATTAATAATGATATTTTATAGGACCAAAGAGATAACTAAATTAAGTTTTAATGTATGAAAATAAACCAGAATCAAGATAATTTTTTACGAGCTCTAAAAAAATCTCCCAAAACTCCAGGAAAGAAAAATCATTAAAACTTATTAAAAAACAAGAAAACATTGATGGTAATGATAATTATTTTTTAAAATACTTTTTGTTTGAAAATATATTAAAATATTATTTTTTAAAAAAATATTTAATTTTGAAATCAAAACAAACTAAAAACATAAAAAATAATTGGAAGCAATGAAAAAATAAAAAAATAAATTTATTTTAAAATACAAAATTAAACAGGCTATTAAAAAAAAAATATTAACAATATTACAGGAGTAAAATTTTGTACACGGAGGGAAAAAAATCACAAACCCAGTCGTCCGCTTATTCTCTGATACACCCGGCACCAAAAACTTCAAAATGCAGTGAAATAGATGGAGACTTGCATGGAAAGTGGCGTTAAAAATACTCGACGATGATGCTCTTTTCATGATTTACCCATAGAAACCACCATATTTTGTCAGGACGAAGGCAGATACAAAGGCGTGGTGGGTTCAGCAAGCAATCAACTGCATTCGATCCTCTTCTCTAAATTATTCCATCGATCTCTCTCCCTGTCAATAACTGGATATAATTATCTATTAAATAGTTCAGTGAAAAAAATTTAAAATTAAAAAAATTTATTTTCTTTGTAATTTTAAATTTTAATTTTGTAGTTGGTAATATGATAATTACTGGAAGTTTATATGATTATTAACTTGCTCATAGAATTAGTCGAGATATGCAGAAACTGGATTGAATATTTATGTTAATAAAAAAAAAAATTTGAATACATGTGTTCCAGAGTCTTTTTCATGAGTTTTTTTTTTTTTTTCATGTTAATTTGATATCAAATAGTGACCTTATCAAGTAGTTGACCTATATCTGCCGGTCATCGGTCATCGGTCGATTGCTGAGATGTTGCCTGGTCACTGCTGGCCATGGTCATTTTATAATTTTATAGTGCTCGCAAGCCCACACATGCATTGTCATTTATGAGTTTTATGTTGTTTCCATCAATTTTTCTCATCATGATCATGTAAATGGTGGGGAAAGACATGGATGATTTTCCCATCACTAAAATGGTGTGTCATATTTCCATAACATAAAATCTTTGTTGATTTACATTTTGATTCTTAATTTTTTAATTAATTTTACTCTGGTCCGTATACTTTAGTTATTTTAAAAAAAAGTCTTAATTGATTTTTTTCTCGCAATATTTTACAGCAAATACAATTTAGCTCTTGAAATTATTTCTCAATCAAGTTCTTACATGTTAAATTATAAACCTTGTCAAAAAATTAATTATAGATATATAATATTATAGAAAATAAAAATTCAATAAAATTACAATAATATCAATCATAATAAAATAAATAAATCAAATGCAGTCAAACAAGATTTAATAGAAAGTCTTGAGACTGATATATTAATTTGAGATATAATTCATTCCTATAATATTATATATTCTTATGATTTTTTTTATTTTTTGTCTCTATTTTTTTAGGTTAATAGAAGGGAAATAATTTTTTAAAAGAAATAAGATAAAAATCTCATAATAGATATATCACATTTTATATTTTTAAGAAATATAAAACATGGGGACCA
>Ga0325410_1004240_pt1 | contig 16100 bp, 11 predicted proteins | sample PopdelMetagenome_16_FD_206182 | JGI IMG/M metagenome (GOLD analysis project Ga0325410, IMG submission 206182) | Populus deltoides microbial communities from Bellville, Georgia, United States - Xylem-PdIQD-R3 | ecosystem: Host-associated > Plants > Phyllosphere > Stem > Wood/Secondary xylem...
TGCATTTATGTACTTTCAACTTCCAGTTAAGTGTTTCTATTGAAATTTATTAAATATTGGATGACATATTCCATAAATGAACACGTGTCATTTTTATTGGGGGCTCCACTGTCTATACAAATGGAAAAAATAAAAATCAAAGTTTGAAAATAAAACAAGAAAGAAGATAAACCTTCTCGTTTTTTCTTAGGCTTATTTATATTCATCGTATATTAACAATTTTTATCACTATTATCATTTTAATCATCACTGACACTATTATTAATAACGATAATAACTTTTATTAAAATAACCACACCATGTAATGGGATGATGATATTAATTTTTAATAATATATTATTATTATTACTATATATTATCGCTCTTTTATCATTTTTTTTCACCATCATTACCATTATAATTACTTTTATTATAATTACTTTTATTATTTTTACCCTGCTGCTATATAAAAATATTAAATATTTTTTTGGTTTAAAAAATAAGACATTAAAAATTAAAAAAAATATCCTGATTTTTTGTTATTATTTAAAACAAGATACTGCAATTAAAATATGATTTTGATTTTTCTATTTCCATTTCTGCATTCTCATTTCCAACCTATCCAATCAAGTGACAGATAATAGCTAAAAAAAACAACGTTTGTTTTATAATTAGATAGGCGAAATGAGATTTTAAGCCATTCACCCATATCAAACGAATCTACTGCAGCGGTGCGAGCAGAGTTATGGGATTTTTGTTCGGGCTAGAAATGGCGTGGTCCGAGGGGATTAATATACAGACATGTCCAAAGCAGCTCGGAATCTGATCAGCAGCCAGGAGAGTGGCAGAGACAGCACACAGATATTCTCAAGAGAATCAGATGTCTGATGGAAAGGGAGTGCATTGTTTGTTAACACCAGTCATGTATATAGAGAAGGAAGTACCTGTGCAGACAAGTTAGCCAGTAGGAGAAATAGTCTTTCCCACGATATAGAATTCTTTTCAGAACCGCCTAGCCTTATGAAGGAGTGTCTGGAGAAGGATTTTGCTAGCAGTGGAGACTTCGGATTCAGTGGGTATAGAGGATCCCAGTGGTCCTGGGCATAGAAAGATTTTGCCTAACTGGTTGACGTCAAGAAAACTTCACTGATATAAAATTATAATTCTGTTTTTTGTTTAATCCATTAAACAAAGTAAAATATTAGAACCCATGAATAACTACAGAGATGCAATAATTCCAACTAGGAACTTGGTATGCAGCTTTCTCAATAGCTTTTAACCATACATTTATAAAAGGAATGCAGGGGGAAACAATCTTTTGTTGTTGCAGGCGAGCTTGTAGCTTTTCTTCCAAAAACAATCCTGGCTTGCGTCTCATTCTTGTTAGAAAAAGAAAAAGAAAAAGAAAAAGAAAAAGCTAGCTTTTTCCACGAGGTGGGTTAAATATTTGGATTTCAAGCTATTTATATGAACATGAAATGAGCTCATTGGCCAAACTAGCGAGAACCAAGGAGATTTCATTCCAATGAAAAATCCATACAGAAGTACTCGTTGCTGCTGTACTTAAGAATGTAATATTAGTTATTTTTTAAAATATTTTTTATTTAAAAATATATTAAAATATTATTATTTATTTTTTAAAATTTATTTTTAACATCATCATATCAAACATAATTCAAAATTATAACAAAATTAATTTAAAACAAAAAAAACTTTTAAAAACACTTTTTAAATACAAAAATTAACCCCCTTTCAGCTAAACAAACTTTATGTTAAAATAAGGAACAAAACAGAAAGTAATGGACGCAGAGAATGAAAAGAAACCTCACATTCCATTTCTATAAGGTCCAATTTGATGGGCTTTTTATCTGGGCCAGTCCCATTCCGTTAACACCGAAAAAGCAGAAGAAACTTCTTAACCTCACTTTTCACTTCCTTCTCACCGGATCATATCATAAAGAATCAGTCACATATGATATCCCCGTCAGGCGTGGAGGGTTTTAGAAAAGTCACGGAGAGAGCATCGACAAGACGACGCAACCTCATCCGTCCTTGTCCAGGCGTGCGCAGACCGAAATGGCAAACAACGAAGAGCTCAAACTGTACAATTCAATGACCCAACAAAAAGAGGTATTCAAGCCCCAAATCCCTGGCAAGGTTTCCATGTACGTTTGCGGTGTCACCTCCTATGATTTCAGTCACCTCGGTCACGCTCGCGCCGCTGTTGCCTTTGACATTTTATTGAGGTCCGTCCATTTCTACCTATCTATCTATATAAACGCATTAGCACTCGTTATATATGCAATTTTGAATTTTGGAGATTGATTGGTTTATTTATTTTTTGATTATTTGATTTAGGGCAGCTAACAGAGGATTTTTTTTTTCGCTTAATGTACAAAGTCAAAAACAACTGTAGGGAGTTTGGGCGTTCCTTGGATTATAAATTCTGTATTCTTGCATCCAATTCCGTTTCCATCTTTCAAATTAGGATACTCAGCGTGTGTGTTTCGTTTCTATGAGAAATGATATGTAATTAACGAACGCAGGAACAGACTTCAAAATTAAATGACCAACATGATTGCAACTTGTGCCATAAATAATGTCTATTTCGTGTCCACCGAAAATGATAAAATTGGTTGTACATACATGCGTCTATATATGTATATATCGTCACTCTGTTTCTCTCACACAATTCCTCCATCAAACTATTCTATGCAATTTATAGTAGACAAGTCTACTACAGAATAGGAAAATACTCTAAACCAAAATCCTTGTCCAACAACTCACATAATATTTTGGTCAACGAGCAGGATATAATACTTCATTACCAGGTCAGACAAATTTGTCTCCCAATACTTGATCATCAAGTCGCATGAAGTGAGCCTATTAAATAAGGAATTAAAATAAATAAATAAAATTCACATTTCATTTCTATTTGTTTCTTTTCCTAGCTATGCTTTGCCTGTTCCGAGTTCAATTCTCACTCGAGAATAATTTAAGGCCCATCCTGGTGGGCTTTCTATTTGAGTCGTTTCTTTCCATTTAGACCGAACATTGCTACCCTCAAATCCCAATAGTCAAGCAGATAGCCATTCCTTTCCAGTTTTTACTGCATCTTCTCATTGTCTGCCATTGAGGTGTCAAAGTTAGGAGCAGACATTGACCACAGAACCTCACCGTTCTTGTTGAGAGAGGTGCCCGTAGATCAAAATGGAAAATGATGGTCTCAAACTGTATGATTCAATAGCCCAACAAAAGGAGGTACACAAGCCCAAATTTCCTGGAAAGATTTCTATGTATGTTTGTGGTGTTACCACCTATTATTTCAGCCACCTTGGTCATGCTTGCGCGGCTATTTCATTTGATGTTTTATTCAGGTCTCACATCTGTAAACTATAAACACACACCAGTACCTGCTTTTGTACCTGCATTTTATGAATATGACGTTAATTTTTGTTATTTGGGACATTGATTGATTTGACTATGATGATGTCTGATGGCTAACAGGGGAAAAACTCAGAATCGCTGATATAGGGAAATTAACCTGATGTTTAGTCATTTATTGATTTGATGTTTTGAGCGTTATGGTATTTAGTTAGTTTAGTGACGGACAATTCGTGAAAGAAAATATGATTTTGTCCAAGAGAATCATGATGTGTTAATCTGAGTACGTTGAGTGGTATTATGCCACTAAAGGCGTGTTTGGCCTTGCTTTTCCAGAACCATGGTCTTGGGTCTGTGGTTTCCATCGTGAACTAAACCCAAATTCAATGCCAAACTTGCTGTTTGAAGTATTGACCTGTATTAGTCAATGTTGGCTTTCCATATAATTCTAAAGAATCATTGGATAGAAAGTATATGGACAGCTTTTAACTCCTGTGTAGAAATTTAGTTGTTATAGTCAGAACCTAAAGGTGCGTTAGAAAGAGACTTTGCTATTTGGCAATGCAGCAGTGGTTGATGGTCCTTGGAAGCAGCTTTTTTTCTAAGTGATCTCTTTGTTCTAGTAGCCTTTCCACTCTGGCTGCTATTGGACAAATTCTTGATACTTTCTAGATTTGAGCAGAAAAGATGTTTCAGTTCAGTACTTCAACTCCATGTCAAATTTGCACTTCAAAGCTTTGACTTAGGCTACCTCATACCATGTTAAAATTGTTGCTTGATGCCTCTCACTAATATGTGGCATTAGCCTTTCTAGGTTGGTCATGCACTCCTTTTATTTTATTTTTATTTTTCGTTTTACAAGTTCAAAACTGCATTATGTGCATGGAGCTTGGGCATTCCTTTTGCTTTTTATGCATTCACTTCTATATTCTGTATTTGACTATCATGTATGCATAAATCATTGATCATTGAATCTTGTGATGCTATTGTTTTATTTGAACTGTAGCTGCAGATACCTACAACACCTAGGTTATGAAGTTACTTATGTTCGAAATTTCACTGATATTGATGAGAATTTCAATCCAGCAATATCAACTTGACTGCTGCTATGACTGGAAATTTACAGTCGTACCCATCGCATTATTGCATTTGTTCATTGTACATTGCTGGGCATCAATTTGTTAAAGATTTGTGGAATTTCACATTCTTTTGGTCCTGGAATATTTCTTGATTCTTGCTGAAATAGCAGGAAAATGCATTCTATGGCAAGTTAAATATGCTAATATAGTAAAAAGCTTCCATGATTCTGTGATTTGAAAGAACAAAAGGTGTGTGAAATATATTAAGAACTCCAGATCATTTTATTTCCGGCATTTGTTTAAATTTGAGCCATTTTTTTTTATCCTCCCCAAAAGAAGCCTTTCTTTGTATATATAACTTTTTATGGTTTTTGTGAATGAAGTCTTCTTGTGGAGTATTAGATAAATCTCTCCTAATCGCCAAAACCTCAAATAGGCTTGCAACACATTCAAAGAGTGAACAATTTTTTTTTTGGTTAAATTAGGCAATGATGTGTACATATTTTCATTGTACAAATGTATGATCTCTGCCACAAGAATTCAAGATAAGTTTTTGCCTCTAGTCCATGGTTCTATGTTAATGTTCCACATGATTAAATTGGCATGAAGTTTACTGCCTCAGCATCAAGATTTGCCTTGTTCTCCTGTTTTCTTATAATTTTTCCCAATGATTTATTTTACTACAGGCTTTATTACAATAATGATGATGTTCAGGTCACTCCTTGTACTATTATGTATGTTTGTATTTGTTGTATGACGCAGCCATATAGTTGTATATAAACATACATACATCCATCAATGTTATCTCCTTTTGGCTAGTTTCCTGTATAAAATTCACCAGTATCTATGTCTTTGCAGATAATTCGTCGGGCAAATAAGCTTGGTGAAGATCCTTTAACTTTAAGTAGCCGGTTTTGTGAAGAATATCTTGTTGACATTACTGAACTGCAGTGCCTTGTTCCAACTCACCAGCCACGTGTAACTGATCACATGGAACAGATTAAGGACATGATCACTCAGGTTGTTTCCCCTACCATTTTTACTTAATTGTTTATTAAGCTTAGATTATTGCGCTCTCTCTGTGTGGTAGTGAGCTTGTGTGTGCTCCATGCAGGGCATATTTTGATAGTTGTAGAAATTAGACAGCTCGGTGTTTTGATCTTGTTACCGAGTGGTTGGTAAGAAAGTTCAATCTATTTTCTTTTCCAAATTTCCAAATTGGTCTGTTCTCTCCACATTGGAGAGAACAAGAAAGATTTAACTGCCAAATGTCCAGTGAACCCAGCGTACATTCAATAATTAAAGAGAGAATTAATCAGGTTTAAACTTTAAACTGCAATTCTGAGTGGTTGACTTTTGTGTAAGCCACTAATCTTTATATTCTTTCTACTGACTAATGGTAATAGCATATCTACGAACAGGGAATGAGAGTGTCTAGGAGCAGCGATTAAATTGTGCATGATGCTGCATTGTGAGTCATCTATTATGGTCCTCATAATCAATTTGTGATAAATGGGAATTTCTCAAACTTGTTTAGCCTTTGAATAGTTAAACCAGTTTGATACTTTTGAAGTTTGGTAACTTGTTATGCCCAAATGAAATTAGTTAAATAGCTTATGTAGAACTTTGACTTGCATAAAACCATATAGAACAATGCTTTTTAATAAAATAATTAACTGTGATAACTTGTGACCTTTTGTTTTTTTCTCTTGTGTATGTGTTGGAATTTTTTTTTTTTTTTCAAAGGTGCGTGACTCACTCTACTCATGCCTTTTATTTACCGCTCACATCTGATGCACTTTTTAAGCCCCTTTGAGCGTGCCATGCATTGATGTAGTTTTTCTTAAATTGATTATTTTGAGGTTATTGGATGATAGACCTCAAGTTTTTCTTCAGTTATTATAGCTGTGGTTCAGTTGTTGTAACGAAGTTCTATTTCCATTTGTATTTAAGTGGACACCAATAATTTATGCAGATTATAAAAAATGACTCTGCATATGTGGTGGAAGGAGATGTCTTCTTTGCGGTTGATAAATCCCCAAATTATGGTTAGTTATCTGGGCAGAGGCTGGAAAATAATAGAGCGGGGGAACCTGTTGCTGTTGACTCGAGAAAACATAATCCTACTGACTTTGCATTGTGGAAGGTGTAAATCTCACAAGTACCTGAAATTTATAATTCGTTTGCACTGCACCATATCCGATGTCTACTTGTTTTTGCAGGCCGCAAAGCCAGGTGATCCAAGTTGGGAGAGTCCATGGGGTCCTGGAAGGCCAGGATGGCACATAGAATGCAGTGCAATGAGTGCTCATTATCTGACTTTCAAATTTGACATTCATGGTGGTGGGATTGATTTGATTTTTCCACATCATGAGAATGAGATTGGCCAGAGTTGTGCTGCATGTGAAGAGAGCAGCGTGAGTTACTGGTTGCATAATGGTCATGTCAGAAATAACAACGAGAAAATGTCAAAATCATTGGGTAATTTTTTCACAATCTGCCAGGTAATCGACAATCAGTTTCAGCCTTATTGATTTTATTTGCTTAAGATTCCCATTACAATGTTTTTGTAGATTACTGAACAGTACTATCCTCTGGCTTTGAGACACTTCTTGATAAGTGCACACTACCGCTCTCCCCTCAGTTACTTTGTTTTGCAGCTGGAAGGTGCATCAGACACTGTCTTCTACATTTATCATGTTTGAAGCTTATGGATGCTTCCGCTCCCCTAAGTTTTCATTTCAAAGTTTCTGTGCCTTTAACCAGTCATGGAGAGCCTCCTGTTTGAAAATATGTTCGTGTGTGTCAATTGTGCATGCCTATGTAGGCGGGAACATTTTCACTTGATTTACCTTTATTTTTCCTAGAATTAATTGAACTTGCAATGTCTGTCTCCTTAAGTTGAAATTCAGGCCAAACTTTTTTCACAAGTTAGTTTTATCGGAGCTGTTCTGTTCAGTTAGATCTACAAGCAATCCTTGTTTTCCTGAGTTGTACAGTAAATTTTTTTCCTTGTGTTATAATAAATACAGTACTAAATTGCTTCAGGATAGCTATTTATAGGAAGTAGAATCTCCATGGAACAAGAAACATGATTGCTAGGGTTTAAAACGACGTATTCTTTATTTTCCTTTCTTGATATGCTTCATTCATAACTTGTTTGTTTCCCGTATTATTGTGCTTTGATTTTGGTAATTGTAGTGCCATCATTACTACACAATCATACACATGAATGCCCACCTCACTGATGCTTAGATATTGTTAGTATTCACACCTAAAGTGTATTATTGTTATTTTGTGATTATAGACACTGCAATATTGTGAGGAAGCTTTATTGCCATTTCAAGAAGAAAGCCTGAAGGAAGGCTCGGGACAGAATGGCAACATGGTTGCCATTGCAGCTGATGCCCAAAGATGCATTTCTAGGCTACGAGAAGAATTTGAGACGAAGATGTCAGATGATTTGAACACTTCACCTTTACTAGCTGGTGCTTTCCAAGAAGCATTGAAGCTCATAAATAGTTCTTTGGGCATGCTGATCTCACTGTGTATCTGCACTTTTGTGTGCATATATGGAGATCTACATGCTCTTCTTTCCTTGATAATTGCCAGAAGAAACAACAATTGTCATTGATTCGGTCCCTTACTGAAATCAAGAAAGAAGTTGCGGAAGTTCTGAAAATTCTGGGACTTTTTCCTCCTTGCACCTGCGCTGAGGTGAGATTTTGCAATTTCTTTTGTGTTCAACAACCTACTGCAGCCCTCCTCCTTTTTCCAGGCTTGGGACAGGCCACGTGCAAAGTTCCCAATTCTTCTTCTTTAATGATTCATAAAATCTGAATTTTCTCCTGTTGAAATTCATTAACAAAAATTAGACTCCCCCGATCAGGTTTTGCAGCAGTTAAAAAGATAAAGCATTGAAGAGAGCAGGACTAACAGAAGATGATGTGATATGTCAGATTGAGAATAGAGCAGTGGCAAGGAAAAGTCATGATTTCAAGAAAAGTGGTCAGATCAGGACTGATTTGTCTGCAAAGGGCTTTGCACTAATGGATGTGGGGAAGGAAACGGTCTGGAGACCTTGTATTCCGGTTGAGAAAGAAGAGCAGGCAACGACAGTGGTGGAAGAGCTAATGCTGCTGCCACAATCTGCATCAAGTTGACAGTGGGCAGCCTTTTTCTGGCTGCGATGACTGCTACAGTTTTAGATCACTTCAATTTGGAATCAAGAAATATTTATAGTTTCAATTTATGCTTATGTTGTAGCATCGAGGGGCTTTCAGACATTATCGCCCTGGGGAGGAGACAGCGTGCTGCAGGGCGCCCAGAAATTGTACTTTCCAGCTTGCTAGATCAAGATACAATGTAGGAAGGTTGAGAGCCCTATGTTTACCTCCTGTTAAGTAGCCCTGTACCAAAAACAGGAAGAAAAAACCCTCCTATTATGGAGCACAAAAATGAAATGAGCCTGCAAGTGAACTATAGGAAAAGTGATGTGATGAGGCAATACAGGAATATCTGTTTGTAACACATGCAACTCAAAGGAGTTTTGATATTGATTGTTCTCCCTTTGGGCATTATGCTTGCTTATGTTATCATATGGAATTTAAAATTCTTGAAAGTTTTTATATTAGAAAATTCTGTGATTAATTACGAGGCTGAGCAAATTGCCCAAAGCTGTAATATCTCGACTTTCGTCAGCTGGACCATCGCCCTGAGTGTTACTTAATGAGGGCCTCGCATCTTCTCATACATGGAACTGATGGAAGAGCCATGCTACATGATTTTTCCTAATATATTCTTTTATTATTATTATTGAAAGTTCCAGTGGACCTTGAGCTGCATAATGAAAAATAAGTATGGTTTATTTTATTATGACTGAACTTCCAACAAACATCTTACAATGTTTCCACGTAAACTACGATTATTTCGTTGCTGTACAAAGAAAAAAAGCCATCAATGCGATCTTGTAGTGAAGGGATTTGTGTCAATAAGGAGGGCCAACTCCCCAAATAGATCTATTTGTGAATTAGAAACGAAGAAGAAGAAGAAGAAGAAGAAAAGATGCTTATGTATAGGAATGGATTCATAAATCAATAGGTTAGGGTTTTTTCTATTATTGTCATTGAAGTAGTTGTCTAGTTTTGTGTACAAGTTACGTTTGTTTTATCTGTTAAACCTATGTCTACCTAACAAAAAGGAATAAGTAATGAAAGCATAAAAATTATTTTTTATTTTTGGTTTTGTGTTTTAAAAATGTTTTTAAAAAATTAAATTTTTTTAAATTAATAATTTTTAATATTTTATATTAATTTAATGTGTTGATATCAAAAATAATTTTTAAAAATAAAAAATATTTAAAAAATAATTACAATCACACAACCAAAACACATACCACATGAAAAAAAAAAAAAAAAACAGGTGAAAAGAACTCAATAAAAGAGAGAGAGAGAGAGGAGTAAATCAAATAAATCCAGCTAGCACCGAACCATACCACATCAGTTCAATTTGGTTTTCCAATGAATTCGGTTCTGGGTTGATTTAAATTAATCATAGCCACCTACTATTGAGAGATGGGAAATCTTGGAATGGAACCCCTAAGTTGTAGCTGTAAGGCCCCCCCTGCATCATGTCCTTTTGAATTTAGATAGAAGTAAGGTGCCGGAATTATCATAGAAAGAGTTAAGATCCATCACAATCCTCAGGCCCCCACTTTCCCTTGTAGAAAGTAGAAACTGAAGCCCCTCGCTTATGAGTTGCATCTTCTTGACACATCTATATATATGTTAGCTTGGACTTTTGTGGTTTCACCTCCATCCATATGTAATCCTGACAGCATCTATCTCATTCAGACGGAAGCACAAAAGGTAAAAAGGATTAGTTCGAACTACAGAGCCGGATCCTAGCTGGTTCGCAAGATTTCGGAGAGAAAGAAGCATGAACAGACGTGAATGATAATTAGAAATGAATGGTAGTTGAAAGAGTAAAGTAGGTCATGTGTGTTGGAAGACTTTGTTTGAAAAGGTGGTGAGATTGGACCTTTAAATTAAAAGTTGTATGCTTGGTGGTATGATTTTTCTCCTTGAATGCGTACAGTGCTGTTCCTGATCAATCAATTCCTAGGAAAAAACTAATAGTCAAGCTACTTACCAAACCTAACGTAGGGTCCATGCGCCTGTCAATTAATTGGTCGGGATCCCAGGAAATTTCCGGAGGTCCTTGGAAATTTGAGGAGCTAGCTAGTGGCATAGTTCAAACTTCATAGCAACACCAAAAGCTGTCTCTCATTCATGACATGTAATAATGTTTAATAATACCTTAAAAATATTACAGTATGCTGTGGCTTGGGAGAGTAGCAATGAGGAATCATAGTGTTTCATCTCCTATGTTATTAACAATCAAGGATGGTGGCTCCATCTGTCCATTTATATGTATTCGGATTTCTTTTCACCAGCTAATCTCTTTCCTTCTAATTGTACCAACTTAGACCTAAATGAAGGACTTAGTCTTCGATAATTAATCTTTTTATCAACATTTCGGGTCCAGACTGATTAGCCTGTTTTGAATAGGACTATTAATTTTAGAACAGAGGGTGCCATGATGAAATTTATCAGGAATATATACATTTAAAAATAAATTAAACTAATAATGGCAATATATAATAGCAATGAACTCTTTTGGGGTGTAAAATGTAGATATTCTCTGAAACAAGACTTAAATTCAAGGGTAGATTTAAGAGTTTTGGACATAAAAACTGTGTCGTTTTGGGATAACGTGGTTCTGCCCCGGTAACCTGAACATGTGTAGTTTTTTTGTGACAACAAAACTAGCTTCTTAATTAGTATTTGATGGTCCTCACAAGTGAAGAAAATGCACGGTGATCACATGAATATCCATGCTCAATCGAAAAATCAATTAGCTGCCAAGTCAGCACTAGTTTTAATTTTTATTCTTTTAACAAAATCATTGAATATATATCCCTTTACAAAATTCATTTTTTGTTTTATTTTCAGTTTTTTTATCCTTTTATTCTACATGCATTTGGCTTTTCTGAACAAATAGTCTTTAAAATAGATCTTGGCACCTAGTAATTGTTTTTGTTTTTACAAATGACATTCACTCAGGCTTTTATTTAATAGAAACAGTTTTTTTTTTCCAAATTTAACTTGATTTTATATATTGAAAGGCGTTTTCATCATAAAAAGGTTACAACGGGGGTATTGGAAAAATTTACTAGAGTAAAAGGATTATGATTTATAGGGGCTAGATAGTAGGACTTTGGGGACCTATCCAATAAATCCTCCAACATAGAAGGATCAATTAATCGATTAACCCTAGAATAAAAGCACTGATCATTCACACAACTTGAGTTTGATCCAACACACCCGATCAATCCCATGAAATAACAGCCATTAAAATATTCTCATGGAATTAAAATTCTCTTTGAGATGTAGACTTAGGTCGCTTCCCAATCATCCATCAATGATGTTTTACATTGTATGTTTAAGGTAGCAAACATACTGAAAATGAGAAGTGACATGAAATCGGGTAAGGTTTGAATTATTGCCACCCCTGCAATCACAGTTTTAAAGGCTAGACAAAGCTATATGGTTGTTAATTTAATAAAAAAAAATAAAAAAAATTTGATTACGTGTGGTATTAATCCACCATATATAGTATTTGAAGTCATTTTCTAGAAAAAGCAAAAAAATATATAGATGCTTAACCTGTCATATTAACCAGGATCACGTTATGACGTTGTGATTTCAAAGGAGTTGTTTTCCTTGAGAATTATCGAGTACAATTAACAATATTGACAAAAATGAGATTTGAGTCCTAATTATTGAACCTCTTAGAACGATAAGTATCAATACAAGATGATGAGTTCACTTAAATCTATCCAATAACATTAATTAATTGAAATCTTGAAGGAATAATTAAGGCATTAAAACGAATCAAATGATAAAATGTTGAAAGTTTAAATATCCCACTACTTTCCTCTGGTTTTATTTATTTCATTTTTTTTATTTTTTTGATGAAATGGCTTGTATGATTAAATACAATATTGTTCCATGGTCCTACAGTCTTTTTTTTAATTGATGAACTATTTATGCACCGGATCGTTTTAGAGCGGTCAGTCACGTTACAATATTCAAACCACTTAAGCTAAATATCTCCAAAAATCGGATCCTGGTGACTGGGATATGTATTGAGAAGCTATATATATATATATATATTGCAGCAGCTTGATTAGAGCATGGTGATAAAGGAATGAAATGATATTTTAAGCTTATTTTGGGTTTTAGTATGTCCAAGTTCATATATTCAAATAGTTTTCCCTCTTGTGACAAGTCTTGGAGGAAGGGATCTTGATTGGTTACCGAGGAAATGCAAGTCGACATCAGTCTTTAAGGGCATGAATTAACGAAGCAGGAGCTCGGGGTCCAATCCCCAGCTCGTATTATGTTTTAAATGCAAAGTCATGATCTTGTGGGAATGGGTTTAATTTTCTTTGCTCTTGCACTCAATAGCCACTACGAGTTGTTCCTTTTGGAAATGCAGTCATGTATGTCAAAAGGGTCTAAAGAATAAACTTTTTGTTAGTGCACAAGTTTTCAAATGCATTATTACGTCTGCTTGCTCTTCTTTTCAATATAATACCCCAAAGCACTGACGTTTCAAGCAACCAAATTCAGTCCCCTCCTTGGAATATTCCGGTCCAATTCACCATCCCCCATGTCCTACGTGACCTATCACGATTTTTATTACTTATATTCGCGGCCAAATTAATGGGTGCTGCTGCTCCTATAAATTTTAATTACTAGCCAAAGTTGGCCTCATTCATGCATCCCTGAGTGTTTGATTTCTGTTTTTATATGCCTATTGAAAGTACATTCCACTTTAAAAAATACTAAATTAATAATTCTAGTGTTTTTTTAATAGTTCTAATGTGCTAAAATTAAAAATATATATATATATATATAAAGTATTTTAATATATTTTTAAAAAACACCCAACATCACAACACCAAGGACTTATGATTATATACGTTCATACTTTAAAATTCTGCATTAATCACTTTTGCACCGAAATAGAAAGGGTACATTGTGAAGATGAGCACCTGCATGACCTTTACCGACCGTTTGCATAAACTGTTTGAAAAATTGGTGGAAACCCTAGCTAGAATGATGCTTTAGGGAGGGGTTTGCATTATCCTGTCTGTCTCAGTGGTTCCATGTAAGCTTTGTTTTGTCCACAAGCTTCGCTTCAAGCTGTTGATATGTCATTAATAAGAGGCCATGCTTGTTGTTAAAAGAAATGGGGGATAAAACAAGATCTCAAGGCAATAATTCGAAGCTAATATTGTCGGCATTCGGCACCAAGGAATATTATTTCCTTTTTTTTATTATTTAATCTTGGTTAGAGGTTCAGATCTCCCCACACTCCAAATCAAATGTGAATTTGACTCCCAGCTGTGTAGAAATCTTGGGGCTACGAGAGTGATTGGTCCCACATTGCATCACTCAGAAGTCTAAGAACAGAGGGTACTTGACATGAGGCCCTAACTAAAAACCTGTGCATAATCAAAATTCAAAACTAGCCCTTCGGAGACTAGGCTGTCTCCATGCAATAATGTTTCTTCTTTGATTCTTTCTACTAAGAATTTTGATGCTTCTCCTTTCACATTGTACGCCAAAGGGCCATTTATTGAACTTGTTTTTTAGTGCCAGTGGATAAAGTAAGCAAGGAGATGCGAGAATCTGCTCATCTCATATCATTAAATATCAATAAATCATAAGGGAAAAAAAATAAAATAAGGGTTTCTATTACTCCAAAAAGAGACAATTGGGGAGTGGTGCAGTCAATTCCATTTATTTGCTAATTGAAATGGATGCCTAATTTATTCATTAATAATGACTCTCTCTCTCTCTCTCTCTCTCTCTCTCTCGCACATATATAATTCAGCAAAGCTTACATACATGGAAAGGAAAATAGGGAAGGGCTCGATGGAATGAAAGCGCCGGTGTTGGGAAAAAGTTTGACTTTAACAAGTTCGAAAAACTTCGCTCATGCCTCTTGATTCCAAATATTTTGTACCCTAATAAGTAATAATTGAGCAAGCATACTGGATTTATCAATGTCAATCAGAGCCCGCTTAACCTAAAATTACTTGGAATGGCTCAAAACTTTCACTCCAATAATAAATATTTAATAAAAGAGTATAAGAAAAAATAAAATATATTTACAAATTAAATACAGATTATCCAGTACCCCATTTATCTATCGGACATACTTGGAAGGATAAAAATAAAATACTTCTTGAATTGTTTTTGCAAAAGCTAGCGAATCAATTATAAATTAAACCAGTTAGCAACGAGAATGGTGAGGAAGAAATGTCTGATCTAGTGAGATAAATCATCAGAAAAATAAATAAATAAAACTTGAAAATGTACAAATATCCGTCCTGAAAAATATATCCCTGGTCACTCCTAGAAAACAAATCATGGCCCAGCTGGAGAAAGACTAAGATGCAAGTCCAGGCTCAATTTATCATCAAAGCTAGGTCCACCATCACTTTTAGAGAACCTGCTCAATGATGTAGGCCCATTCAGATCACCAATGACCCTGCTAATATGGGCCCTACTTTGCACTTGCTGGTGTGGCCCACTAGCACTAGAGGCCAATCCAAAATCTCCTACACTACCACCATACGTTAAGCTCCCTACACCCCTCCCACCCACCCCCCTAGGAAACACACTCCCATGTGAAACATGAAACGGTGGCGCCGCCCGAGGCAAGTAAACCCACGACTGAGAAGCCTCCGGGACCACAACCTGGCCTGCTGCCTGGGCCAGGAGGTGCGGAGGAGGAGCGAAGGCAGAGATCATAGGGTTTCTACCAAAGGAAACGGCAGCAGCAGCTGCGTTTCTTGTGGCTTGCATTTGAGCTCGTTTGAGTTGCTGTCTTTCTTTTTTGTGTGCGTTTTGGTGGCCACCAAGGGCTTGTGAGTTTGCAAATTCCCTAGAGCAGTACTGACACTCGTATTTCCTACTGTCTCCTGTAGCTGTCGCTGTAGCGAAAGAGGACGAGTCCGGAGTATTACAAGAAGATGACTTGAGAGAACTCGAGTATGTTGTAGCTATTAGTTCTTCATCTTCTGAGACGTTGAAGCCGAATAGTTTTAATCGTGTAGACGTAGTGGTTGAGTTGTGTTTTGTTTCGTAGTCCAGCTCTGCCATTTTTAGCTAGGCAAACAAAGTCAGAGAGATTTCTTTACTTTGTAGAGAGACGGATCAGAGAGAGGTGTGGGGAATGAGGGCGTGAAGCATAAGGCAAGCTGTTGCATGAGTGGGGTATATATATACAAGATTAAAAAAAAAACCTTGAGAAAAAAAGTACTGTAGTATACAACAGAGAAATATAGAGAGATGGTTGCGGACATCCCAAGGAGAAGAAATTGTGTGATGGTATTTTGGGAACACGAACCAAGAGCACTCTGGACCCAAAAGGATTGCACTTGTCTCGACCAAATTTTTCTCTTTCTATTACGTAACACCAAGGTTTTGTTAACTTTTAGGGCTAAATTGCAAGAATGCCCTTTGTGGGGGCAATGCAAAACAATATTAGCCCTATTACTTCATGATTAATTAAACATGA
>Ga0325410_1004244_pt1 | contig 16094 bp, 7 predicted proteins | sample PopdelMetagenome_16_FD_206182 | JGI IMG/M metagenome (GOLD analysis project Ga0325410, IMG submission 206182) | Populus deltoides microbial communities from Bellville, Georgia, United States - Xylem-PdIQD-R3 | ecosystem: Host-associated > Plants > Phyllosphere > Stem > Wood/Secondary xylem...
TTTAATATGTTTATATCAAAAATAATTTTTAAAAATAAAAAAACATATATTATATTAATAAATTAAAAAGAAATTACAAAATAAAAATTTACTTCATATTCCTTGTAATTAGATAAGAGAAAGATGATGAGAGACCAGAGACCATCATGTCCTTTTTAACGTCAATTTTTATGTGAATTAATTCTACTCACATTTAATTATGAGGAGTGTAGTTATTCACACTTAATTAATTAAATGATTAAGTTATGGATTTGTTTCTAAAAATTATTAATTTAATTATTAATTGAAGTTTCATAAATTTTAAAATCATTAATTACTTACATAATTATATATAAACTAATCCAGATACCTCGTTGCTCTTAAAAAAAAATCCACACAAAGTCATACACACACATGATAGCTGTATTGATTAGCCTCGTATGCTTAGCTAGCACGCCCTAGCTTTCTGCTGATGCTTCTTTTTCATCGATGAATGTTCAGATATTGGAGCGGCTTCGATTTGTGCAGCCGAGAGAGAGAGAGAGAGAGAGAGAGAGAAGGGACGGCTTGAAATGGTGGACAATAAATTCCTAATTTGATTCTACGAAGATTGATTGAGTATGTCCAGCCTGATGAAAAGTCCATGGCATCTTCAAGACGTGGCCCCACACGAACCTAAACGACATGGAAGATATGGTAATCGGGACCCGTGAAAGTAACCCGAGCAGGTCAGAACAAGCATTCCATGTCGTTTTCCTTGGTTGAATGGAAAAAAAAAGCTTGCATTCATGCTGTGGAAAATAATCACTACATTTATTTATTCATCATCCTATCCGTATATATCTTTTTTTTTATTTTTTTATTAATATAAATATTCAGACTAGCTTAGGTGGATCTTAACTAACCTCGCGAGCATTAAAATTAACAATTATATAAATCTCTAATGACCATGAGATTTGTAAAACTCAAACTAGTGATATCTAGGAATCAAATTTAGAGTCTGACCATTAGAATTATACTCCTCACAGTTCTATCCATATATATCTTGTTTCTATTTATCGTGTTAATATTAAAAATAAATTTTTAAAAAATAAAAAATATTTATTATTTTAATATATTTTTAATTAAAAAACATTTTAAAAGTTATCAAGATCACAGTATAGTTCCTAAGGAGGATATGGTGATGGCAAAGGATTTGAGATATATACAATAGGTCTCGAGTTCAAATCAGGACGTACATCTCTTGTAAGAGTTTAGGATAACTAGGATTTTACTCCCTCACTTAAACCTATAAAATATGCTTTTCAGCAACGAGGTTTTCTCCGATTCAAAAAAAAATCACAGTACAACACTGCTGTAGGGCTGAGCAGTGAGAAAAAAAACCTTTCCTCAAATTATTAGTGATTAATTTAACTAGATACCTTTACTGCTGTATTTTTATTTGGAATAATGGTTATAATTATTTTTTAAAAATATTTTTTGTGCTAAAATCTATTAAAATAATATATTTTTTTATTTTTTAAAAATTATTTTTGAAATCAACATATCAAAATAATTTAAAATATAAAAAAATTATTTTTTTTTAAATTGAATTTTTGAGTAACATGCGTTTCCAAACATCCAAAAGCAACGCAGAAAATTGCATCGGCCACTGATATTTTTTTTAAAAAAAATCGTAACTGATAGGTCTTGCTATTTTTTAGGATTACAATTAAAGTTATAGATATTTTATAATATCTATTTTTAAAGACAATATCTCTTTTCTTTTCCATGCCAGCTGCTCGAAGGAGGGAAACCTCTCAAGACATATTTACTCTTCATGATGACACATTGCAGACTTTTCTTTTAACAAAAAAGAATATATTGCACTTTCAATATTCTTAATCATTAACAAGAAATACAGCGATGTGGGTTTTTTCATTATATTGCTGGATACAATTTAATTTTTTTTTTCTAGTGTGGTACGTGATGATGAATAATAAGTGATTCGTTGATGGGTTTTTCTTTTTCCTGTTAGGAAAAATACATGGTTAAATTTTTTGTTTTTTATATTTAAATTTCAGTACTTAATTTTTTGATTTTTGATTTTTGTTTTTATATATTTTATAAAAATTTAATTTGTTTTCAATTTAGTCATTCAATTACAATTCCTTATATTTTTTATTTTAATCCTTATTCTTTTAATTTTTAATTTTTTTCTTCCAAATTTCATTGGTTTTCAATTTTATAATTCAATCAGAATTTATGTTGTTTTATTTTTTTTAATTTAACCATTATTCTTTTGATTTGTTTTTCTTTCGGTTAAAGTTGTTTGCCATTTAAATTTCACCCTCCAGTTAAAAAATTTTATTTGCACTCTAATTAAATATCTGTATAAATTTTTTGATTTATATTTTAATTTTTTAATATAAAAAAAATATCGAAATGACATGAATACAACTCATGAAATCCAAATAATATCATCTTCCCATATCAGCCCTTCAGGTCAATCTTACAGTATTGTTAATGCGCCACAACATTGCTGAGTTAAAATTTATATTTTTCCTAAGCAAGAAACTGAACAATCAACCCAGGAATTAAATTATAATTTACTTTTTAAGAATTTGTTAGAAATACTAAGAAAATAAAGTTATTGTCACAGAGAAGAATACTTGAGCAAGATAAATTATCCAGTAAAAAACGATAAAATTAAAACAAAAGAACAAAAATAGCGAGATTTTAACTCTTAATAAAGCAAATGGTGATATTATATTAAATAAATATCTCAATTAAACAGTTTAAATTATTAAATAAAATTTCACGGATATGTTATAATAATAATATTTTGTGTTCAAGATGTGTATTATCTACTTGTTTGGTAGCGTGATAATATATATATTTTAAAGTGTTTTTCATTTACAAATACAAATAATATATTTTTTTAAAAAAATAATTTTTAATATTAACGTATTAAAATAATAAAAAAATACATATAAAAAATAATTTCAAGTAAAAAAAAATTTGAAAACATTTTTAAAATAAAAAACAAAAAACTATATATCTAGAATCGTATGGATCATGGTATGGGGCGTAGAAACGAATAAGAAAAAAACACAGAAATGATCCACTTGAAGACTTCCAAAATGTGGACTTTGATTTAAATACGACATCACTTCATGGTTCATCAACTACAGTAGTCTTTGGCTCTCGTCTGAAAAGTAAAGAGAGAGAGAGAAAAAAGGTTCATCAGTTGGCTTGCCACGCAGCAGTTTTTAACTTGCCCGTTCTGCATCCCGACAGCAGTCTCACCACTACCTACCTCTTTTTTTAGTCAGCCGCCTCGGACTTTTCTTCGATACAGTGGACGGAAAACACGAAGAACCATGTTCGGACAAAACCCAGAGTCCCACAGGAAATAAGCACAGGCAGAATTTCCACAGCACGATGATGGACAGTGCTGAAATGTGAACTCTATGTAAGAGGAAAATGTGTCACAACATCCTTAATCCAGGAGCATTTCGATAGCAATTTTTAAAAATTTTGAGTTTTTTTTATTTTATATTATTTTGATGTAATGATATTAAAAATAAAATTTTAAAAATAAAAAAAATATTATTTTAATATATTTTCAAATAAAAAATACTTTAAAAAATATTCTCTACTATTATTTTAAATACCTTTTTATTGTGGTTAAAGCATGAGTGGTTCTTAATAAATTATCAAATACAATGAATCCTAAACAAATTTTTTTATATCATTTTAACATAGTCTCATAAAAACAGTTAGAAAATAACAATTCTGAAAAAAATTATTTGAAAAACAATATACTTTCAATACAATTAGTGATTATAAATTTTAGTTTTGTAATGATTATTATTGAGAATAACAGTTTTTTATTCAATAATCAAATGTAAAATTAATTAACACGTAAAGAAGTCAATATAAAATTCTATAAAGATCTAGTGATTAAAAGATGAGATTCAAGATTTAATGATTAAGAAATAATAACAGAGATAAGCTAATATGGTACAAAAAAGGAATGAGAGAAGAAAAAAAAGGCAAAGAAAGGAGAGGTAATCGGGGACATATCACGAATTCATTATTTACACATCAAATATTATTAAAAAAATCTCGAAGAGACAATTCTACCCATACCATTAAAGATCATCAAATGATGTTCTAATTGGTTAGTGGTTTTGTTTGGGATTAACCAAAAACTGAAAATTAACTCAAAATAAAGTCAGTAACCAATTAATATCTCATTTGGTGATCTTTCATGGTGTGGTTATAATTGTCTTGTTGAAATCTTTTTAATAGTAACAGTATGTAAAAAAACAGAGTCTCAATGTGTCCACGTTGATCCATTTTTTTCTCTTGTTTCTCTCTCATGCCATATTATCTCATCTCGCGTTTTATTTATTGACCATTAGATTTTGAATATCATATAATAATCATTGGGTCTTCATAATTTTTTATGTTAATTTCTTTACATGTTAAATAATTTGCATAAGACATGCACATTTGATTTATAAGTAAATAACTATTAATTCCAATAATAATTATTACAAAATCAATATTCAGAATTGTGGGTGTGTTGAAATTGTGTTATTTTTTAAATATGTGTTTTTTTATTTAAAATTTGACCGGTGAGTTATTTTTTATATAAAAAAAAATTCTGAACAAAACTATAAATTTAATCATGCAATACTTGAGTTTTTATTTAATTAGTGTTAATTCATAATGTGTGGGATGCGTATGTGTGCAATATCAACCCTGTAATCCTTGTGATGATGATAGATGGCAATTATCAACTAGAACAATTATAGTCAGATTTGACCATTGATAAAAGATTTAGAGGCTTTCTTTTTAGTGAAAGTTCATAGAATTAAAATTCTAATTAAATAATTGTACCAGAACTTTTTAGTCAGCAATTATTAGCAAGATTATTGAGGACCAACGAATCTACTCAAAACTCAGTTGACTCGTGCAAAAAAAACCCAACCCTTAATTAATCTAGTCGACTCAGTGGGACGGCAATCCAAAAGAGTACACTAGAGAAGTTTCTCATATGTTTAACAGATGAACCAACTACAATTAAGCACATCATATGATTCAACAAAACGAACAAAACCATCAAGCCATGAGAATGCTTGTGAATTGCTGTTCCGATTATTTTAACCGACTTTCGAGCTCATCATGAGCTAGCACAAATTGCAAAACTAGATGAAAAGGAGAAGCAGCAGTGACAAATTAATCTTATATGTAAAAGATATCTCACAAGATATTGGCATATAAGCATGTCTATGTCCTTTTTTAGTAAGTATACACTTATTGGTGATCCGTGGATGGAACCGGACCTTATTTTAGCGTCGTAAAAAAATGTTTAGGAGATAATAGTGTTTTTTTAAGTAAAAGAAATCCGATGATTTAGTTAAACCTAAATTAATTTGATAATATGTTATAAAAATAGACAATAACAACAAAAAAACAAATTAAAAAAAAATATTAGGTCGGGTTAAGCTGGGTTAACATACAAAACTCGTGACTTGGTATATGAAATCAGAATAACTCCATAAACTGATGAAATAAAAAAATTGTAAAAAAGAAACTGAAAAAAAAGATGTGAGCAAACCCGATCTAATTTTTCAAACCTGTGACCAAAAGGTTAACAAAATCCTAATAAACAAAATTTTGAAGGATGGAATCGAAAAAGAAAGTTCCAATAAAAAAAATTAATTAAAAACAAAACAAGACAATAATTAAAAGAATAAGGACTAGATCTGACAAAAAGTAAATGAACTGAAATATTAAGGGCTGCAATTGAAAAGATAATTCAATTAAAAAATGATATAAAATATTGAGAAATATAGTTGAAAAGATAATTTAATTAAGAGAATGACTGAAAAAACTTATCAATAAAAAGAATGAGTATTAAATCTGAAATGCAAAAAACATCAAATGAGGGTTAAATTGAAAGAAAATTTCAAATCTATGGATTATTTAAAATAAAAAAATAACAATAAAAAGAACATGAATTAAATGTGAAAGAAAAAAAATCAAATGGCTGCTTTGAAAATATGTAGAGAAAGACTATAAAATCGAGAAAAAAAGGGAAAAAAGAAAAGAAAAAATAGAAATAGCTAGTGGAGCAAAACCCGACATTTTACGGTACACATGCTGCCTATTAATGAAGGTGAACCCGTGATGAATAAACCTTGTTGTGAAACCTGGATGTTGGCCGCCGGACGAAGATCACAACAACATTCACGCTCATCTGCGTCAATGTCATATGCAAATGACTTTTTTAAATTAATTAATATTTTATATATGTCTAAATACTAAATTGCCTTTATTAGATTTGATAATCACAAAAAAATCAAAAAATCAAAATGAAAAAGAAATTAAAAACCCCAAGGCAAAGACAAGTTTAATTCAAGCACATTTCGGGTTATTTGACTGTGCATTTGAAAGGAAAAATATAAAAAATATCATTGCCTTCTAGTGTATGATTTTTTTTATCTTTAAAAGCATACCGGCCATTTTATTGTGCAAATAACTATAAAAATACTATTATAACCCTGCTTTCAAGGCCGACAATGTTATGTTCATAAGAACAAAATTATTATTTTAATATTTCAATCCACAGTGTCACCGATTCTAGAACAACAATAAAAAATGCTACAATAATCTACACCTTTTAGTTTCTTTTATCTAGATTAGTGGCTCATGTAATGCCATGGGTCGGACCAAAATTTTTATGAGACAATTATGTTTTTAAAAAAATAAGAAAAATTCAATAATCTAGTTAAATCTTGATTAATTTGATAATACAAAAAAATAAGGTAATTACAACAACAAACATATCGAATAAAAATTGTTCTTGGCAAAGCTAGGCTAACACGTGAAATCCATGACTTGGACATGATATATATTTAGATTAGATGTCTATTGTGCGCCTTGGGTCATGAGGTTAGAATAATTCGATAGAAAAAAATTGACGATAAAAAAAAATAAAACTAGAAAAATTAAAAGACTAATATAGATCAAAATATTTAATATCACAATAAGGGTCATTTATCCGGCTGTGTTTAATGAATTTGTTTATTAAAATCAAATTGTAATAGAAATCGTCACACATACAAAATTCATTGAATAAAATAAAAGAAAAAAAATACTACGCAAAATTGCACATATTAAAAATATTATAACAAAATAAAAATTATATATTTTAAAAAATAAATTTAATCTATATAACCTATAAAAGAAATTACAGATGAATCATACTAACCTCTTCAAAAATTAAGCACACCTAATATAATTAAAAAATAATTGTTATTTAAAAAATTCTAAATAAGAAAAAAAAACAATCATAGAGAAGGGGTATTAATTAAAATATAAAATTAAAAAATATTTAAAAAAGACATAAAAATGGTTTTAATTAATAAAAATCAAAATTAAAAAAGACAAACAAAAAGAATGAGGTCAGACGCTGCTAGTCAAGGTCGAATGCTTGACCCATCAAGAAATGACATGGATGTTCGGGCCTACAAGGTTAGGCCCATGCACGCGGGACTTTCATATATATTTTTTTAAGTTAATGAGGCCCTAGTTTCTTTAAAACAAAATAGACAACGTGTTATTTTGATTATCTAGATTCTAGTTGTTGCGATGTCGCGGTCGCACAAATTAATTACCCTAACTTCAAAAACAACACACAAGATAGTATAGAGCAAGTAAGGGGTCGATCCCACGAGGAAGATTCAAGTCAGATTTTTATGCTATATGATATGCAATTTAGGGGGGGTTTGGACATTATCTAGGCTAAAGCAAAAGAAAACAGAAAACTATCAAACAAAATTTAATAAAATCAGAAAATTATCAAGAGAACAAACCTTGATTGCAAGCACACATCCACCTACAGAAATCAGAACTGATCATGGAAACAAAACATCAATTTATATTCTGAATATTTATCTCTTCTTAACATTGGTTAGTTAACGAATCCGCCGTATAACTAACCCTAACCATCAAACAACCACAGTGTCTGCACTAGTAATTTAATTCAATGGCAGCCTTAAGAACTAGATAAGTTGATTAATCAAGAAAACATAACTGTCCGCAGTCTATGTTTGATTTGATTGAATATTCTCTCTAAGATTAATAACGTAGATCCGTCACAATTATTAAACTCAGTTGCTTCACAAGTTCATATACCACAACTCCGGTTTTGATATCAAACTTAGCAATAGATTGTCTACAATAATAACTTAGAGTCCGCTCTAGCAATTAAAATAAAAACTTGGACATCGGTTTAGATGCTTCAGAACGTAATTTGGACTCGTTTCTTCACAAAACCTGTTTGCTGACAGAATTTAGTTGTCATCTTTGAAAAATCATATCTCCCTCATATGACATCGTTGTTGGCTGAAATTTGGAGCTTTTATAGACTGTTGAGTCAGGAATCCAAAAAAATTAAGTTTGCATCAATTGGACTTCTATAGCTCCAGATATTTAAGTCGGAATGGTTGAAGGTCAATACTGACAGATTGCGAGATTTGAATTTGAAAGCTGCGATTTCCATACTTTTCCTTATTTTATTTTCTTGTCTTAGACTTTCAAAAATGTATGGATATTAGCTTTTTAATGCCACTAGAATCACTTCATTTCAACCTCTAGAGCTCACGCTCTGCATAAAACATCGACTGAAGGTCAAATATGTAAATTATCTTAAATTTACTCCTTTTTGCATCTTTCATCCAAAAGTGCCTTCAAAACATAAAACAAAGAATATCAAGGCATTTTATATATAAAACATAGGCAAAACACTAGTTAAATGTGGGTGAAACTATCGAATAATATGGTTGCATCAAATACCCCCACACTTAGCTCTTGCTCGTCTAAAATCAAATTGAAGTTAAATTAAATTAAATCACTATGACTAATCTTCTAATCTCCCATCAATATCCAAGAATATATGCATTATAAACAAGAACACAATTAAGAAGGATAAAGAGTATAAATTTTCATGAATTTATGTATATGCAAATTTCAAAACTCAACTTGATCATTAGGATTTAAATGAAATCTATGCCATGCCAAAGTGATAGGTCCTTTCATTAATATACACTCCAACACTCATGTGTTTAGGGCTTATATGTTTAAATCTCTCAAATTCAATCAATGAATATGTTTTACCATAAGCTTGCTCTTCAATCTCATCTCCATTACTAACATATTTACAAGCAATGCATGAATCAAAAGGTCTTTATTTTACGGTTGTAATGGGGCTAAGGTTAAGGTAAAGTAAAAGAGAGTAAAAGAAAAGGTTTAAACATAAGAAAGTAGAGCATTCTGAAAAATGATATTTCAATCAAGATATTCCATCAAAGCACATAAATTTTTCATTTTTAATCACCAATGCTTAACTTCTTTTGATTTCAAGCTTTTTCAACATAAAATCTTAAGAACATAAAGGAACACTTTTTTTTCTTTTCTTTGTTTTCTTTTTCTTTTTTACCTTTGGCAACTTTGCTCATCTTTTCATCAAGCATCACTTCTTCTTTCTTTTCACATAATATCCAACCATAATTGCATGAAATATCACAAGTATATGCTCGACTAATCCTTGGCCAGGGGAAAAGGAAAACATATATAAAGTTAAGGCTTATACATGGATAAAGCAAATAAAAGATAAACAAGCTCAAAAAGGGTTTATTAAGGATAATTTGCTTTAGGTTGGCTTTTAGGCTCAAGTGGTTAAAATTTCTAATGCCTTTATCATCTTCATGTATATATGTAATGCGAATGTAATCTTAACAAGATATGAAGCAAGTTCTAGAGATACATATCATTGAAAGAATGCACAATCAAAGAATATAATGTTCAAGGCTTAAAAGCTTGCGTTGGTATAACATTATAAAGTCAACATGACATATTCTCAAAGTCAATCCCTAAACCAATTAAACATTAAAACTTGCATGCACACTCATTCATTTGATTTATATCTTCATCTATCTTAACTAATTCTCATACATAATACTCATATTCTCAAAAACCAATGGGAGTTCAAAAGATCAAACATAATTTTTTTTTTTGCAAAATAACATGAAAACCAAAATTAAAAAACCAACATTCTCTGAATACCCCACACTTAAAACACAACATTGTCCTCAATGTTGAAATAAAAGAAAAGGAATGTGGGAGAATGACAAAAATAAAATAAAATGCGAAAAATAAAAGATAAGGGAAAAAAAAAGCAAATCTATTTTTTTTCTTTTTATGCTGGGTTGCCTCCCAGTAAGCGCTTTTGTTTTATGTCATTGGCTCGACATGCTGCATGCTTATTTTTCATAGATTGGTTCAACTAACTCCACAGAAGCGATGAATTTTGCTGTCCAACCTTTATAGAAAGGTTTCAAGCGATGCCCATTGACCTTGAGTGCTTTGTTGGTTTCTAAACTTGTAATTTCAACTGAACCATATGAAAAAAAACATTAGAAACAACAAAGGATCCAATCCAATGAGAGCGCAACTTTCCAGGAAAAAGTTTCAAACGCGAATGATAAAGAAAGACTTTGTCTCCAACATTAAACTCTTTTCTTGTAATCATTCGGTCATGGAGACTCTTAGTCTTTTCTTTGTAAATCCTTGCATTCTCATAAGCATCATTTTGTATTTCTTCCAACGTAATTCCAATCTTTTTAGGCACCAAAAGGATAGGCGCCACCCATTCACTGTCCGTGATGGGGTAAATGACTCCTGCATCATGGAGGATAGTTTGCAAAGCTTGCAAATCCAATGCTGATTCATGCACGTTTTGGGGAACACATATATGCCTCTCCATCTCTTTTATTTTGGTAAAATCATAGCCATAGCTCAAAACTACGCTTAATCCATCCTCACTATCAAAATCACAAACTTGCTGCACACACTTATCAACTTAGTCATAACATGTGATAGAATAAACATTGCTATAAGGATATGTCATTGCATCATGAAAATTAAATTCATTTTTTTCATCTCCTACCTCCATAGACAAAGTATCCTTACCACAATCAATTTTTGTATTGGCAGTTTTCAAGAATGGTCTCCCAAACAATATAGGAGTGTTGTTTGATGAATCACAAGAATCATGTTCCATATCAAGAATATAAAAGTTACATGAAATGACCAAATTATCAATCTTGACTAGGACATCTTCTATCACACCAAGTGGGTAAACAAAACTATGATCCGCAAGTTGTATTACAATGCTAGTTTTATTCAAAGGCTCAAGACTAAGAGAATCATAAGCATGTTTAGGCATAACACTAATGGATGCACCTAAATCGCACAAGGCCCTTTTGAAACTAGCTTTACCAATAACACATGGGATAGTAAACGTACCTGGATCTTTTTGCTTTATAGGCATATTCTTTTGAACAATAGCAAATACAACTTCACCCATACTTACCATTTCATGACCTTTTAGTTTGAAAGCTCTCTTGGTAGTACACAACTCCTTCAAGAATTTGGTATACTTGGGAATTTGCTTGATAGCATCAAGCAAAGGAATGTTGAGTTCTACTTTTTTAAAAACCTCTAAAACCTCCTTTTCCTTGTCCTCTTTCTTTGACCTAGAAGAACTCACAGAAAAGGGTGGAATTGTTTTAAAAATGGAATTCATTGAGTGAGGAGTTACCTTTGGAGTGTTGGTCGATGTTTTAGTTTGTGGAGGAGGAGGATGTTCCTTCTTTGTACTCAATTCGGTTTCTATCTCTTCTTCTTCATCCATCTCAATTTGTTTTAACCTTTTCTCTTCAAGTTCTTTCCCACTTCGCAGCATGATCACACTAACATTCTCTATTGGATTCAATGCTTGGGAGGACAATTTTCCATTCATTTGTCCTTCTAATTTCCCTACACTTGAAGTTACTTGCCCCACTTGCTTCTCCAAGTTGTGAATACTTGACCTTATTTCCTGTTGAAAAGACATGACATTTTGTTGTAAGGTCACAGTGTTAGAAGCCAAAGTTTTCATCATCTCACGAAGATCATTACTGGATGACGACCCCATAACATTAGAGTTTGTGAATGGAGGGGGCTGTCTCGCTTGATAATTTTGTTGGGGCTGAAATCCATGGGGATGGAACTGTCAGCCTTGATTGCCTTGTTGAGGTGAGTTCCCATAACATAAGTTTGGATGATCTTTCCATTCGGGATTGTATGTGTTGGAAAAGGGATCATATTTACTCTGGGATTGTCCGTTGAATCCTTTATCAACTGCATGAACCTGTTTAATGTAATCTTCTTACATTGTTGGACATATATTTGAGGAATGTCCTTGTAAGGAACATATGCCACAAAATTTCACCTGCTATACATTTCCACAAGCCAAAGAACGCACAAGAGAAGTAAGATCATTAACTTTATTTTCAAGGTTAGAAATACTTACCTCATTTACTCTTTTGTTTGCGAAGTCTCCACGCGTGCTAAATTATTTCGAGTTGGCTGCCAAGTTTGAGATCAATTGGCGTGCAACCTCGGGTGTCTTATCTACCAATGCCCCTCCACTTGCCGCATTAATGATACTACGGTCAGTAGACATCAATCCTTCATAGAAATATTGAATGAGCAGCTGATCGGGTATTTGATGATGAGGGCATTGAATGCATAGTTGTTCAAATCTTTCCCAATACTCAGAAAGTGTCTCTCTATGAGATTGTCGAATCCCACATATTTCTTTCCTTATGTTGGCAACTCGAGATGTTGGGAAATACTTTTCAAGAAAAATCTTCTTCATGGCATTTCAGGTTCCAATGGAACCTGGAAGAATAGAGAAAAACCATGTCTTTGTTGCCCCTTTTAAATAGAAAGGGAAAGCTTTCAACTTAACATGTTCTTCGTCAACTTTATTCGGTTTCATGCCAACACAAACCATATGGAACTCCTTGAGATGAGTATGAGGATCTTCACCTGCAAGACCATTGAATGTTGGTAGCAAATGTATAAAACCAGATTTGAGCTCAAAGTTTACATTATTGTCGATGTTTATGCACTATGGCTGATTTTCCACATTAGGAGCAGCAAGCTCCTCGAGTGTTTGTTGTCGTGCAACAACCATGGTGTTGAGATGAGCTTCCTTTCGTAACTTGCTTAAAGTTTTTTCTATTTCGAGATCCAACTGCACTTGACTTTGATTAGTAGAACGGGTTACTGGCATAAATCATCAAGAAAACTCAAAAGAAACTAATCAAACAAGAGATAGAAAAAACAATGCAAATTGTACAAAAATCCTATACTAAAAAACTAAAACTGTCTAAAAACCCAAGAAAACAGCGGAATTTGGCCTCGATAGGTTGGGGCTAGCGGTCACCACTAGTCTTATTTAGAACATCGTTTCCCTTCAGGAAACAAAAGACCGATACCTAATTCCACCAAAAAATCTGTTTTTAACAGTACTGCTGCCGTAAGTGAACAGTACCGCAATAAGCAAAAATTCTGTTTTTTTTTTAGAAAAAGAAATAACAATCACAGCAAATAAAAATAATAGCACAAGAATCAACTAAAATTACTTCCCCGTCAACGGCATCAAAATTTGTTGCGATGTCGCGGTCACACAAATTAATTACCCTAGCTTTAAACACAACACACAAGATAGTATAGAGCAAGCAAAGGGTGGATCCCACGAGGAAGATTCAAGTCAGATTTTTATGCTATATGATATGCAATTTAGGGGGGTTTGGATGTTATCTAGGCTAAAGCAAAAGAAAACAGAAAACTATCAAACAAAATTTAATAAAATCAGAAAATTATCAAGAGAACAAACCTTGGTTGCAAGCACACATCCACCTACAGAAATCAGAACTGATCATGGAAACAAAACATCAATTTATATTCTGAATATTTATCTCTTATTAACATTGGTTAGTTAACGAATTCGCCATATAACTAACCCTAACCATCAAACAACCACAGTGTCTGCACTAGTAATTTAATTCAATGGCAGCCTTAAGAACTAGATAAATTGATTAATCAAAAAAACATAACTGTCCGCAGTCTATGTTTGATTTGATTGAATGTTCTCCCTAAGATTAATAACGTAGATCTGCCACAATTATTAAACTCAGTTGCTTCACAAGTTCATATACCACAACTCCGGTTTTGATATCAAACTTAGCAATAGATTGTCTACAATAATAACTTAGAGTTCGCTCTAGCAATTAAAATAAACAATTATAGGAAAAATAAGCATAGAAGAACAAACATATTCATCATATAAACAGAAAAGAAAAGGTAAAATAAATCTCACAGTTCTTGGAATCCGAAGGTTTCCATGTCCTTGCAACCAAGAAAAAATGTTTAGCCTTGCATGTTTATTGAACAACTAATCAAAAAGAAGGAAGAATGCATAATTTTGAGTTTCTTAGAGGAGGGGGGCGTTTTTCTCCTCTTGGCTAGCTGCCCCCCTTCTCTTCTCTCATTCTTTTTATATCCTAGGAAACCCTAGTCTCTATATTTTACAAAATAGTCATGCCTTAAGTAGACTGTTTACATTTAAGTACTTCAATAATTATTTTCCTAAAAAAGGAGAAATAACCTTGCATGAAATCTTCAAGCTTTGACTTAAAGGAGCCAAATTGCTGAAATAAAAACTTGGATATCAGCTTAGATGCTTCGGAACGTAATTTGAACTCGTTTCTTCACAAAACCTGTTTGCTGGCAGAATTCAGTTGTCATCTTTGAAAAATCATATCTCCCTCATATGACATATTTTTTGGCTAAATTTGGAGCTTTTATAGGTTGTTGAGTCAGAAATCCAAAAAAATTGAGTTTGCATCAATTGGACTTCTGTAGCTCCAGATATTCAAGTCGGAATGGCTGAAGGTCAACACTGGCAGATTGTGAGATTTGACTTTGAAAGCTGCGATTTCCATGCTTTCCTTATTTTATTTTCTTGCCTTATACTTCCAGAAAGGTATGGATGTTAGCTTTTTAATGACACTAGAATCACTTCATTTCAACCTTTAGAGCTCACGCTCTGCACAAAACATCGACTGAATGTCAAATCTGTCAATTATCTCCAATTTACTCCTTTTTGCATCTTTCATCCAAAAATGCCTTCGAAACATAAAACAAAGAATATCAAGGCATTTTATATATAAAACATAGGCAAAAAACTAGTTAAATATGGGTGAAACTATCGAATAATATGGTTGCATCACTGGTCATTGTGGTGACCTTAAAATAAGGATCATGTTTTTCTACTCAAAAACCAATACCAAAACATTTCTAACCTAAAATACCTTAAACACGTCCTAGTAACCTTGTTGAACCAATCAATGACTTCTAAAAATACAAAAAAAAAAAACCTTAAAATCAAAGTAAAACATTTTCCCAACTCAAATATGATTTTTAGGCATTTTCAAGGTGAAAAACATCTAGTTTGAACTCTTCTCATCATATAGAACAATTTGATACAAAAATCAACTGTTTGGATTATCAAAATTATCGCCAATGACAAATTTATCTATCTACACTGGAATCCAACAAGTCTTAGTAACATTATTAAACCAATCAACGACTTCTAAAAATACAAAAAAAAACACATCAAAATAAAATAACTTCTTCCCCCAACTCAAATATGATTTTTAGGCATTTTCAAGGTGAAAAACACCTAGTTTGAACTCCTCTCATCATTTAGAATAATTTGACACAAAAATCAATTGTCTTGGTTGTCAGAATTGTCGCCAACAATAAATTTATCTATCTACACTGGAATCCAACAAGTCCCTCTCTTTTCTCCCATAAAAAAATGACTAAAAAATAAGAAAAATAAAGTTTGACACCAAAATTAAAAATTTAAAAATTAAAGGGACCAATTAGGTAAGATATAAAAAGGATGGGTGACTAAAATGAATTTTTTAGACAAATTTTAAAGTCGCCACCTATTTTACTATTAGTTTTTTTCACTTCAGATCTTTGTCTTTTAATTCAACCCTTATCTAGATAAATTTTAAAGCCGTCATCTATTTTACCTGTTTTTTTTCACTTTAATTCTATGTCTTTTTATTTAGCCATCCCTATATATATATATATATATATATATATATATATATATATATATATATATATATAAATAAAATAAATTTTTTTAT
>Ga0325410_1004247_pt1 | contig 16084 bp, 5 predicted proteins | sample PopdelMetagenome_16_FD_206182 | JGI IMG/M metagenome (GOLD analysis project Ga0325410, IMG submission 206182) | Populus deltoides microbial communities from Bellville, Georgia, United States - Xylem-PdIQD-R3 | ecosystem: Host-associated > Plants > Phyllosphere > Stem > Wood/Secondary xylem...
ATATTTTACATGCATCATAAATTTAATAACAAGTTTATTAAGTGGACTTGACGTTAAAACTTTTCAAATTTGTTTATTTTTAATATTTACAAATTTATACAAAAGACTTTTCAACAATTAAAAAAAATAAAAAAAGCAAATTAAGTGCATAATAAATGAGAATCCCATTCGCTCTCTCCTTTTTGTTTACTTTTTATATTTGAGAGTTATATAAGAGGTATTCTTGGTTTTAAAAAACAAAAACATAATAAATTATTAGTCATGTGTATCTTTCACATAATGCGATGAATAGAGTCATGATGTACTCTTCCAATAGTGAAGCTTGGAAGTAGTTTAATAGGGTGCATGTTTAATTTTTAATGAAACCACATAACATACATCTTGGGTTATGTATAGATAGATTCAATCCATTTGGGTCATTTGTTGCACCATATTCTTGTTGGTTGGTGATACTCATGGTTTATAACTTGCCATTGGAGGTGGTATGAGGTCGGAGTTCATGTTCTTATCTATGGTCATACTTGATCTTAATAGTCCATGTAGAAATACAAATGTTTGTTTATTACCATTGATTAGTGAGTTGAATCAATTTTAGTCATTTAGGACTTTAAGGTATTGTCTCAAGAAAACATAATTTTCAGATGAAGATGGATTTGATGTAGATTATCAATTATTTTCCTGCGTATGAGATGGTTTCTGGTTGGAGCACGCTTGAAAAATTAGCATGCCCATACTGTATGGAAAATAAGAAGGCCTTCACCTTAACAAATAGTAGTAAAATGTCTTTTTTTTTTTATTATCATGGGGGTATTTGTCAACCAATTATAAGTACAGAAAAAACATAAAGAACTTCTTTATAGGTAGAGTTGAAAGGAGTGTTACATTGTTGGTACTATCAGATAAAGAATTGTATGATGTGGTTTAGCAGTACAAGAACATTGTGTTTGCTTTTCATTCTGATAAGTAGAAGTTTCATAGTTTTGGTGTGACCCATAATTGTGTAAAGCAAAGTAGTTTTTAAGAGCTTTTTTATTAGAAGACTAATTTCCTCTTTTATAATCTGGATGTCATGCATATAAAAAAAATATTTCTAAAATATTTTTAATACGGTGATAGACATGAAAGGGAAAATAAAAGACAATATGAAGGCTAAAATAGATATACTTTATTTTATCAACGTAAGAATATGGAGTTAGTTTATGATGGATTATAGGTTGCAAAGCTCAAAGCCAGCTTCGCTTTAGATAAGAATGCACGATTATTTATCTATCAATGGATTGAGAGTCTATGTTTTCCTGATAGATATACTTTGAACATATCTAAATTGATGAATTTAGAGGATGATAAATTATATAGAATGAAGAGTCATGACTGTCATGTGTTTGTGCAAACACTCATTCCATTTGCTTATAGGAATATATTGCCAAAATGGATATGAGATGCACTCATGAAGATCAATTATTGTTTTAGAGATATATGCTCTAACAAGTTGCATACCCAACACATGAAGAAGCTTGAAATAAATATCGTTCAGATAATCTACAAACTTGAGATGATATTCCCTTCATTATTATTTGACTCAATGAAGTAACTACCCATATATTTACTATTTGAGGCAAAAGTTAGAGGTCATATCCACTATAAATGGATGTATCCATTTGAGAAGTTAGAGATTACATATACATCCTAAGTAAATTACTGTTATCTTTTTTTTTTGTTAAGAAAATTCATTTATTCAAACTCTATTTAATTCAATGTAAATACTTGCTCAACCATAAAAAAAAGGCTAAAAACAAGGTGCATGGTGAGGCTTCGATATGCGAAGCTTATGTTGTTGAAGAGATGTCAACATTTATCTCGTACTATTTTGAGCTTCATTTGAGATCAAAAATCAACTGCATTCCAAGATATAATGATGGTGAAGAAGTGCCTTCAAGTGAGAATTTATCAATATTTTCCCATCTTAGATGACCTTTATCATAAAATATAATGAGGTGAAGATACTTGATAAAAATCGAATTCAAACATGCACATAATTATATGCTATGTAACTACGTTGAATTGACACCTTTTATTCAGTAAGTACAATAATAACATGTTGCTTTTTTAAATAATTTTCTCTTATATTCTCATATAAACTAATAGATTAAATAATTCCTTGAAGGCAACATGGTTAATTTTTACTATCCTAAAATTCACACCTGACTAAATTTAAAATATTTCAATTACAAGATGATTAATTTGCTATATGGTTTAGAATACATGTAAGCAGTACTTAATGTTTCTTAAGTCTTGTAATACTTAATTTCATGAAAACCAAACTTAGGGGTTGTATCCAAGTTGTTTAGGATGGTAACAATTAAGTAACCATGAGAGATGATGTCTTTTAACTTAATAAGTTTTTTTTTTTTCATATCTAGTTCCTTCGTTCACCAACTTAGAAGAAAATTCAAATTTTTATATCATTGAGAATATTTTTGTTGATGTTGATTTTGATGCTGGGAGATTAAATGATAAATGAGAACCAATGGACATACAGAAGTTGATGAAAATGATCATATCAACGAGCTCCAATTCAATGAAGAAGATTATAATAGACATGATAATGATGATGAAATTGAAGAAGAAGAAGAAGAAGACAGTTATGATTACAAAGATTTTGAACTGATTTTAGATGTAAGACATCAATGTGTAATGAAATTGATATTAATATAATTTTTTTCATATGTTGTTGCTTTATAATGAACTATTATTAACACAATTGGAACGTTTATTGTTGTGATTTTATATATATAAAAAAATAGTTGACTATGTTATGATTTTATTATATTTGCAAGTATGATAAATAAGGAATAAAAAAGCATTAGGAAAAAGAAATTATTTTATATTGATGGAAATACTGTTCGAATGCAAATTACCAACATAATTATCGACAGACTAAGGCCCTTAAAGAGTTAAAAAAAATTATAGGACTTTGTCGGTGTTTTTTACTGATGTAATTATTGACGGACTTAATCTCCTAGAAAGTCTTAGAAAGTTAAAAAAAAATTACAGGACTTTGCCACTGCTTTTACTAATGGAATTACTAATAGACTAAATTCCTCATAGAGTTTCAAAAAGTTGAAAACAATTACATGACTTTGCCATTAAAAATTCATATCACTGATGAAATGAAATTTTATTAAAAAATCTTGAGGGGTTGGAAAATTTTGGAGGTTCTAAAAAAATCTCATTGTTAATTACCTACGGATTTTAAAAATAGATATTTAATTGTCCATTGGTAATTATGTTAGTAAAAAACCCCATTATTAAAAAAACTACAATCCCTAATTCCATAAAAAAAAAAAAAAAACTTGTCTTCCTGTCTTGCCCTCCCCTACCATCTCCTTTCTTTCCATCATCCTTTCTTCATGTCTTTCTCTCTCCCTTTCTCCCTCCATCATCCTCTCCCCTTGTGTGTTGTACTCGACCAGTGAAGAGAGATTGACAAGTCTTCATCCTTCACGGTAGGTAAATCTTCCTCCTCTTATTATCCTACCTTTTTTTTATTAATAAAACCCTTGTGTTTGTTCGTCTTGATCTTTTAAGATTAAAGCAAATTGTTGCTTCTCTTTTTTAATTCCGTTCCTTTTTACTTTTATATATGATTTTTGTTTAGGTTATGATCTCTAGGTTTTTCTATGCACGGTAATTCAGAATTAAAATGCTAATATTTAGGTTGAAGTCAATTTCCTGTGATTTTTTTAGTGAGATTATTTTTTTAATAAACATTTTTAACCTTTCATTTTGATTCTATTTTTTATTTTTATTTTTTGACTAATTTCTTTGACTGAATTGAACTTTAGAGGTACCTGGTGATTCACACTAGCCAACATTGTTTTGCTTGCCTCTAAAAATATCTCAGCTATTCCAGCATTTTCTAGTCATCCCTAACCACTTTAAAGGTTAATTTTTAAACCCACATAAGCTTTTGGATGTTTTTTTACAACTTTGTGATAAATTGTTAATTATGATAGATTGATAATTGTGTTCATAAATTGATAGTTGTGATGGATTAAATTAATTGTTGATTGGTGGCGAAAATTAAATCAATAATTATTATGGTTTGGGTTAGTTATTGATTGGTGATGATAAATACATTTAGTTATAGGTTAAAGATAGTAATTTGATGTTTTTAAGTTTGCTGATTTAGATATGAAATTGATTAGGTTATTATTGTTAATATGAGAATATGAATTGAATTTTAATGAGTTTTTATGTGAATTGAAAAGTAGTTAGTTTTATTTTTAAATTAATTTTAGCAATTTATAAGGGGGGTTTGATGTATTAGTTGTGAAATTAATGAGGTTATTGTTGTCAATAAAGTTGTGAAATTGATTTGAGAAATTTATATGTTTAGTTTAAATGAGAGTAAATTTTGAGGTTCATATTGTTTTGATGGTTAAATTTCAAAATATATTAGGATGTTAAGATGTTTTAGAAATTGTTAATTGAATTTCATGGGTTTTTGATTAATTTTAGTAATTTAAATATTTAGGTTACATAGGAAAAGTAATTTTTGGAATGCTTTAAAAAAACATTTTGATGTATAATTTGCAACTTGTAATTGTGCACATAGATTTCAAAATAAATAAATTAAATATTAGTTATAAATAACAAATTTACGGTATGAGTTATTGATGCGTATTTCTAGGTTTTAAAATCTTTAGTAGTCTTCTGTATAAAAAAGATGCTGTCAATTTTCTTTTAAATAAGATATAGTGATACTTTTATTTTTTTTAACAAAATTATTTAGATGATGAAGAGAAGGTCATTAAAGAGTAATACAGACACACGTGTTACTACTTTTTTTTGGCAACGCTTCTGATGAACATGAGCTGTTAGGTGTCAACCATAACAAGACACCTTAGACACAAGCACACTCTCTTAACGCAGGCTCATCGAGTAGGAGGGCAACTCATATAGGGGTTGTCCTTTCTGGACAGGATGTATACACTGGAAAATATATTGTTTTGTGGAAGCCCAACCACAACATATAAGTTTTCTTTTCTTTTCCTACATGATAAAAAAAATAAACAATAATAAATAAAGTTTGAATAATTAATTTTAATGAACAAATGAAAATTCAAATTTACAAATGTTGAGGCTATTTGCAATATAACATTAATTATGAAATTGTCAATGGAAGTTCATTTGTTTTAATGGAGTCAGGTTTTCAAAACTCATGAATAGAAGCCAATGATTGATGGTTGGTTCGAAAAGTTCAAGGTTAGTATATACATAAATAATTTTTAAAAAATTTAATTTGGTTAGCTTTTTAATTTTAATAAACTAATTATTTTATGAAATTGACATGTATGGAAAGATTTTATTGGGAGGCTGACAACGGTGTGACTAAGGGAGTATAAGAGAATCATAGCACCCTTAAGTAATATTGAATTCAAATTATGATATTTGTTTACAAAAAATATTAAAAACATTTTTTTCATAATTTTAACCAAAATTCTTTTCTATGAATCAAGTTGCATGATTTTTGATATGAGACCGGGAAAAAATCAAAAAAATCTGCAAAATATAAAAAGTCTTTTAAGCAAGGAAGACATGGTCATATGGAGAGATTTTAGATCTATACACATGCTTAAGTGTATCTGGGATGCTTATATCCAGCATGTGATGTTTGAGTATTTCTTGTGGTAGTCATAGTATGGTTCAGAGAACCAAATTAAGGAGATTCATGGTTCCATAACCACGCACAGTTGCAGGTCTATTATGTTTATTTTGTATGCAAAACGGACGGTAAGATTTTGTTTTATATGATTTTTTTAAAATAATTATTGTATTGTATGAAAATTTTTAACTAATAGAAGCTTGTTTTTGCAGGCTATAGTGTTTGGGCGCTATTCAAGACTGATAAAGCTTTATGTTAAAACCCATATACTGAATGAGGATCATCGGAAAAAAGGTGTATCAACTCGTGGATAGCCGAGCCCAGAAGTCATGGTAAGTTGGATTTAAAAATTTTTAAAGTTATATATATATATATATGATGACTTTTTTTTTTCAGAAAATATATAACACTCGATTGCATGAGAGGTACAGAGATTATCCTTCAACCCATTTGGAACTCGATCTGGATTTGTGGTTGGAGGTTGGATTTACTAGAAGACCTATAGAAATTGGGTTTATGATATCTCCAAAACTACAACCGATTATATGTGGGCGGACAGTAATGTCTTGACCATTAGGACCTCGCAATCGGGTCGAGCCAATAATCTCCAGCAATCTAAGCAATTGTACAAGAACAAGTGCAAGTTGAGATGACCAACTTAATGTTGAGATGACTTAACTAAAGGATAAATTGAATGTTATTGAGTAGTTGTTGGCAACCCTTATCGATCATGTGCTCCCCCTCATCGCCCTTCTAATTCCGACAAATATATGCTTGTGTTTTTTCCTTCAACTTTTGTTCACTAGATAGTTAAACTGTATTTAATAATATTTCTAATTTAATAATGCAAATTTTCTTTTTAATTCTAATTTAATTCTATTTTATTTTTTTTATTTGTATTGTTCTTTTATTTTTTTTAAATAGTTACATATAATACCGATGGAATTTTCAATGGATATTGAAAAATCAACATGATTACCGACAAAATAAGTCCGTCAGAGAGTTCTAGAGAAATAAAAAAAACTACAAGACTTGTCATTGTTAGATGTAATCCTCTAACAGATTAATTCTATTAATAATATGGATATAATCATCAATGGTTTATTCTATCTATAATATGCCATAATCACCACAAAATGAATACCAGTAAATTGTTTTTAGCACACTAATTTTGTCTATAAATTCATTGGTTATTATATTACCAATGGATTGACTGACAAAATATAAATCACCGATGATATGTTTTTCGATAACATTATTCAATTTGTTATTCCATCAATAATTTTATTTCTGACTGAATTAGTGTTTAAACACTGACAAAATATTTCATCGATGGTCTGTAATTTTCTGGTAGTGTTTTTATATACCAAAAGAGCTTGATGTCTAAGTGCTAGAGTCTTGCTTAGAAAAGTAGTTGGATAACCATCTTGCATAAGCATTGCCTAATACTAGTGCCTGAAGATTTCGTCTCAATAACAAATTATTTAGAAAGGTTGGAAAGAGCCAATACTAGAGCAGAACCAATTGTTTTTAACCTTAACAATGCTTCTATATCTATTTATGGAGGCCATCCTTTCCATCACGTGTAACATTTATTATTATTATTATTATTATTATTATTATTATTACCACCACCATTTATCCATTCTTTTTCATCTCAGGTTTTCGTTATTCATTGAGATTTTACTACTTTTAGTCCTTTGTTTACGCAAGGGTTTACATAAAAAATCTCAATACAAGAAGATTAAAGTCTTGAAAAATGATGCTCATATAAAGCAAATTAAACTTAAAATAAGAATAAAGGTAATATTCCAAATATGAGCTAATATCAAGAAACAAGTAAGGGTGACAAACTAATAGTTGAAAAATATGTAAGAATAACTTGTAAAAGTAAAGTTAAAGTGGGACAAATGCAAGCAAATAAAAGATAAGTTCATGAAGAGTGTATGTAGATGTTGAGTTTATCTTGGTTCCTTATAACATATAGGCAGTCAAGACCTCAAAGATGGCCATAAGATTTGCTACTACTCTTTAACTTTTCTTTTAGATACACCTATAGTTTGTATCTTCTAATTCATTTTAAAAGCACAACTTCCTTTTCTGTAAAATAAAAAACTCTCATAACAATATTACTTATATACTAATGAGATTATTAGAAGAGGATAAGATAATATTTTTATGATTTTCATTGCTCATTTTTTTTCAAATAATTAAAGTGTATTTATAGTTTAAAAATAACCAATGAATAGTATTATCATAAATAAAAAGTTATTAATTGGAGAAAATCCTCTAAATAAGAAATTAATTGTTGTAGATAGTCTTGACTTTTTCATTGGATATGATCTCCGCCCAACATAAAAATCGTCATTTAAAATTCTTTACTTAATATGGAAATAAATGTTATGACTACTTCTATATGTAGAGAATGTATTTGAGTTAACATGAATATTTTGATAAGTTGTGGAGTTATATTATGAATGATTTTATTGACATGGTTAGGCCTAACTTAATTCTTACTTGATATGTTTAGTCTAAATGTTATCTTCATTAGAATCTAGAGTTCCTTCATTAATTATATAGAATTACTTTTGTAAGAAAATTCAAGTTTGTGAAATCCTACATGCTTTATTAAAAATTGGATTTTATGAAAAAAACATTTGTAGAGAGTTCAACAAATATGTTGATCACTATAAGGTAAAATTAAGTGTTTTTTCTATTAACATATGTATAGAAATAATCTATTTTCTTGAACTAGTCCTAGCTAAATTTGCTCATAGAAATCATGTATAGTTAACTCATATTTGGAATGAAGTTTTGATATAGACATAAATAAAAATAAGAAAACAATAAACTAGAAAGACAAAATTAAAGTTGAATACGATTGTCACAGAAAATCATAATTCATAATTGTATCATTTAATATTTCTCTTCAAGTAACTTGTGTCACTAACAAGCTTACAACTCCTTAAATAAACTCCAAAACTAACTTAAACAAACTATAAAATATGAAAAATAAAGAAAAAACAATAAAAGTCCTAAACAAATTAAGAAATGTAAAATTATCAATCTCAATATTTGATTTCCTAAACTAAATAGGAAAAAAACACCATAAAGGAAAATCTTTTCCTAAACTAAATAGGAAATCTTAATAATTAAAAAAAAATAATATCTCCCTAAAAATCTTCTTGCATTAGTCTCTCAGGGTTGGAGAGAACTCATTATCAGGTTGAAATTGTTGTAACCCTAATCTTAAAGTTGTCCAATAAAACATTTTTAACCCTTTACATGCTCATTATTTCCATTAGAAATATTATATATACAACAACATGCTCAAGCTCTTTAATAATGAAACCAATCATATAGTTATTAGAAGATTTTGAAATTCATTTTACAACTTTTATCTGAAGTATAAGAACATCAACTTTGAGCCTATCAATTCTAAAATTCTCCTCAAGCATATGTGAGGCGTATCCTTCACAATTTGCTTTATCAAAAAATCACATATGAAACCATATCTAATTTGATTCTCTTTTCATGGACATCACAAACAAAAGTTTTACATCTAAATTTCCTCATTCAGAATCATTTTTGTCATCCTTATTGAATTTTGATGGTTGATTTCAATTCATAAAGGAACTAGAAGCAACAAAACTCTCATTTTTAACATCATATTCATCATGATCAAGAAACTACTTCTTGTGCTCATGCCTCTAAAATGGGCTTTCAAAATTAGTCATGAATCCATGATCACTCTTCTCAAAATCCCTTAGGCTCCTCACCTCTGCCAACTAACGGGTTAATTTTGCAATCCGTCCTTTATGTCTTTTATTAGCAATTCCTGAACACCTCTTTTCAATTTTGTAATTTCTCTTTGCGTGTCTTCTATCACCAATTCCTAAACATCTCTTTATTAAGAGGAAACCTCTTTATCCCTTCCTAAATGAGCAAGTCATGTTCTACTACCTCTTCCAGCCATGGTTATTTAAGCAAACAACAAGCAAATAACCACGAGGATTGTTGGATTCTAATATCAAATGATGCAAATGGAAATATAAATAAGAAAACAACAAGCTAGAAAAACAGAATTTAAGTTGAATAGAGTTGTCACGCATAACCCAAATTAATAATTTATTGTTGAATATTTCTATTTAAGAAAACAATAAAAATCATAAACAAACTAGGAAAAATAAAATTATCAATCTCAATATTTGATTTTATAAACTAAATAGAAAATAATAATAGCTAACAAAAATAATCTCCTTATAAATCCTTTCGTGCCAAGTTTAGGATATATTTATGAATAGATATACTTGAATGTTGCTACCCTATTTCAACATAGAACAAATAAGATATAAAAAGATAGACACATTTTAAGACTAAATTATTAGAATTATTACATCCTTAATCATATTATCTTTGTTAGGTTAAGATTGTAAATGGATTACTCTTCTACGAGCTATTATTTTTGTTTCAATCAATGAGTATTTTCGCATTAATTCATATACATTGATATTAATTTCTTTTATTAGGATGTATATGATTTGTTTAAAATTTGAAGAATTTTATCTCCAATGATTTATTTAAAATCTTATTGAAGGATTTTGTATCATTATACAAAAACTCATAAAAAAAAACTCTTATAATAAAGACATGAGAGACAAGAAAAACTTATTTCCTTAATGAAGTCATAAATAAGGTCATTTTTGTTGTGATTTTTATATTTTGATTTAAGTTAGTTTTTAACTTTCAAATCAAAGAAAATTCATGACACACACACACACACACACATTATATATATATATCATTTATTCGCATTATGTTGTGGGTTAAATTAATTGTTTTTAAGCGTTAAAAAAATATTTAAGCATTGCTGATGTGTTTTTTTTAAAAAAATAAATAGTGTAGGGTGTCGCACCCTCATGAGCGGAGCGCAGCGTCACGGCGATCCTCGATTGATTTTGAGGTCTTTTGTTTTGATTTAAAGGAGTCGCCACCTAGTATTTTGGTCACTAGGAAACCTAACTGGTCTTTCATAGATTCTAAGGCAAGGGACTGGTTGCGTAAAGGGAAGGTATTAGCACTCCTAGTATGCCCTACTAAGGTAAGCTGCTTGGTGTTTGATTTGCCTTATAATTGCTATGGTGTTGTTGTTTTTTTTAATCCCATATGTTTTCCTAAGTTTGATTCAAATTAAATTTATTAAGATAGAAATCCAAGGAGATTCCATGTGCTTCAAAAGCTTATTTTTCCCTTAGTATTTTAAGAGTTTGCGACTCATAAATCGCAAGGAGGAGGGACAAAAATTTAGAAATCTAGGACGATTTAAAAGCCTATTTTTGTCTTAGTGTTTTATACTCTCACGGCTCGTAAACCATGGAGTAAAAAAAAATTGAAATGTCCTTGATTATAATCAAGGCTTCTTTCAAGGTGTGTGAGGATTTATTATTCCTAGAAAATTATTTTGGATATTTACCACTCAGGGTTTCTTTATCCAAATATTAACAGTGAATAATAACAGATTATTCTCAATAATGTTTTGGATATTCGTCCTTTAAAGATTTTTTTATCCAAAGATTAGCGGTGAATAATAGATGAATTCCCCCCGAAATAAGATTTTTATATTTTTTGGAATATTGGCCAATACCCTTTGGAGTTTTACAAACATGTTGTAAAATCTAGAAATGCAAGAAAATAATTTTTTTTTTGTGTTTAAGAAATCCTTGCGAAAACACATTTTTGAAACTTCAAATATTTTTTGTTATATAAAAAGAACGTTAAAAACATGTTAGGGTATTGGTCGTATGCAACACGCAAAAAAAAACATTTAAATTTTTTTTATAGGAAGAAACAAAAAAAAACAGGGCAGTCTCCAAACATTCTCAAAAATAGCATAAGGAAATAGATAAATAGTTCAAAACCTTGCTGACAAAATATTTCATTTCAAACAAACCAATCAGTCCACATTTTGCATGATGTCCTTGGCAGTGAACGTAGTGCCCTTCTCCTTGTCTCCAACAGCAGGTCCCTCTGCCTTGCAATCCAAAAGAGACAGTGAACGTAGTGCCCTTCTCTTTGTCTCCAACAGCAGGTCCCTCTGCCTTGCAACCCAAAAGAGACAGTAGTGAAAATAGTGCCCTTCTCTTTGTCTCCAACCGCACGTTCCTCTGCCTTGCGATCCAATAGAGACTTCCTATCCTTGTCAAGCCTCAACTTCGTGAAAACAACCTAGAACGGATTGATACCATCATATTCTACCGCTGTGGGCCAAATGGATGAGAGACCTGGCAATTCTCGTTTTGCGTGTGTGAGGGCAGTTGGACGTGTGCCTCCTTAGCTACTGGTAGATGATGGAAGAAACAAAGATACTGAAGCTAATATGCTGGTGAATTGAACGTTCTTCTTCTCTTGCTTTTACTGGTTTCCCGTCGCGCACTACAAGACTTCACAGTTTTACCGACGGAAAAATTCCGTCGGTGTATGATTAGAAGTTCATCGGTGATTTTTTTACCGACATCATCACCGACGGACTAAGTCCGTCGGCTTTACCTTCGTCGGTGATTTCCCATTTCGTCGGTATATCAGTCGAAAAAACAAAAAAAACCATTTACCGATGGTTTTACAGACGGAACGTGCGCGACAAAAAAAAAGATTCCCGCTTGAAATATACCGACAGATTTTCATTCTGTCGGTGACATTGTCATTACCGATGAAAAATATCCGTCTGTAAATCGGTCGGTAAATGTATGAAATACCGACCGAATATGTCCGTCTGTAAATTCATCGGTACTGGTGGAAGCTACTGTCAAATGCCGACGGATTAATTCCGTCGGTAAGTCTGTCGGTGAACATTTAAAATACCAACCGAATTAATCCGTTGGTAAAATCATTGGTAATAGTTTTTTTTCTTAATTTGTTTTTAAAAAATTATTTAGGATATATAATATAAAACTATATAAATTAATTGTTATGCAAACCAATTATGCAAATAAAATTTTTATTAAACATAAAAAAAACAAAGTTAAATAATATTCATTACAAACTAAATATGTTTCAAGAAAAATATTAAATGAAGTTTTAAAGGTAAATAATGTTGATTACAAATTAATATAAAGGTGGAGCTGGAGGAGGAGGAGGAGATCCTGGAGGAGGCTGGTGGTTATACGGCCAAAAAATATTAGGCGTACATGTTCCACTATTTGACATGTTCATGATTATTTCGCGAAGCTGTTCATAAGCCGCTTTTTGTTGTTCATGAGCCGCTTCATACTCCGCTTTTTGTTGTGCTTGAGACGCTTTGAGCTGCTCAGACTCCGCTCTTTGTTCCGCTCTGAATTGTGCGTACTCCGCTTGGAGGTTATCGTATTTCTTGGTGAGCTGAGCAGTGTGTTGCTGCAAGGCTACGAACTCCTTAGATTGGGAGTTCGATATTGATTGGGAGCTCCCAACGGTTGAAACTCTACGGGTCGACCGCAAGTTGTCGACCGTAGTGTTGGAGAGCCCGTAAACCTGATTTTTATTGGGTCCACCTGACGAGCCAACCTCCATCCACAAATCCGGATCGAATTCTGAATTGGTCAAAGTATCGTCCCCGTATCTCTCCTTCAACCGATTATTATACATCTCCTGAAAATAAATAAATAAAAGTAATCATCATATTCAATACAATAAACATAATAACTTACAAAATAAAATGGTTGAACAAACTTACCACGAAATGCTGAGCACGGTTATCAATGAACTGTTGCGTCCACTTCTGGCGGTCTTGACTTCGCACATGCGTCTCCACAAACAGCTCCATCGGGCTCGGCTCACGTCCAAGAGACGCAGCCTATAATGAAAAAAGATATATTAATAACAACTAAATTTAACGATATATTTCATTTAAATTAATCTTATCATCCGTTTCGCATGTGCAGCAAATGGAACGGAGCCGCCAGTGTGCGTTGTCACCCCACCATGAATTGGCCGATTCCGGTTGCCAGCACCGGAATGTGAGCGTCGTGTGAACCGCTCAGACATCACGTGCTCAAGATAGTGCGGCCATATATCTTCCGGGATGTATATCGGTTTGAAATCCCTCTAAACCGCAACATCGTTCCAGCCTTCGAAACCCCTATCCCTCGTGGTTTTTTTTGCCTTTTTCTGTGCCTCATACCAAAAATCACGCAACCTACTTCACTCAACCAAAAATCACATTTCGAAACATAAATTTTTGTCTAAAAAAATCCTGTATTGTTTTCGATCTTACCTAGTTGCCACGTGATTTTCCCACACCCTCCTCACAACAGTGTTATGCTCACTGTCCCAGCAGAATTTGTGCTGTGTATAAATAAACAAGTTTAAATAAAAAAAATAATTTATTTACAATTATATTAATAATTTATTAGAAATAAGCTGAAAATTATAAATTAACACCAACCTGAAATTTGCCAAACCATGCTTTGATTTGAGGCATCCATTCAGGATGCTTGGATATCTAACTCCATTGAAACAATGGAATCTCCATCGACGATTTAAACGTCGATGATATTACTCGGGCGGCTTCAATGTTTGTGAACCTGAAAATAAATGAAATAAATTCAATAGTGATTACTTCATAAATTATGTTGTAATTTAAAAAAAAAACTAAAACCTTAACAAACTTACATTGAAAGGTCGTCCTTCCACTGTGCCTCGTACTTGCGGGTAAATTGATTCCGCTGCGAAGGCACGCCGCCTCTGCGCTGTGAAGTACCGCTGGAAGAGGCAGTATCGGTTGACGGCGCAGGTGGTGTAGGTGCCTCTTCTTGAGAGGCACCTAAAGAAATATCATCCTCGCTGCTAGACGAACTAGCTGCGACCCTACTTGAGCGACCAGCTCTGGTTTTCGTTCTACGCATCTACACAATTTTAAAGAAATACTTATATAATTAAATTCAAATGTCAAAAAAAAATTCAACGGTACCTCCCCTATACCGGATACTACCCAAATTCACAAACCTGCACATATTAACAATAGCCACAACCAATTTACCCAATCTATACTACTTATTCCAACATATTCAATTACTAATCCTAAGGTAAATTCAACATTAAGAATTACAATTCAAGTAATTATTCAATAATTATGCCAATACAACAAAACAATAAATTAAAAAAAAAACTCTAGAATAACAATCAAAATAAATGGAAAAAATTAAACATAAATTATGCAATAATAGAGTAAAACTAATAATTATTCCAACATATTCAATTACTAATTCTTTGGTAAATTCAACATTAACAATAAATATTCAACAAATTAACTACTAATAATTATGCCAATACAACAATAAAAATTATTCAATAAATTAAAAAAAAAACAATAGACATTAGCAATGAATTATGCAAAAAAAACTATAGACTTTATCTACATTACAAAAAATACACCAAAACAAAAAAAATAACCAAAAAAAAGCAAAAAAATACCATTCAAGTAAAATAAAATAGAGGAAACACTAACATTTTAAACTGATGAAGATGATGAAGAAAACTTGCTAGAGATTGGAGATGAAAGCCTTGAAGAATTGAGAGGAAAAAAATCAAAATCTTAAGGTGAGATACGAAGGAGAAGAAAAAATGAACTGAACGGGCGGTCAGTTGAACTTATATGCCAGTTTTACCGACGGATTCACCGACGGATATAAAATTAATTATTATTTTAATTTATTCCATCGGTGATGTGTTAAACATCCATCGGTAAATTTTGAATTTCGCACTAAAATTTTTAATGATCCTCCATATTTTTCGCGGTCCGTCGGTAAATCCGTCGGCAATAGGACGCGGTCAGAGGCGCATTTAATGCACAACCCTTTGAAATTCGCGCGGTCCATAGGTAATTTTATCGGTAAAATTGACCCGCCGACAACATACCGACGGATCTAAATCCGTCGGTGTGCCCGTCGGTGATAGGGTGGCATTTCAAGTAATTATTTTTGAACTTTCTGTGAAATGCCGACGGACTTATGGCCGTCGGTGTGCCCGTCGGTGATAGGGTGGCATTTTAAGTAATTATTTTTTAACTTTCTGTGAAATGCCAACGGACTTATGGCTGTCGGTGTGCCCGTCGGTGATAGGGTGGCATTTCAAGTAATTATTTTCGAACTTTCTGTGAAATGCCGACAGACTTATGGTTGTCGGTATGCCCGTCGGTGATATGGTGGCATTTCAAGTAATTATTTTTGAACTTTCTGTGAAATGCCGACGGACGTAAATCCGTCGGTGTGTCCGTCGGTGATGTGGTGGCATTTCAAGTATTTATTTCATGTTACAAAATATATCATCCATGATCAATAATTATTTCATGTAATTATTTCGTAATTGTGGCATTTCAACTAATTATTTCAAGTAATAAATATTTTGTGTTTCAAAATATATCATCCATAATCTAAATTACAT
>Ga0325410_1004248_pt1 | contig 16083 bp, 12 predicted proteins | sample PopdelMetagenome_16_FD_206182 | JGI IMG/M metagenome (GOLD analysis project Ga0325410, IMG submission 206182) | Populus deltoides microbial communities from Bellville, Georgia, United States - Xylem-PdIQD-R3 | ecosystem: Host-associated > Plants > Phyllosphere > Stem > Wood/Secondary xylem...
GCATTTGAAACGTCCAACAAATTTCAAAATCAGAGTTGGCATCATCCTTGCGCCGTTTAGAAATCAAGGCTGCAAAAAGGGTTGGTATATCATCTTTCATCACCAAAACACTCCTTCGTCCCAAACTTATGTCCCAAACTTTTATCGAGTGTTTTGAAATTTAGCACACTTAAAAAATATTAAAAAAATAACACAAATAAAAGAATATTGAGGAATTTAGTATATTTAATCAAGTACTATAAATATTATCTATGATGCATCTAATAGACTTACCCTAGGATAGTTTCTTGTATCGTTAACTCACTGTCTAAAAAAAACCACAATTCACACAATTCAAACAACTAATTTTCTAACATTAAAACACAATTCACATAAGCAACACATATCTTCAATCATAAGTAACGAAATTAGACCAATAATTAACATAACATAACATTTTATTAAAATCAAATTAGCAATACATCAATTCATAATTCTCATAACATATAATAACATGTAACTATATATAATAATCGCTACAGCTCGTATAAAGGACTAGAGCATTTGTGGACGGGTCTGAAGTATCAGCTTAACTCGTCCAACTTGAGGAAGGGTCTGTAATATCCATGTAAGTGTGAGGATGACCAATATCATCTCAATTCATGAATGGACCTGGGACGATTATGGACAGGACTTAGATGCTTAATGACGGGCCTAGGATGCTCGTGGACGAATCAGCATCCTCAACACTCTCATGATAAGCAATCTCATTTTCCATTAATGCCACTTTAAAATGCTTAACCTCTCTAACCTCTTAAATTTCACCACAACATAAATTAAGCGTAGTGCTGGCCACAATACGTCTCATCTCATCAACACCTTCACAGATAATTGTTGTTGCTTTCCTAGCCTCCTGTATCAAGTAATGAATCTATATACATATATTAAAAACAAATTAATAGTCATCATCCATAAGAAAAATAATCTAGTATTTAATAAATGTTGTATATAAAATAATATTGCATACCAATTAATTTTGTCTCGATATCGAGGCACATAATGCATTGGATTGCGATGACACCTTAGAAAACATGACCAGGTAGATGTAATGAAACGATGTGTAATGGATAGATATCTTTTCATGTAGGTATCTACATAAATCGTTAGATGTCGCTCCTTAAAAACACAATATCTCCTAGCATCCCAAAGAGCTAGGTAAGATGTATGAATCACCAACCAATTTTCATTATGCTTACTCTGATGACTAATATTGTGTAGCTCGTCACCGGTATCAACATAATCTGGTATATGCTGAGATAGTCCAAACTATCACATTACTCGATCTAGACAATGCATTTTAATAATGTCGTAGTCGTGTAACGAAACCTGTGTTAACCAAAGGTCAGATCCCATCCCTCATGGCATATAAATGAAGTTAAAAGTATCAAGTCCTTTGTATATAACATCTATGTAACCTATCAGGACATATGAATACTTATATTAGATAACAAATAAATAATAAGTAATTTACATTCAAATAACAAAAAATTCAATACACATGTAACACCTACCTGATATGATTGATGTGTGTCCAACTCATCTTGATAAAACTCTTAGACATGAGTGGGATTTATTATGAAATATCTAACCCCATACCATCTGACATAATAAGCCACAAAGTTAGTATATTTTTTACATTCAAATTATATAAATAACATGTTGACTAGAATTAATTTTATTTTATTATTACTTAGAACCAATAGATAGTGGCCTCTGAGTGATAATGTCAAACATATTATTACCCTAGTTCGTTTAATGTCCAATATGAATATGCTTTCATGATCAAAGCTATATTAATCAACATTGACAATTATAAGTTAGTATTTAAAATGTTATTAATTCTAATAATCAAATAATTTACAAAAACATATACCTGAAGAAATAGTAGACACTTTTTGAATTTCAAAACTTTTTCATGTATGGGTTCCATTTAAATGCATAGGCTAAACACTCGGAAAAAAAAAGTATAAATTCTTTTATCCATATACAGAAGAGTCTTAACACTAAAAGTTTCTAAGGGTGTGTTTAGTAATAAAGTTTCACTTTATTTTTCCAAGAAAAATAGAAAAAGGAACATGTAAAAAGGATTTTATGTTCAGATGATATATTTTTACAAATTGAAAAAAGGAGAAATACATTTTAGTTTTTCCACCATAATGCTTGAAGTTGGAAAATATATAAAAGATGTTTTCCAAAATCTTTCAATAAATTAGAACAAAGTAGAAAAGGCATGTCTCTATCTTTTTCCACATTAATGAATATTTTCAAATAAAAATAGTTAATTTATATGAGTGTGATATTTTTTAGAACTATAAGTAAGAAATGGAGATTTATTGAATTCCTCTATTTAACAAAGCAAGTGAAATTGATCGATATTTATGTGTGTATTCTAGTTTGAATTTATATGGTAGTGATAATAAGTATTTTATGTTATTGAATCAAACAAAAACATAGCTAAACATTTTCAACATTCACGTAGGTCAATATCTATTTATGCTAGTAGAGATAATATGTATTCTAAATATAAAATCATAGAAAATAGGTTATTTGAACATGATTTCTATTTTTCCATTTTTCTTCGTATGAAAAAACTACAATATAAACATATTTTTTATTTTTCCGAGTTAGGAAAATGTTCTGAAACTTTAAGAAATGAACATGCCTTTTTTTTTAATGTTCTATTGAAGAAGAAAAACTTGAAAAGGAAAAGAAAGGGAAAAAAGAAAATTATTTTATGTCACTAAACAAGGTCTAAGTATGACAATTTTAGTTCACTTGATAGGAGGCGTATGAGGGCTTTAGATAAAAAAGATGTAAAATATAAATGCTACAACACTTTAGAAAAACTTTTCATTTCATATAATAAAAGAAAAAATAAAATTTAAAAGTTTATGATGGATAAATTTTTCTTACATATAGATTAAAAAAACCCCATAAGACTGAGGCTAAAGTTTAGTATATATTCAAATAGAAACAATTACTCATTATTTATCTTTCAGATCTTCTATAGTTTGGTTCTCACCAATAATCTCCACATCAAAGCTTTAATTAACCCTAATTGCATTAGGCTTAGACTCCTCACCCTTTAAGGCTTTCTCTTCAAGTTGCTCTATAGTTGGTTCCTCCACTACTGATTGATTATTTATGGTCTTAAGATTATCTTCACCATTCTCCTCATTCTTCTTAATGTCCAAAACCAAGTATTAGTTTTTAGTAGCTATATTCGCACTTCTAATGTAGATCTCTTTAAAGTTCGTGATAAGATCTAGGTGGAAGATTTAAAAAAAAAAACCACATCACTTTTAGACTAATTAAAAAAGTAAATATTGCTTATTATTTCTATCAATTTATGTTTAAAGGTCTCTTATAAAACCTAAGTCTCTTTAAAATCATCTTTGAACTTTTTCAATGTATCTCTTAGAGTACACATTTAGGAACATTCTATTAGGGCCCGATAAGCCTCATTATTAGCCTGGTCAGGGCTAGCTCCAACTTATTTACTTGTTATTGGTAAGTCAATAAATCCTAGTCAACCATTATGATTCTCTCATAGAAAATCTCAAACTCCATAGAATAGACATCTTTATCTTGTAATACCTTTTAGAGTACATCCCTAAAATTGGTTAATTATCTCTCTATGAAAGCTTAGGCAGCCCACATGAGTTGTTAAAATCATATTGAGAATGTGATTGTACATGGCTTCACAACTTGAAAGGTTATATAATTTTTTAAAGAAGTCCTGAAATATATTTGTCAAATATAAAATGCAAAGGCATCAGATTAAATTATAAACACCTTAAAAAATTTTGAACTTATATTGAAGATAAGTTAGGTAACTATATGCAAATGGTTAGCAAGCCCGACATCCATTCATTTTTTATATCTCTTATGTACTGAATGAAATACCTTACCATATGATACTAAACATACCAAGTATCCTCTAGAGAGTGACATCTCACTCAAACATAAAATTTTATAGCATGGTTTTTCTCTTTAGTTAGTTGTTGAGGTTGAAGAAGAATAAACATCACTTGTATCTCTTTAGTTGAAGTAGCTGACAACAATTAGGCCATCACATCTTAGACAGACTGAGGAGGAGGGGGGTCACATTTTTGCTCATAGTAGAAGTGTTAGCTGACATAATTACAATGGAAAGGGGAGTTAGGTTCCTTGTCACCTTTAAAATTAGAAGATATAAATGAGTCCTCTATTTTATTTTTTTGTATTGTCCGGATACAAGCTTTGATATTACTCTACCAAAATTCATCTTTTTCTTTGAGATGTACTCTATTATTTATGTTTTTCTTTATCTTTAAACTTCTTCACCCCTTTTACATTAGAGATGATTTCTTAACTTCCTTGTGGATCAAGGAACCTAACTCCCCTTTCCATTGTAGGGTCTATATAAAGAGATTGCTTCTATATATTTTACCATACACCATTCTCCCTTTCAACTTCTTCAAATTACAAGTTTTACTATGAAAGATCTTGAACATAGGACGATTAGTCTAGAGGGAAAAGATGTAGAACTAGGCCAATTCACATCCCTTTTTAGCACATCATATTAACTAATAGTAATGTCTAAGTACTTTTAAGGATGACATCTTTTTATGGTGGCTTATGTACTTCTTAAAGGTAGCTTTGATGACTCATATATTTAAGTGTATTTGACTTACGTAAAGGTTATAATGGAAAAACACACTATATAAAAACCAAAAAGAGAGAGAGTTTCATACCAAATTTGAATATACAAAATGGTATAAGTATCTTTATCCCTTTTATTTTAGCATTTTCAGGTTATTTGACTATATTTTCTACTAAAAAAAGAAAGTCTTAACCACATAATTGTTTCCTAAGCAGACATTGATATCCATTACCAATTACATTATAGTTGTGCTAGGGTAATATTTTCTAATTGGTTTTTAGGTTATATGGCAATCTTAGAGATAGCCATAATCTCTATTAGGAGTCCTTATCCCATTTTTTATAGCTTTTTAATTCCTCTCTGCTCAAGTTAGCCCCACGCTCCATAACTTTCCAAAATAAACATATTATATTTATGTTTTTACAAGTAGTAGGGAAAATGGTTAGCCTTAAACTAGGTTGGCTCTTCTGATTCTATCAAAATATAATTGAAATCTACCAATTCCTTATCATAAAATCACACATAAACTTTTCCATAACAATCAAAATAGGAATAAGAATAATTTAATGGTGCTTTTGGGGTGGTATGGGTGGTAATTATATGATTTCATAATAGTTGTTTCTCTTTGAAAATCATTACGATTGAGAGAGAAAATAAAAGAAAGACAAGATAATAACAAAAATGATTTTGTGAAAATGATAATGTGAGGGTAGCTATATCCTTTATATATATAGTATCATTTTAATAAATTAAAAAATATGATATTAAAGGATGTTAGCCCTTCATATTCTTCTACATAATTTCCTTTTAAACATTCCATATATTAGACATAAAGTCGCTCAAACAATAACATTTCAAGACCTTAAGCAACAAAATGACAAAGTAAAAAGGTAAGAAAGTGCCCAACCATAAAAAAAAAAATCATAGATACAAATAGTGGTTGATCAAGTCTTTTCATTATTACATCATAAAGAATTACGAGGGTAATTGATGGATCTAGTATTTATATCCTCAACTTGGGCCCTAAAGAATAAGATTCGAGACACAACCTAAGTCTAAAAGCATAAACATAAGATATAGCTTGAGCCCAAAAGTTGATGGGCTAGAAGCGTACTTGGGATCCTCAAGCTTGGACATGAGGCATCTCTCAATTGGGCTCGATTATACCACATGGCCCAATAGAAAATTGGACCTATAAGAGATCGCATGGCATATTTGAAGCCTAAAGGTATGATAGGACTCTTAATTGAATCAACTAGTCTATGAGGCAATGTACTTGAGCATACGTACCTTAACTCTGAATGCATACATTAGTGTTTGACTCACCCACATCAATTTGTACCAATAGACACACAGAGCAACAACAATTTTGTTGGACTCATTGTATCGGTTGATGGGCCACGCGATACGATCTTTTTTCCTTGAACATAATACCACCTTCCATAAGGGACTTTAAGCCTAAATGATTACTATTTGTTTATGTGTCATAATTATTTTTCTATTATATCCTTGTTACTATGAAAAGTAAACTTGATTTATTAATATAAATACATCTTTATAAACCTCAAGATAGGTATTAACATTCTCTCTCAGCATTCTAGTATTCACATCTTCATCTTTTCTATAAAGCTTTTGTTTTGCAAATGTTCTTAAGTTTACAAAAATATCCTTTTTCTTCAATCATACAACCTAATTATCTATTATTGAAAGGCTTAAATCCAATAAGTTTCGCTTAAAATCTCATAAGAAACATATGATTTTTTTATTTAATGAAAAGGGTATTTTTGAACTATCTTGCATATCAATTTTAAAGATGCATCATAATTAAGTAATCCAGAATACTTAGAAGAGTTTAATCAAAAAATTAGACGTGAAACTCAAAGTTTAAATCCAAGAAGTGAAGGAATAGAGTAAACTTCATTGAAAATTGGAGGCAACATCTTGAATTATACAAATGGATGATATGGTAAGTTATATATATATATATAAAAGATGGTAAATCCTATAAATATTAAGTAATTGGTCAAATAATAAAAAAAAGTATGTGTTCGTTCAACATGATGTTTGTTTGTTGATATTGCATTATTCAAATTTCTTTTAGTAATCTTTTTAGATATTTTCATGTTTTTTTCCAAATCAAGGAAAATCATTTTTAATAATAAAAATAACTGGATTTGTGGGTGAAATATTTTTTTTTAATGTATTAGAGTTTTTAAAAATAAAATAAAAAATATTCCACAAAAAGAGCATTTCTCTAAAATTATTTACAAAGTGCAACTTGACGGTGAAAAGTCCAATTATATTAGAGCCCAGTAACATGGAAGCTTGGAAATTTCAATGCAAAAAAAAAAAAAAATATTGCACGGTCCAAATCAGTCAGTTACTACTCAAATTGAAGCTAGACAAGGAATTCCAAGTGCAGCTTGCGGTTCAAATTTGAAATGTGTTAAATGGGTTGAGTCATTGAAATAACAAAAGAAAATCCAAGCAAGATCTATTATTTTATGAAAAATGACTTTTTAAATTATTTTGTATTTGTTTATTTCTAGAAAAGTTGATCTACGAAAAACACTTTTTAATCAAAGAAAAATTTAGTTTAGTTTTCAAGAAAGTGTTTTCTTTTTATTTTGAATGAAAAACACTTTTCAGAGTTGTGAAAAATTTAAAAATGTTATGTAATTTGTTGATTCTATCAAATTTGGTTCTCAAACTTTTGATTGCTATATATTTTGTTTTAAATCTTGTTTTTTCTTTTCAATTTTATCCCTTAGAATTTGATTTAATTTGATTTATTTATCAACTTTGGTCCTTATTTTTATAATTGTTATTTGCTTTCTCTTAACATTTTCTTAATTGAAATTTTTTATCTATCAAATTTGGTCCTTATGGTTTTGATTGTTATTTATTTTATTTGAAATAATTTATGAAATTGTAATTTTTTTAATTTTATCATCTTTCAACTTTTTTATCTATTATTTTAGTAAACTTGAAAAAAATATTAACAATTTATTTTTCAGCTCATTTTTCATGAGATGGTCAAATACTGAAAAATATTTTCCAACTTATTTTCCATGATACTACTAAATATCTCAAAATAATTTACTGTTTAAAAATTTATTTTAAAAAAAATTAAATTTTTTAAAATAATTACTTTTCACAAACAAACAAACTCAGATTAAACATTTCTTAACTTCTCAGCCTTTTAAAAAAAAAAAATCATATTCTTTAATATGACTAATTGTGTTATTAAAGTGGTTGGCAACTGGCATTGATGTAAAGGGTAGACGGTGCTTATCTCGAAGGTGGGTAGACAAATCTCCTCGCGGCTCAGGCTGCAATTTTTGGGCTATGTCAACGGGCCTCGAGTGTTTTTTTATATGTGCAGCAACAATAAAATAGCTATTTTCTATCGTGTGAAAATTATAAATTGGATTTCGAATCTATGAGCGCAAGCAATTTGTTTTGTCTTGTTCGTCAAATCAAGCTAAACATGGGGTCCATTATAATTCTTACACGCACACACTAAGTCTCTCATCCGTTTTAGAGCCTATGGAGACAGATAGGCTGGCAACGTACCCTCCTCGTCAGATGAAAAGGCTGCAAGAACAAATGATTCATGAACTCCAATATTATACAATATTATAAGATAGCAGCTGTGGCCTGTGAGGTTACGCCGGCGTCTTTTTGAGGCACCATGTGGTTTTTTACGGGGGTTTAAAAAAAAAAAATTTTATTATTATTTTATTTTAAATTAATATTTTTTTAGTGTTTTTAAATTATTTTGATGTATTGATGTAAAAAATAAAGTTTAAAAAATAAAAAAATATTATTTTAATATATTTTAAAATAAAAAATATTTTAAAAAACATATAACAACAGGCTCAACTACACTAATTAAAAGAGTCAAGAAACACGAGAGATGACAATAATGTTACAACATTTTCATCAATGAAATCAGGAAATGAATCTCTGGCCTCGCGATTTTGACTACTTGGTACCTGACATCTCGGCACTGCATATCCCCTGCATACATTTTGACAGAAAATGAAATCAGGAAAGACCGGGAAATCTCTGTTTCTTTAATCTGTGTGCAAAAGGAGAGAGATCTTATAACTTTGAGTGTCTGTGCTTTTAATAACGGATCGGAAACTGCAGGGAAAGCCATAATACGCAGAGGTTCTTTTCTGAATAGACTATTAAGTTTACTGCTTTCACATGTTATTATATTGCACCAGTCCCCAACACACTGATACCATTCTTGTTCTTATTTTGTTGCTACACAAATAGCTGCAATATGCCGAAACCCTGGAGACCCACTGGTGATAGAAGAGATTGAAGTTGAACCCCCAAAAGCTTGGGAGATTCGCATCAGGATCCTTCACCTACTAACAGGGCCAAACCATGAATTTTTACTGATGACCCCTGGGCACCATTGCTGCTCCTTCACCTACTACCAGGGCCAAACCATTGGCAGCTGGTAGGGGCCAAGGTAAACCTGCTGCTCCAAAATTGGGCGTTGGACGTCCTCATCCGGGATGTAATTCAGGGATAGAGAACACGAAGAAGCAAGGATGGAAAATGAAGTTCTGTAATTTTATTTTTCTTTTCTGGTGACTGGTTTCGACATTAAAATGTAATATAGATCCTAGTTGACGTGAGTTATATCTGCTGCTCTCGGCCCATATATTTGATTTGTAATATCATTCTTTTCTGCATCATATTCTTTATGTTTTGTTTCTCCTTTTAATATAATTGTTATATGCTATAACAACTTGCAATGTATATAGTAGGTAAATTAGTTTCTGCCACAGCTTCTTTTTCGAATTAGCAAACTGATTGTTAGCTAATAAATGAAATTTTATAAATATAATTGTACTGTATGAGATTTTTAAGTTAAATTATATATGAATTTTTATTTGAACTATATATTTTACTTGAACTTTTATATTGTTTGTTTTATTTTTGTTTTAATTGTGTTATACTATTATTTACTATTTGGTTAAAATTATCTATATAATTAGTTCAAAAAATTTACTTGTGATTTTACAACCTGGTTTTACAATTCAAGTTTATATTGAATTTTTCGTATCGTGTCAAAAAAGTGTTTTCAACAACCTTACATATAAACATATTTAATTTTAATAGATTTTATTTATCTTTATTATTCATCAAATATTTAATTCATGAATCTAGAATAAAGTTAAAGTTATTGAGATAAAAATATTTTGCAAATAAAATTATAAAGTTGTTATAATTATGAGATTTCTATTATATCAAAATATTATTCCTAAAATGTTCTAGTCAATATTCTATTAAGTCGAGATATTAATTAGAGTAATTGAGACCGATACATATTATGTTCTTTTTTTATATAAAAAAACAGTTGTTCTCATAAGCTGAGATATAAGAGATATCTAGAACTAATATGTAAGTACTTGTCATAAGATATGTACACTAAACTGACCCACATGAGAATTTCATATAAAGATATCACATATGTTTATGAAAAGACTCACGTGACGGTGACGGTGACGGTTGTATAAGTGATTCTTAGACTTGAGATCATTAAGTTATCTTAGGAGTGTTAAGTTTTGATACTGTTATATGTTGTCCTAATCAATGGTAACAGATGAGCAGATATTGGGTATGACATGAATTATATGAAGATATTTAAGTAATCAAAAGAAGATTTATCACCCTAGATGAATTAATATTGATTGTAAATCTTTTTCATAAGGTGGAATGAGATTTGAAAAGAGTTTCAAATATTGTTCAAATAATCAAAGTAGACACATTATATGCTATAATATCTAATTAATTAAAACATTATTGATGAAAGAATAATAATTATATTGATAAATTGATCACTAAAAAGTTAAATCAAATTACTTTTGACTTTTCAAATAATATGAGGATAATGATAGGTTGCTAAACATTGTATTTGATCTTCAAATATAAATCAATCAATTGTTTAATTTGATAATAAATAAATAAATTTAATCCTATTTTAATTAGGATTATGATTTATATTTGGGCCAACTTATTAGGGAACGTAATGGGTAAGACATACAAGAACCATTGGTAAGAAATTAAAATGGAAAGATCAATCAAGTGTGAGTTGATTGTAGATAAGTTTTAGAAATTAAGAACTAAATTTTAATTTATATAAAGAATCACAATTCTATACTTAAAAAATCAAGTAAGGACATGATGGAATAAATTTTAATTTTTTTTCTGAAATAATATATGTCTTATTATTTAGGAGGCAAATTGATATTTTACCGTTTATATGACAGGTTTTCCTATAAATAAAATGTCATGCCTTTTATTTTCAAAATAATACACAATACATTATACAACACTTGAAAAACACTAAAGAAAAGAAATAATACTTAAAAGCATAACAATCCTTCTTTTCTAAAAAGGTTTAGGAGATTTTTCACTAGTAATTGATATACATTACCATTAAAGATTGAACACTTGAACAACTTGTGGTTTGCAACAACTCAGCTTTAAAGTAATTATTTAAAGTCGAAAAGAAAATTTAATCTTAATGTAATTTTTATATAAATCCTAAACAACCCTAAATCTGTCTAACAAGATTTTAAAACTTCTAAAAAGTTTTTAAATATACTTTTTCTACTGAATGCATATGTTTTGAAAAACTCAACGTGTGAAAGAAGTGAACAAAAGAGATTTGGTATTATCCATGTTTACATCACATTAAGGATAAAACAGATATTGCGTGTCAGCTAAGAACAATATTTGCCCAAAGTTTAAGGCTAGCTTACTTTGGCCTGCCAAAGGATGGAACAAGCAGGTTCAAGGACATGAAAGGGAAAGTTTTGCACCATTTCTTGCATGTTTCAAGCCTTTTCTCAGTATATATGGTGGATGTTCCCATGCAATACAAGATTAGCCTTGTCATTCCTATCGATAAGGCCTCCCTTCTAATGCCTTTTCATTCATGAATGAAGTGTTTGTTTCCAATCACATACATTTTTATTTGACATTTTACAGACACTTATACCTCGTTTGATATTGCATTTCAAATGAGGTTTGAGTAATTTTTTAAATTTTTGGTTAAAATTATTTTTTTGGATTTTTTGATGTGTTAATATTTAAAATAATTTAAAAAAATAATAAAAATAATATTATTTTAATGTATTTCCGAGTGAAAAGCACTTTGAAAAGCAACTGTTACTACATTCTCAAACACCATGTTAAACTACTTGTTACTAAAGTAATTCTTCTAATGTTACAAGCTTAGAATTGAGATTAATAGTGTTCGCATCGGATTCTTGGGACTTCTTTGTTTATCATCCTAGATTTAAATGTTCTCTTGATTTGTAAAAATGTTTTTTGAATCCAATAGATTTTATTTATACAAGCCGGGAAATATCTAAGATAGAAATTTATAAGTTAATTTGTTTAAAATTCTTTTCAAATTAATTATGTGATGATATAATATGATGATCTTCATCTTTCAAAAAAACTAAGGTGGTCAACACAAAAATTTTGTTAGGAGGCATGCTTCCTCTTCTAATAAATATTGTCTTAAAATTGAGTTTTTAAAGCATTTTTCTAAAAAAACTTGTTGATTAATGATTAATCACATAAAAACTAAACAATATCTATTCAAGAATTATATAAAATCATTTTTAAAATCTCGATTACGAGATGCTCAAGGTGTTTTTGGGGTCATCAATGGAAGGGCTACATCCAATCTTGGCTAAAAAATATCTCCCTGGCCCACTCTTGAATCCCTCACTCATCGGTCCAAGAAAAATATAATGAGCCGAGCCAGCAAGCCCGAAGCTTCCGAAAGTTATCTTCAAGTTAAACTACCGTCAGATGGAAACGTGGATTACAATGCGTGAAACTCAGCTTCCACCAACTTTTACCAGCACAGTAACACGCAGTAAAACGAAACTACTGGTGAGGTCAGGACAAGTCATAACCTAACCCGAGCGCTGCCTTCTTGATATCACTCTGGGTGGCCGCTCCCTCTTGTTGAATCAACTCAACCGCAAAGCTGATCGCTTTTTCCTCTTCTTCCACAAAATGGCGGAAACTGCTGTTGCAACCACCGAAGCCCCAACCCTATCTGAGGTTCCTCATCTCTCTCTCACTGTTCAAATGTTTACTTCGAGTTTCTAAATTTTTAAGCTCGGCCTAAAGTATTTTTTTTTTTTTGCATTTTCTTTATTCGGATCGTTAGTATGTTTTCGCTTCATGTAGAAAATTATTGGCGAAAATGAGGATAATTATGCGCTTTTTTCTTTGACTGGATCTTCTTTTGCTGTAAATCATGAAGGAAAACGTTGACGGTGATATTTTGATTGGTTGATTCTTTTTTTTCCCCCTTTTTTGGGTGGAAGAGTGAGAATCTCGATTTGTAGTTGCTACAGATTGTGCAAAAAACATATGTTTTGCATAAGAGATGTGCAATTACAGATGTACTGCCGGCTGCTGTTAATTTTTTTCTCTCAATCTGTGTTAATGCTGTCATAATAACTTGCATTTTTGGAAACAAGTTCTGTCTCTGTTTTCCTTTTCTTTTTAAAGCGAATGCTTCTTCAAATGAACCTGTGGCTATATGTTTCAATTACCAAAGGATAAGTATTTGTGGGATCGGGACCCAATAGATTGATGCCTTTCCCTCGCTGTTGTGTTTTGTTCTGCCCATTAAACTTGAGCTTGATCAACAGATCAACCCAAGCTTTAACAGTTGAGGGACACTCTTGTTGGCGTCAAGATAGGCTACTATTTCAGTATAAAATCAGCTGCTGTTTGACTTGTTCATATGCTCTGAACTCAGCTGCAAATTGGTTTGTAAGAGATAGATTTTTTTCACAACATTTACTTGCTATGTCTGCACATTTAGAATTTGACACAAATTTGATTTTTGTGCTCACTAACAAACGTTGCCTTTCACCAATGTAAATGTCTTTATTGTTAACCTGCACAAGTGAAAAATTTGAAGTGTGATGAGATGTTAAACCTCCAGCCCTTTGGTCATTTTGCATGTTCAAGAAATTTTTTCTGCATTGGCGTGCTACTAGTATTAACCAACCCATTTACTCACATGCTATGGCATGCAGCAATATTTATTGAAGGGAGAAGAAGAGAAGACCAATGTGGTTTCAAAACCTGTAGAAGTAAAAGAAGACGAGAAGCCAGCAACTGTTGTTTCTGAGGAAATTGTGGAGAAAGCTGAGGAACCACCAGCACCTGCTGCTGAAGAAAAAACTGAAGAGACTCCTGCTGCTGTTGAAGAAAGCACTGAAACTCCCGCAACTGCTGAAAGCAACAGTGAAGATACCCCTGCTGCTGCTGAAGAAACCAATGAAGCTACAGAAGAGAACTCAGGAAAAGAAGCTGCAGAAGAGAAGCGGGAGATTAAGGTAACCATTTATCAAGATATTCTTCGTGGTGGTGGCATAATTGTGTCATATTCATTCTACTTCCATCTTCATGTTTCCCATATATTCATTTTGTGATGGGATTGCCTTGTTGATGTTTAGATTGAGACAGCACCAGCTGATTACCGATTCCCAACTACAAATCAAACAAGGCACTGCTTTACCAGATACATTGAATATCATCGGTAAGTGAAACCACACCCATGGTTCTTCTTCTTCTACCGCCATCTTTTTTTAATCATCATTCTTCCAAGTTGATGCTGACTCTTTCTTGCAAGATAAAACATTTATTCTTATAATTTTCTCCAGGTGTGTAGCTGCCAAGGGTGAAGATGCTTCAGAGTGTGATAAGTTTGCCAAATATTATCGTTCACTCTGCCCTAGTGAATGGGTATGTATATCTGAGATCTTCAATATACTAAGGAGCATGATATTATTTTTTCTCTCAACAACAGGCTATTCCAAAGCTGTTTAGTGCTCTTTAAATGTCGAAGGATGTATGCCTGGCATAAAAATCTCGGAAGTTAAGACCTTAGTGTTGTGTTGATATATACCATTGTCATGCCATGGGATGTTGAAGAAAGAAAAAACCAAGTCCTAAATATAGATCTTAATTTTCAACTTGATAAGCATTCTCATCACCTTTAAGATTGCTGTGATCTCACAACCAAGTCCTCTTCCAAACTCCACATTTCTTTGTCCAAAGGTGCATTAGAATCCACACAGGTTGGCTCCTGTGTTGATTTGTTTGAGCGTCACCTTTGAATCAACTATTTAGGATGAACTTCTTGAACTCTAAAATCCATGCCAATTGATGTCCCAATTTGTGTGCAAAGCCTCCTAACATCTGCAAGCCAAAAAGAGTGCCAAGCAAGAGCTTTATTGAAACAGGCCCTGCACTATAGATGGGGCACCCCCTCTCATCACACAATAAACCGCTCACACCTGGCATTCCTGGCTTAACTTTAGGGGCTCCATCAAGGTTCAACTTTACACTTGCGATTAGGTTTTCTATCTTTTCTGATGTCAATATGTCTTTCCCGTTATAGCAGCAAGACTTGCTGAACATCTTTAGCATAAGACAAAATTGCACTTTCCTCATCATTTATAGCTCTGTTATCCTCAAACAGACTTCTATTCCATATTGTCCCTACCAGCCAACAACCAACTCCATAATCGTGACAGTCAAAATCTTCCACAAACCCATACTCAGATTCTGTTGAATTTAGGCTGTAAGCACATCTATAATTGCCACTGCAAATTCTGTTCTGGTTATCCAGGAGCACTATTAGATATTCTTTTAGCAGTGCTTTGTTCATGAGGCATCTTGTTTTAGGCTGCTATATTTAAGCTTCTCATTTATGCTTGGGCTGCATTCTGATACTAGGTTTTTAGATGATTACCGAGCTAAGTATCATAACCATGAATCATTGCTGCAGATCATAATATTACTTTTTAAGGTTGAATTGGGCATCAATGTTCGATTCAGTCTCCTGACCTGGTTATATTAATGCTGTGTAAGCCAACTTTTTCTTTGTTATCTGGTGGCAGGTAGAGAGATGGAATGAGCAAAGGTCGAATGGCACGTTTCCAGGCCCCCTGTAGGTGGTTCCTATTTGAAGACCCCCATGCAGTTTGTTTTCTGCTGCTAAATCAAAGTTTCAACCAACAGATGAGTACCTTTAATGAAAAGTGTTTTCTCAGGGAATGCCCTGTTTGAATCAATGAGTTAATAAGAAATTTTGGCTTGTCTTTTAGAACTAGCTCAAGTCTAAACACAGAATGTGTTGCTTGTCTTAAGATGAAGCTTATTTTTTTTTCCATTTTTTTTCCTGCTTTAACTGTTGTGTAACAGTTGCTCATTACTGTTTAGAACCCAAAAGAATCTTGAATCAGATAATAAGAACATATACTTCGCCTTGATTATTCTCAAGAAAGACTTCCTGCGGAATATCTCTTATCAAGTTTATACTT
>Ga0325410_1004251_pt1 | contig 16076 bp, 9 predicted proteins | sample PopdelMetagenome_16_FD_206182 | JGI IMG/M metagenome (GOLD analysis project Ga0325410, IMG submission 206182) | Populus deltoides microbial communities from Bellville, Georgia, United States - Xylem-PdIQD-R3 | ecosystem: Host-associated > Plants > Phyllosphere > Stem > Wood/Secondary xylem...
TCAAACATAAGTATTTATGGCCAGAATCTAATGCCAATACATCTTGCGAACTTTGCTTTGATGAATCCCACACCAGCGGGTGGTGCCTATAGGGCAAGTGGAAATACCAGTGAAAAGAAACCGCAGCGGCCACAAACACTAGCTTTTAAGTCCTCAGACGTCTGCTCCTTTTGCAATTTCATTTGCTTCCATCAACGGAAACACAGCTTCCCCAGGTCTTGATGTTTCATTGCTGGTACAGAATCATGCTCTTCTCCAAAGCTCTCCAGAGGCAACAAGGCATGGCTATCACTTCATCGCTCCAACCCAAGCAACACCCATTAACTATTGGGCAATCAATTATGTTCTCGTGGCCGGATTTAACAGACTCCCTGAAACCGTAGAACGCTGATGGTTTCTCGTGCTGTGGATATTTTTTGTTTGGTAACACTAGTTTAAGATTTTCTGCTGAGACTACATACGCTATGTAATAGAATTCTTAATTCTATTAATAAATTCTATTCACTTATATCTTGTTACCTGAACTTCCATGTTATAATTGTGTTTTGAGGTTTTTTTTTTTTCTTCATGTGAACAATCATATTGGCTCGAATAGCTTTAAAGGATGATGTGACTGTACTTAGAATAAATTCTAAGTTGCCTACGTACCTTTGTGGATAAAGGATCAAGTCACAACGTAGTTCAAAGCATTTTTTTTGTCAAAGAGTTTTTGTTTTTTTATTTTTTTTTGCATGACTGTACTCGGAACGAATTCCAAGTTACTTACGTACCTTTGTGGATAAAAGATCAAGTTATAACGTAGTTCAATTTTGTTTTTTTTTTTTTTTCCTGTCGCAGTTTTAGCTCGTGCGGGCTAGAAGCTATATTAGATTTCAAGCATGGTATCTTTTCAAGAATTTGACGTTGATAGGCCCAATCCTCAATCCATTCTCATCAACAATTTTGTAAGCTTCGTTGGTATAGACTTCTTGAACCATATAAGGGCCATCCCATTTGGAGAGGAATTTGTTGCCCCCATCTTGGCAATACTTAAAACATTGGTGGAGCGTTGAGGAGATGATACTATTTTCATGTATCCATGGTCGTCCAAGTAGCATATTATAAGTAGTTTTGACATCTATGGCATGGAAAAGTGCATTGAACTTCATATCTTCCATGTGTATCGCAAGCCTTATCTTTCCGATGGCATTTTGCCCTTCTTATTAAAACTTTGAATCATTAGATGACTTAGGAAGAGTTCATCCATAGGAATCCCCAACTCTTTCATAGTCTTAAGAGGTAGTATATTGACCGTCGAGCCATCATCCACCAAGATACGATTCACCATCTTTTCATCAACATATCCTTTAATGAACGACAACTGATTATGGAGTTTTGATCCAAGCAACAAGTCTTCGTCGTTGAAGGATATCTCTGTTATGCAAACACCATGAGCCAAGTTTGAAGAGTGAGCATGACTTTCCTTCATGGCAGGTTCAATAAGAGTTTTCTCTTCATCAATATGATAGCAAGCAGCAAGTGCATTTTCAATCCTTCTCGTCTCTATTGGCATGTACTTATCCAGTGTAACAAGCTTCCTTAGACTTCGAGCTGGAAAACCCTTATTTTTAACTGGTATGGATTTTCGTTGAATCTTTCGGCGTATTGGCTCAATTAGCTTCCTCACCGTCGAGATCCTCATTCTAGCTGGCTTTGTCATCTGCATACGCCTCTTCCTTCCTCTTCTATGCATAACTAATGTCCATCCTTCGTCATCATAATTTTCAGATGAATCAGGTTTCGAGTTGTCAACATGAGGTGCGAGGGTTATATATGGAGTTTGACTTGAGGATGCAATGAAGCTCATAGGCAAAATGATTCCAAGCTCTATAGGTTCAAAAGAGCCAAAACTTATTGTAGGGAGTGACTGGCGTGGTCCTAAATTGACCATGGTTGTGATATTAGAGGTTGCTACTTCATCATCGAAAACGATATCCCCATTCTCGTGTAGCCTCATGATCTTATCTTTCAGCACAAAGCACTTCTCTACGGGATGACTGATCAAGCGATGGTATTTGCAATAGTTTGGATTGTCCATTTGGTTTGCTTCATTGGGGCGTTTCACCTCCGGTAACTCAATGATATTTGCCTCAAGCAAATCATCCAGCATCCTAGATATGTCTGAGTCGGGGAATGGATACACCTTTTCTTGTCGCTCTTTCAGGGATGGTTTCTTTCTTTCACCTTTTTGAAAAGTAACCGGTGTCGCCCGATCATTCCTCTTAACTCCAATTGGTACCCTTGTGGTAGTCGAGTTAACTACTAAAGATTGCTTTCCCTCGACCTTTGCAGTGCTCTTTTCAAATCTATGACCTTCAAGCTTATTTCTCATTGGCTCTTGCATAGGTAATGATGAGCTTTCAGCCGCCGCAATGCTAAGTTCCATGTCGTGTGCTCGAGTAGCCAATTCTTCAAAAGACTTTGGTTTGATACCTTGTAAAATATAGCGTAGTCCCCAATGCATCCCTTGAATACACATGTCCAGCGCTGAAGTTTCGGTGAGCCGATCTCTACAGTTGAGGCTAAGGTTTCTCCATCGATGAATGTAGTCAATGACAAGCTCTTCCTTCCATTGACGTGTATTAGTGAGTTCAATCATGCTAACCACACGATGAGTGCTGTAAAAGCGGTTAAGAAACTCGCACTCCAACTACTCCCAAGTATCAATCGAGCCAGACTCCAAGTCAGTGTACCAGTCAAAGGCATTACCTTTCAAGAAACGAACAAACTGTTTTACCATGAGATCGCCATTAGTCCCGGCATTGTTGCAAGTCTCCACAAAGTGAGCTACGTGTTGCCGAGGATTTCCCTTGCCATCGAATTGTTGAAACTTTGGTGGTTGGTAACTTAGAGGCATCTTTAACAGGTCGATTTTTTGGGTGTACGGCTTCGCATACGAATACGAGGGTTGAATTGAGCTTTCCACCTGGTCTGTGAATTGAGCTTTCCCGTGCTATCTCGTGGTCTTTTGCCTTGAGTGAAGTCGAAAACCCCTCAACGAGTTTTGTCAAGTTAGCCACTTGATCCTCCAAAGATGTTGTCTCGGTCATCATCACTGACATGGTGCCAAAACCCGAAGCCTTACTTGGTGATTGACACGGAGAAGTTTCCATAGGTGAATTGTCGAAGTCGCCTTAAGTGCCGAAGAGAATTTCACGCGCCCCACTTGACTCTTGTAGTGGCGTTGCTTGTGGCTTCATCTTTGAGGCGAGATCTTGTGCCCCTCTTGCATTCAAGGTCGATGTCATCTTGAGAGTCGGCTTAGTTTGTGCATACAACTCGACGATGGATTTTGTTTTCAATGGCGGAGTTAAAGAATCTTTAATGGTATGTCGGCGACTTGAATAAGTAGCCTTGTTGCTTTCCGAAGCGACAATGGTGATCATTTTCCTCCTAGTTGCCATTGAGAGTTTATTGAAAATTCTTTCTTGAAGGGAAGAGATGACAGGTAGAGATTTCCCCAGTGGAGTCGCCAGAAATTTGTAGACACAATTTTGAGCACCTGAAATTAAACAAGCACGCGTGTACAAATATATGATTTTATTAAATATATGAATGGGTACAATCTCTACGTAATATATTCTTTTAAAAAAACAAGACAATCCTCTGATTCTTCCCTTGGATTTGATATATGGTGACTTGATTTATTTGAGTAATCAAGCTGAGATTTGTGCTTTGCAAGAACGCGAATTTGGGTGTGTATTGCGAAGCGAGATGTGGTGATTTGATACTTTGAAGAGTACCTTTGATTCGTTTTCAAAGTGTTGCTGAAGAACTCTTATGGAGCGTTTAGGCTTGATCCAACAGAGCTCAGCGAGATTTGGTGATTTGATGCTTTGAAGAGTACCTTTGATTTGTCTTCAAAGTGTTGTTGAAGAACTCTAATGGGGCGTTTTGGCTTGATCCAACAGAGCTTCGTTCTTTGTAGACTTCAAGCGTAGATGAAGGAGGCTTGAGAACTCTTTGATAGAGCTTCCTTGCTTGAAGAGAGAGAGAGAGAGAGAGAGAGAGAGAGAGAGTGAGTGAGAGCTTCCTTGCTTGCAGAGCTTATCTTGAAGGAAATTTGTATCTCTCGGAATCTCCTTGGTGATTTGATGCTTTGAAGAGTACCTTTGATTTGTCTTCAAAGTGTTGTTAAAGAACTCTAATGGGGCGTTTAGGCTTGATCCAACAGAGCTTCGTTCTTTGTAGACTTCAAGCGTTGATGAAGGAGGCTTGAGAACTTTTGAGAGAGCTTCCTTGCTTGAAGAACTTGTCTTGAAGAAAATTTGTATCTCCAGGAATCCCCCTGGTGATTTGATGCTTTGAAGAGTACCTTTGATTTGTCTTTAAAGTGTTGTTAAAGAACTCTAATGGGGCATTTAGGCTTGATCCAACAGAGCTTCGTTCTTTGTAGACTTCAAGCGTTGATAAAGGAGGCTTGAGAACTTTTAAGAGAGCTTCCTTGCTTGAAGAACTTGTCTTGAAGAAAATTTATATCTTCAGGAATCCCCCTCTCTTTAGGTTGAGGCCCTCTATTTATAGAGATCTGTAGGGGCTCTCAGGTCCTTTTCCAATGCCACATGGTATAATTTTATTGATTGATATTTATTGACGAGATCTTGCATTTATGACAAGATATCTGATGGGATCTTGCATTTATGACAAGATATCTTGAATATCTCATCCCAAGTGTCAACTTTTCATTGGTCAAGAAATATATGAAGGCTCATTTATTTTCCATGTCATTTATTTTAATTTTATTTTATCCTTTCTTTTAAAGAATAAAATAACACATGGTAAAATTTGATTTGTAGAAAATTTGTGTTTCTACACATACTCTTAACTCATATATTATATCTACATTCGATTAGTTTAACTACTAAATGTATTTTAATACTTGATTTTCAACTCCAACGTGGGTGTGGTAGGTCTCTTTAAATATGTGTAGTTGTAAAAGGTATATAATATTTGGATACAACATGTATGAACATTAATTCTATTTATATAAAATTTATTGACTAAAATAAATAAAAATGTAATAGATTAATTTAAACCTTCAAAAAAGCTAGGAATATGCTAATCAATATTAACATGCATCATTCTTTGTAGAGGATGGTGTTAAATAATACAATATACACTTATCACCATCATACAAAGATGGTGAGAATTATACCTATGAAAAAAAGAAAATCAAAGATTTTTTGGGGTGTTTGGAAGTGTAGCAATGATTGTTTTTTAAAGTGTTTTTCGTTTAAAAATATATTAAAATAATATTTTTTTTATCTTTAAAAAATTATTTTTGACATCAACACATCAAAATAATCTGAAAATACCAAAAAATTACTAATTTAAAGTAAAGAAAATAATTAAAATACTTTTAAAAATATTTTTAAAATACAAAAATAAATAAACATCGACAAGTATTCGTGTTCAAATTCAATTCTTTTGAAAAATCTTTTATGTTCTGCAAAAACACTTGTTGTGAATAGATTTTTTTTGTTTTTGTTTATGAGAATGCTAATCCTATATAAATGGTTAGTGTTACTGAGCAAGTATAAAAAATATGGGCACTATAGCTCATAGTTTTTAAACCCGATTCAGTGGTCAACCTGCTATAATGATCGGATCACGAGTCAGATGGGTGGACCCGGATCAACCTAAAAAAATACACAAAAAGAAAACAAGAAATGTCTAACAGATGAATATTAGAATTTAAGATCCTTGTTTTATTTATGATTTACACAACATGTAAATAGAGAAATAAATTCTTAGGCTTAACCACAAAAAGCTAGAGAGATAAAGGAAGAAAAATCTAGCATTCCCTTCTCTATTTTGAATTTTCAATGATGGATTTGCTTTTGTAGAGTACAACTCCATTTTTTTGCTTCCACGGCTCTCTACGTCTTCTTATTCTTCAACTACCATGCCAACAGGACTCCAGATCGCACACGGCGGTTATGTTGCTGAGGTGAAAGCTTCGATGAACCAAGCCACAAAGAAAAAACGAGATTCTTCCCCCCCCACTTATTTCAGCCTTTTTTTGTGTGTATTGTAATTTCTTTCTTTCTTTTACAGTTTTTCGTTTTTGTTCCAGACCACAAAAACACTACTGGGTTTGTTGTGTTTCTCTCTCTAATCTTCCCCACTCTTCATCCTCAAAATCCTTTCTTTGTAAACGTGCGTTGATTTTCACCACAAAAGCCCTTAATCCACACCCACACCCACACCCATGTCCGCACCAATCAAAACCGGATCACCATCATCACCACAAGATTTGACCCCCCCCTCCAAACAACTGCTCAACAAACTCTCCCTGCAACACAAACACATCCATCCACCATCCCATAGGGTCTGCCACCACCACCCGACATGCATCTCTCTCCCCATTGCAACTATCTGCTCTTTTTTGCAATTGATGGCTTTGCCGATTGAAGAGTTTGGGTTTTCTGTCTGAATGGTGATGTTTTACTTATATATATAAAAGTTGGGTCTCATATGGGTTTACCCGGGTCTTATAGGTCCCGGGTAAACCCTCCGGGTCAACCGGGTTTTTCCGAGCTAAATTTCTGGTTGATTTTTTCTTAAACCCGACCTGGTTCTAGCTCCAAATTAGCCGGGTCCTGGATCGACCTGTCAGACCGAACCAGATTTTAAAACTATGCTACAGCTTCTCACCACTTGTTTCTGTTTCTCACTCTTTTTGTTGCCTTGCAGAGTCCATTTCTAGCTGTACAAAAGGCAATATGTCCTATTTTGTTGTTCTTAAGCTGACACGTGTCTGTATACAGTCTTATGTGGTTTACATGGGGAGATGCTCATGTTTATGAACCTTCTTCCTTTTATGGTTTCAATGGTTTCAGTGTTGGGTATTTTTTAAAAAATTTAATATTTTAATATTAAGTTAAATAAAAATTAAATTTTATAATTTTTTTATTTGTTTTTTTATGAGATTATCATGATCTTATAACCTGGATTACAAGTTAGGTTAATTAACTTAATTTTTTTGTTATTTTTATAGTTGATTTTTTTTTTATATTTCATTCTTCAATATTTTTTTTTGATTTGCATTCGATAAAGTTATCTTATTCATATGACTCGATTCACGAGTTTAGTTGATTAACTTCGGTGATTTTTTGTGTTTTTTTTTTAATTTCATCTTTCAATATTAGGTTAATCGAGAATTGAGCTTTATAATTTGTTGAATTCGACTTGTTTTTTATAAGTTTATCTCGGTTTCATGATCTAAGTTTGATAATTAATCAAAGTTGATTCGATTTATTTTTATAATCAAATTTTATTTTTAATTTTATCATTTAATATTAAATTAATTAAAAAATAGATTTAATTATAAAAAAAAAAAAGTATTTGCTTGCTATCTTATGGGGAATGATATAGTACTTTCCTAATGAACGTAGCTTTATACTTTGCGTGCCTAAGCCTAGCTCAGTCACAGGCGCTAGCTAGCATTTGGCTTTGGTATATTAAACTATTATATATATATCATGAAATATCTACGTCCATACTTTGTGATGAATAATTGAATAAGAATCGCTTTACTTGCACTTCAATTTCTTACACAGAATGCATGGTTTTCTGTCTTTTTAGTGAGCTCCATGCAGCGCTTGCTAATTAGCTTGTCTTTAGGTATAATATGAAATCAATCTTCATTAATTCATCTGGCAGAGAGAAGAACAGATGCTTTGTTGTTGAATGAGTGCTATCTAGGAAGTACTTCCACGGATCGATATACTGCTAATTAATTGTTTCAAGGTGAGTAAAGTTTCAGAGTACCCCACTGCATGTGTGTGTGTGTGTGTGTGTGTGTGTGTGTCACGTACGTAGCCTAATAAATGATTTTAATTGTATTTATGTAAATGAGTCGTGATTATTATCTTACGTTTTAGGAGCAATATAATTAATCATGAAACTGCATGATACAAATTTTCAGTTGCTGACCTGATTGTTTCATGTGGAGATCGATGGCTATAAAAATGCCACACTTTCCTGGACAACTCAAGAAACTTTGGAGCAAATGGGAGCTTGTAGGGATGGTTTCATTTAGTCTTTTTCTGCAAATCCTTCTCATCATGTTTGGTTCTCGGAGGAAGCGCATTACAAGAATCTGGATCAGAATTCTTGTTTGGTCTTCTTACTTGCTGGCAGACATGGTAGCCACTGTTGCTTTGGGTGTTCTTTCCAGGAGCCAGCTTGGAGAAATGGGTGACATTCAGTTTGCAAAAGAAAACAATTCACTTCGTGCGTTTTGGGCACCTTTCCTTCTCGTGCACCTTGGTGGCCCAGACACAATCACAGCTTTCTCCATCGAAGACAATGAGCTGTGGTTGAGGCATTTGCTTAACCTTCTAGTTCAAGGTTCTGTGGCTTTTTATGTTGTCTTCAAGTCTTGGGATTTCAGTGTCCTCTCATTTATAACGATTTTTATGTTATTTTCCGGAATTGCCAAGTATGGGGAGAGGACTTGGGCGCTCAGATCTTCAAGTACCGAGAACATCAGAAACTCTTTGCTCTCAACCCCGCCTCGCCTGCGATTAGATACAAAGAGTATAATGGTTGTTCCGCGAGGACACCATATTCCTGATCAGACCAACTATCTTCATCAAGCTTATTATCTATTCAAGATGTCCTTGTATCTCTTTGAAAATCTTATCCTCAGCCTTACTGAACTGAAGGACAGCCACTCTATCATTTCTTGCCAATCATCAAAGGATGCTTTCAAGTTGGTAGACTTGGAGCTCGGATTTATCTTTGATAGACTTTATACTAAGGCTCCCATAGTTTATTCCCGGAAAGGAGTTTTTCTTCGCTCCCTTACCTTCTCCTCCTCTTTCATTACACTAGTTTCCTTCTCATTCTTCGTTGACAAGCATCGCTGCTCACCCATCAATGTTGATACAACTTATCTGTTACTAGCTGGAGCTCTTGGTTTGGAGGTTTATGCAACGTTACAAGTCGTTTTCTCTGATTGGACAATGATTTGGTTAACTAGGTTTACAAGCACACCAAGTAATTCCGTTGGTAATGCCATTTACTCCCTTCGTGCATATTTCGCCAATGAAAAGAGGTGGTCAGGGTCCATGGCACAGTGCAACCTGATAAGTTCTAGCTTTGCAATCAAAACAATCAAGAGTTTGAGCAAGTCTATCGGAATCGATCAAGAAACATTGAAGCACTTGCACGTAAGTTGGGAGCATATAAATGACAATTTGAAAGATCTGATCTTCGAAAATCTTCTTGAGAAGGGGAATGAGATTATAGAGCATCTCCAAGATAAGGAGAACCGACGTACTAGACTACTAGCTCAAAGGGGGGATGGTGTGCTTGAGAAGATGAAAAGGCTAGAAGAATTCCGCTGGTGCACAACGTCTGTGGAATTTAACCAAAGCCTCTTTATTTGGCACATTGCTACTGATCTTTGCTACTATGTTGATCAGAAGTTCCATTCGAAACAAAGGATGTCTAAATTACTCTCTGATTACATGTTCTATCTTCTGATCGTGAAACCAAATATGCTTCCCAAGGGAATTAGTGATTCAGGGTCTAGATATCGAGATGCGAGTGACGAGGTGGAGAGATTTTTCCAAGTAAGAAAGAAGGAGCCATATGGTACTGCAAGGGAAGCTCGCATCACATTGTTCCAAGCGAAGCAGGAGGAGTTGGAAGATGCCATAGCAATTCCTATTGATACGACGCCAACAATTCCTGGAGCATATGGAAGTAGCAAGTACCTGCTCGTCCATGGGTGTAAGCTAGCTCAACAATTGCAGAAGTTGGAAGCAGAGAAGTGGAAGGTCATAAGTGAGGTTTGGGTTGAAATGCTCACTTACGCTGCAGGTCATTGCGAATGGAGAGACCATGCCCAGCAACTTAAAAGTGGTGGAGAGCTACTCACTCATGTCCGACTTCTTATGGCACACCTAGGTTTAAGCCAACAATATCAGGAAATTCTTCTTAATTGACTGCGTTCAATACTTTTTCAACAAATTAGTCCAGTAATTAACAAGTTGAAATGTTGAGATGATTTCTTTTAAAAAGATTAGATGATCTTTTTCGAATTATTTTTTATTCATTTGCAAGCTGTGAAACATTCTGTATTATGTAATTTCAACTGCTAACTACAAACTATACTGTCAAGATTATGCATTTGTGTGCTGATTCTACAGGCAATGGGCTCCAGGTTCATTCGTACTCTTGCCAGGCAAAGGAAAGAACTCTTGTTGGAGATTCCACCTTCCATATCTTATTTTCCTCTAACCAGCTGCTCTTCTTTTCCCTGTAATGAAACACATGGTCTATGAAAATATGATAATTAGATTCAAGCAAATGTATCATGATTTTTCTTTTCATCTAACCAAAATCAGCAGCAACAATTACGAGAAGAAATTACCATGAGCATATATATATATAATCTCTCTCGATTCCACGTGCGGTATAGTGACGGAAAAATCGACTTGCTTTCTCTTTCAAAAATGAACCATTACAAGTTGCAGACCTCCAATAAGTGATGATTAATGCTGTCAATATTAATGGAGTAAAAAACAAAAAATAAAAATAAATCAGCCCCTTCCTGCTGCTTCCAGTTTTGGGTTATTTCAGTATAAAAATTGATTGTAAAGAAGAAACCGACCTTCAGATATACTAAGAGAGAATGCCTGTGCTTGAAATTAGGGCTCACGGTATGAACAGAACTTTGCTTCCAAGAAAATGACTTGTCATTGCATTACATCTTTTACTTCAGAAAATGTTCAATGTTCTCTCAGGTGAAAAACAATAAGCCATTTAATCTACTTGGAGTCGGAACAGATCCACCTAACCCTATTTGCATGCGTGCAAACAAGATGCAATCTAGAGAGTATTGAGTAGTAGTTTTCAGAGTCATCCACCAGCAAGCATTAATCTAATAATATACTAAGATACGAGATCACCAAATCCTGAACGTAGGAAAATCCTTTTACATGAAAGCAGGCAGAGGAACGAATTTCACAAAAATCCTACACCGTCTCATTAGTGCCCCAACCCCCAAAGAAATGAAAAGAAAAACCCAAAACCGTGAGACGCACGTGGGGCCCAAAATCCAATGGTGTAGAATTTTTGCGAAATCCATTCTTGTACTTTCTTTAATGTCAACTTACAGCATTGAACAAGCAAAATAAACACGACAGGCAACTGGAACCTCCATTTGGACTCTTTATGCCGCTAGATGAACTTGAACTAGGGCGAGCTATTCACCACCAAATCAAATGATCATACACAACAATGATAACTATAATAAATTAGATGGTCCGCTGATGCAATCTCCACGGCCATTTAGGGGATTACTCCATATAATTACAGATCTGCTGGACTCCAATCCAACTACAGCTTTGCTGCTACCAATCCAAACTGTAGAAGAAAGTGCTTAAAAGTTTTAGCAATGTAGGAACAGAGATACTAAAATGCTTGCAGTGATAGCAAATACCATTTAATCACCCTTAAACCATGAGAAGTTAAACATATTGAATAAGTGCAGCAATAGTAATGCACCTTGCAATGAATGAAACTCATCTCTCTCATGCAAAATTCTATCAGTGAAAACATGCAGCTATTCTTACATGCAAATCCAACATGATTTTAGGCATTGTACTAAATCAGAAAATCAAATAAGGCATATCCTTCCATGCATTAAATGATGAGTGATGAATTTATGCACTACTTTTCTTTCTAGACCCGTGTTAGTTGCTTGTCATCAATGCAAAGAGACCAGGAACTACATTCTTGGCAAGCAGTTTTACCGGCATTGAAAGGACATGCAGAGTAATCTCTAATTTGTGCAGACTGTAAATTTCACACACACACACACAATTGAAAGATGAAATTAAATTCTCACCAGCAAAGTCTAGGCTGTTAAATCAAACTGCATTGAGTCCATATCAGAAACAAAAACCTAAATCAATTAAAACCGTGTAATCTGCTGCACCATTGGAGAACCAGCTGACTGTGAAACCAACTGCTCTGAACTTGGTGAAGGTCTTATCAGGTGATTAGTAACAGCTGGGTTGCCATGCCCTTGTCTTATCATCTCTTTAGGATTGATATTGTTTTCTTCAGACTGAGAGGACTCCATCAATGCACGAATCTGACTCAACATTACAAGTGAAGGAAAAAAGCTTTAGAACCCCACAAGAGGGGGGGGGATGTAAGAAAAAAACATATATGGAGAGTGTAGTTACCATATCAAGACGCTTCTTGTGGAGATCACTAGACAACTGCATATTTTAAACCCAATGTCAACATGTATTTTGCATGAAATATTAATGAATTTTTGCAGTGGTTCAAGAATGACCAACATGATCACCTGTAGATGTGTGTGTGTAGGAAATGACATGACTGGTTACAGGATTATAATGGTTTATAATCAAATCAAATGAAGTTCTAGAATAATAATTGATAAGCTTCATAATTTGCATGATAAAAAAAAATATTATTATGATAATTTACCTTAAAAAATATCAAAAGTTCATAAAAAGAACTGTAGATACAAAACTATGGACTTCCATCAGAATCATCCAACGTACATTGTACTTCATCTTAATAAAGTTATTTGACATTGATAATGAGAAAAAAAAAATACTATAATCAACAGATATTCCTAATGCTTACAGGTTTACTTTGGTGCCTCCTCTCTTCCGATGAAAATCCAGGAATTGTCAAATGCCAGTTTTTCTCTGCACAGTTTTCAAGTATCAAACTCATAAAAAAACTCCTTATGCAGTAAAAAAGGAAATATGAATTCAAATTCCTACCCTGTATAATAAATCACCCAAAGGGCCACGGTGATTTTGACTACTTCTAGTTTTCAAATTCGAGTAATGTTGTTCAAACTTGGTTTGAGAAAATAAATAAATATCTCATCAATGGACTCATTACCCTTTATTTATATGATCCATACAGGATACAAACCAAAATTAATCAGATTTTTTCACGGCAAAGAATTTTTAAAAGACAGTTTTAACTATAACATTCTTGACAGAAACCTAAAGTTCAGCCAGCTGAATAAAAGTTATTCACTACACATCTAAGCAAAAATTATTCCTTCCTCTATTTTCAAATTAACTAATCATGACATCACGGGTGTAGATAAGAAACCAAAAGAAAGTATACATGATGACAATGAAGTCAAATGGATTACATGAAACCATCGGTAAGCCTTACAGCAACTGGAGTTCACTCATTGCTCACCATGCATGTTCCACAACCACTTGCGCAGCTCCTACTTTTTTTAATCAGATACTCTACCCTCATTCTCTTTCTAATCAATAAGAGCATTCTATAAAACCAAAGACTACATCTGTGCACCACATATCAATGTTCCAACATATGACATAACATTGCTGATGCAAATCCTAAATGTTGAAGCACAAACCTAAGTGCAGCAATATATCTTTGGACTCTAAAGTTGAAGATTTCCGATGCTTAGCCAAACTGCAAGCAAATGCGGTCACCTGCATTTTGATAGCAGAAATAAATTTCTCTAACAAACATTTGAAAGTAAAGGATTTAATTCATCCTCCACGAATGTTATTGCTTAATATTTGGTAGACAAGTTAAACAGTAATAACATGATCATGTATGCAATAACTACTCACAAAAATACCATGAATTATATAGGCTAACATTTCTCAGGATAGAGCAGATCCAACCAAAAACTCCAAGCAATATTTAATTGCTTATCCTACATGATTTATAATTTATCTATGTTTATTTTTTTTTTTACCTGAATGAACCAGTTCTATTGCTAATCCATGAACAAAAGAAGACTTCTTCCACAGGGAGTGTGTAGGACCATTAGAACCAAAAGGAGTAAAAACAATCCAGCATATTGCATTTCAGAAAACTACAAAGTAGGATTTGAGTAGTCTACATATTGAAATGAATGCATGTACCATTGACCACTGTTTTCATGCTTCGCCACAAAACCCGAGTAGTTGACCATATCAAAATTCATCCTAAATGAGGAGGCTATCCACAAGAACAGTTTAGCAATGCAATAAAGAAGGTTAAACAGAACAACAATTACTTCAGAAGTTTTTCATGCAAGAAAATTAAGGAAATTGCTCATACATTAATGAAGGTTCTCATAGAAGGTGACATTTGATGACATCAAGAACAAGCTTTTATGTTTGATACTGCTATTCAGACTATCAAGTTTTACATCAAATAAAGCTTCTTAAGGGGCCTTTGAAACACTAGGAGAAGGTTTCTTCTCTGATCATATATTATCTCACTAAGGTTAATTTGGAGATAATATACCCTTCAGCTTTTTTGTAATAAGTAGCTCCTCTCAACTTTTAACATGCAACCTCTTTGTTGCAAGGCATAAAATTTTACCATTGCACAAGTCAATGGCCCTTAATATCTAACTATAAGTAAATTCTTTGAAAATTCCTTGTTGATTGGGATGAAGTTAAGGAAAAGAAAACCAAAAGGAAAGGTCTTCTGAAATCTAAAATGGTTAAACTTCAACAGTCTATAACAGTAATATATTTCTAAGTAACAAGCAATACTTTTATAAAGCAAGATTCAGTGATTTGCAACAATTAAAAATCAGGCAAAATATCTGGAGGAAAACTTCCTGTTTTTCACTCACATTGTGCTACGATTCCCACTTGCATTGAAGCCTTAATGAACAGTAAAAACCCCACACTCAATCATGAACTCATCAGTAATATTCATATAAATGCAGAGTAAAAATGTTGTGAAGTGTGTCTAAACTTAAAATCTAAATGCAGTAAAACTTTGAAAAAATAGCACAGAAAACTACGCAAACATGCTATGTCATGTGTGTGTGTGTGTGAGAGAGAGAGAGAGAGAGAGACTAAATCTTTATATCTGAAGGAATTCACATACAGCCACACACACACACACACACACACACACACACACACACACACATGGAGAAAAGTTGTGAATGTTAGCAAGCCTCACTGAATCAATAAAGTCATCGGCAATTTCCAGAAAAAGTTCTTCAACTTCAGGATCTAGCTTTCCATGTGAATCCACCTGAGTACCCGAAAGATGAAAAACATGGCACATTTATCATGAAGAATTGGAAGACAAGAAAAAACATGGCATAAAGTTAACAGAAAAGGAATAGAGAAGAGAAAGTGAAAAGCTGAAAAGACCTGTGAAACCAAGTCCTGTATCTTTCTCTTCCCGAGAAGTTGATTAGTTGCTTCTGTTCCTTGGCTTGAACTCCCCCCTGGTGTAGTTGTTCCAGATGCTGTTGCATCTGGCTGTGATCCTGTCAAACTAAGAGTTTTCTGGCCTGGGGGTCCTGGCATCCTTGGAGATTGTTGTTGATGTTGCTGCTGCTGATGCAAAGACACTTGTTGCAACTGTTGCTGTGATTGTTGCTGTTGCTGTTGCTGTTGCTGTTGCTGTTGCTGTTGCTGCTGCTGTTGCTGTAGCAGTTGCTGCTGCTGCTGCTGTAGTTGTTGGTGTCCGATTTGGGGCTGCTGCTGTACCAGCTGGGATAACTGTTGTGAGTTCAGTGCCATTGAATTCTGGTGCAGTTGACCAGATGAAGCCAATTGCTGCTGCAAGAGAGCCTGTGACTGCCTCTGTTGAAGACGGAGTGAAGGTGAGGCAGGACCAGACATAGTTGGCATTTGCTTCAACCACTGTTGCTGTGACAGAGAGCTCTGCATCATAGTTGGCTGTGCATTCTGAGCCAGCCCTGACAACTGATGGTTCATATATGCCAGTGATGGTGTTCTTTGTAGGCTTTGAACCTGCAGTTTCAGAGAGATGATCATGCACACAAATCAAAAGTAAAGCACATGATTGCAAAAGTTACACATTACAACAACAAAACTAGAAGGAGAATGATCAGTAAACATTTTTCTGTTCTTATAGAAGGAAGGATCAAATACTCGATCATAGAAAAGAGGATTACTTGATTCTTGGAAAGCCCAATGGCTAAAGTGAGTAGTAATATGCTGTTGTATTCACTTGGTGCTTTAATGAAAGAAAAAATAATTAACCAATTCATCAAAAGA
>Ga0325410_1004254_pt1 | contig 16073 bp, 9 predicted proteins | sample PopdelMetagenome_16_FD_206182 | JGI IMG/M metagenome (GOLD analysis project Ga0325410, IMG submission 206182) | Populus deltoides microbial communities from Bellville, Georgia, United States - Xylem-PdIQD-R3 | ecosystem: Host-associated > Plants > Phyllosphere > Stem > Wood/Secondary xylem...
TTAAAGGTATCTTAATATATTAGATACGTTATTATAAAACATGCTTTAGTTAAGGAGTTATTGATACTTCAAGTGCAAAATGATGATATAAAACCTTGATAAAAATGCACTTTTAAGTACTAATCAAGTGGCATCGTACAACTCTTCTAGATTTCTTATCCTTCTAGGTGCTTCTGATGAGGATGCTGATGATGGTGTTGATGATGGTGTTGATGTGTTTCTCCTGTTAAATACAAGGGATCTTTGTATCGGACTTTGTGGCTCATTTGCTGGTAATATTAGACCTTCTGCAAGTACTGTTGGTACTTCCACTTAATCTTCAAGGATCAAATCAGTGTTGATCCATTTGATTGCTTCTTAGTCATCATTACATTGCCAAGTTTTATCTTCTTCAAAGATAACATCTCTACTCATAATTACCTTAAATGTGATGGGATTATACAGCTTGTATCCCATCCTTCTATCACCGTATCTGATAAAGATGCATTTCTCGCTTTTATCATCGAGTTTGTTCATTCTTGCATATGGGATCTTTGCATATGCCACACAACCAAAGACTCATAGATGAGTAACACTTGGTTTGTGACCACTCCATGCTTCTTCTAGAGTGTCAACTTGCAAACTTCTGGTTGGACAGTGATTCAGTAGATACACTGCACATGATACAGCTTCAGCCCAGTATTGTTTGAGCATCTTCTTTTCTTTGAGTAAACTTCTTGCCATGTCAAGAATCGTTCGATTCTTTCTCTCAGCTACACCATTCAATTGTGGTGTATAGGCTGGCGTTGTCTAATGCCTGATGCCTTATTGTGTACAAAAGGCTTCAAAGTCATTTGAAGTATATTCTCCACCTTGATCAGATCTCACAGTTCTGATCTTATAGCCACTTTGCTTCTCAACAATTGCTTTAAAATCTTTAAAACAATTCAACATTTCTGACTTCCTCTTCAGAAAGTATATCCATGTTTTCTTGCTGAAATCATCAATGAAAGTAAGGAAATACCTATTTTGTCCAGTTGATATAGGCTTTATGGGACCACACACATCTGTGTGCACTAACTCCAATGGCTTATTTGCTTTCCAGTTGACTTCTTTGGCAAAACTAGATCTGTGATGTTTACTGAGGACACAACTCTCACAGACTTCATCTGGATGATCAATGTGGGGCATACCTTTGACCATCTTCTTGTTTGCTAGCATCTTCAGACTTGTGAAGTTTAGATGTCCAAGCCTTAGGTGCCAGAGCCACTCTTAATTGTTGGTGATGACACTCAAACACTTTGCTGCATCATATTAGATGTTTAAAGGAAACATCCTATTTTTGGACATCTTCACATGGGCAATTAATCTCTCATTATAGTCTTTGATCGTTAGATGACAATTCTTCATGAAAAGAGTATAACCTTCCCCAGAAGTTGACCTACACTCAGCATGTTGTGCTTTATGGCTGGAATATAGTAAACATCTACTTCCTTTCTATTACTGGTTTTATGCCTATGAAACCATCGGCAACTTCAACACTCTACAATCGCTGCATCAACACTTCAGTCTTTTTTCTCCCATGTGGCGCCTTCAGCCACTTATGGTGCATCCACTCTTGTTGCTGCCATCATACCTCTTCCTAACACACAACATGTAATTTCTTTAAAGCTCTCTAACACCAATTTTCTGTATTGAAGGATGTAGATGAAACCGTTTTTTTTGGGCCAAGGTGACACGATCAAAGAGTTGATGTCTTATCCCAAGTGCAGGAGTGTCGAAGTAATAAATAACCCGGCAAAACCGGGGTCGAACCACAGGGAGGTCAACTATATAAATTACAAATAAAGAAAAAGATTTGAAGAGAATAATAACAGAAAAGGAGTTGAAGAGAGTTTTGGGATGTGATATTGATGTAAGGATTAAACAATGATAAAACAGATGTCAAGGTTAGAGGATTCACTAATAGTATTTCAAAAAAATATAATATAAACTCTTTTTATTACTCAACTAGAAACCACACACAAAAGAGGTTCCAATCGGATGATTTATCGTTATTAGCTCATTATAAATTATTAACATGATCATATTAATCATCTTATCTAAGAAACACCATACTTATAAATATCATCAGGCATTCATGTTGCTAGCTTATGTTAACAACAAATCAAGTTCCTATCATAATAACGATGTCGACCGAAGACTATGAAGGATCAAGCATTTGATGTACCAAGTGTTATACAACACAAATCTAGACTACTTATTTAACAAGCAAGGTGTTAAGAATTGGTAAGATAAAAAGATAAAACATTTTAATAACATTAAAGTCCATGTTGAGTTTATATTATACCTATTCTAACACCACTACTAAAACCTATTCACCTTGACATAATTAACTTAGCTAAACATAATGAAAAAGAAAAACATAAATAAACAATATAAGAACATAAACATGATATAAGTTAACTAAGTATAGGAAAAGAAATGAAAAGGCATAAACAAGAGATTAATATAGCATGAAAGAAAACTTGAATATTACAATGAGAGAAAGCAAGAAGATGATTTTGATCTGAAAAATAAGATGACTAAATACATGGCAAATGCCTCCTTTTATAGGCTAAAATTTGAAACTATTGATTGGTTGACAAACTATTTAGTTGGTGGCTGGTTTTTGACATTGTTGGCTGCTGGTTATTGACATTGTTGGCTGGCCAAAAGGTCATTGCTAACATCATAATTAGAGCCCATTGTACTATGAAAGTTGTGGGCAATTGTCTCTGCTTTCCAACAAAAAAAAACCAGAGCTCATTTGGACTTCTAGAACTCAAGATATGAGCTGAACACCGAACAGTGTCTGAGCTGCAGGACAAATTCCAACTTCTCCATTGTTGTAAGATTTGAACTTGAAAATGGCATAATTTATTCTTGGACTCCTCATGAAAGTTTTAGGTCTATGTCTTAGCTTTCCATTTATATAAAGTAGACCTAAATCCAAGGTCTCCAACTCCAGTTATGATCCAATAACCGAATGGTGTTCCAGTTTGAACCAGCATCTCTTTTCTTAGCCCTTTCTTTTTCTTCTTAGTTTCAATAGTTAATCACATCAATGAATCCTTTGAATTGTGAGACATACCTGCATTCAAAACAAGCATTTACCATAAATTAAAGATATATTATATTATTAAACTTGTTATTATAAAACATGCTTTAGTTAGGGAATTTAATGATACTTTAGTGCAATATGATGATATAAAACCTTAATGAGAATGCACTTTTAAGTACTAATCACAAGGCGTGTACCCTTTTGTTGATGGCACATCACCATGTCCTCCTTCTCATATGGAATTTGCTGTGACATCTTCACCCTCTATCAATCTTGTATATTTGTCATGAAAGCAGTAAGATCACTTAATTAGGAGCGCCCTCTTATCCTCTCTCTTGGTGGAAGTTCTGCATTTGGTTATGGACTGTAACACCTCCCATAATATTTGGAGAACACTAGAAACAACTCTTGCCTCTCCTTCCAATTCAAGGATTATGCAACTTCACAGTTCATTCCAAGATTTACGCTAGAATGATGGTTCTTCCAGCGTCTACCTGTAAAAGCCAAAGGCCGGCCCTGTTTGATAAACTTGCTGCGGTTGGCAGACTGATCTCCTTGGCAAAATTCAACTTATATGTGTTTCGGGGGTTACGCAGCGACTTTAAGAATCTTGTCACCAGCTTGTCTACTAAGGCTGATCCCATCTCCTACACTAATCTTCATACCACTCTTATTACACATGAATTTCTCCATAAAGCTGCTCTCCAACCTGCTGTAACAGCTCATCTGTTACCAGCTCCAACGCAGCAACCAACTTCATTCTTTGTGTAGCATCACTCTGGTTTCAATACTAGCAAACGAGGTCGTTTTCATGGGGGTTAGATATATAACAATCACAACAACTCTTATCGTGGCAATCATGGAAATGGCTCTGCCCAGAACTTCAGCACTCATAGTTATACCTCAAGTCAGAAATTTGGACAACAGGGACACTGGTTCTCCCTCTCAGACAACATGAAATTTTGGACAGCAAGGTAACCCTTTTTGTGGGTATAATCGCAATGTAAAGTATCAGCTGTGTTATGAATATAGGCATACTACCCTATAATGCTCTCGGTTGACTAGTCATCCTCTCCAAGCCAATGCCAATCTCGTATTTAATAATGCCCTTACAACTATTCTTGTTACTTGGTTTCCTAATACAGGTGGAAATCATCATGTAACGTCGGATCTTGCGAGTATGACGAGTTCAAAACCTTACCTTTGTAATGATCATCTGCATGTAGGTGATGGTTAGGGCCTTGTTATTTCAAATATTACTCACTCTAAAATTCATTCACCGAAATACACGTTTACTTTATCCAATATTTTACATGTTCTTGACATTAAAAAACCTCTGTTATCTATTCAAAAGTTTTGTCTTGAGAATAATGTCTTCTTCGAATTTCATTCCTTTCTATTTTATGTTAAGGACCACATGACAAAGAAAGTGCTTCTTTCCAGTTGGAGTAGAGATGATCTATATGTTTTGTTCGAGTCGTTTGCAATGTCATTGCCTCAGGTTTTCTCATCTACATGTCTCTCTATTTCCGCTGATGTCTGGCATCGTTGACATGGGCATCCCAGTCCACGTATTCTGCATTTTTTACGCCAGAATGATGATTCTGCCAGCATCTACTTGCAAAAGCCAAAGGCCTTGTTTGATAAACTTGCTGCAGCTAGCAGACCGATCTCTTTGGCAGAATTCAAATTATGTAAAACCTCTAGGCGAAAAATCATAAATTGACTAGTTTCATGTAAAACAAAACAAAATTCATAACTCTCCATTGAGTTATCAAAAAATTCTGAAAATTTATGTGAAGTCTTCTAATATGATGCCTTAGCTTAGGTTAAAATTTTAGAATTTTTAGAGAAATTTAGAAAGTTGACGAAAAATCACAATTTTACTAGTTTTATGTTATTGGACGTAAGTTTCAATTCGATCATCAGATTGAGCTGAAATTTTATAATGAACCTTAAAATATATTGAATAAAATCTGGTTAAAATTTTAGGATGAACGGAGCTCGATAGTGCTAGCAAAAAAATAAGGACCGTCAAATAAAAGAAAAAATACTCATTAAGGGTAAAATGGTTATTTGCCATTAAAAAGAAAACAAATAAACTCTCCTTCTCTTTTATAAACTGCCGACTGGGCAGAAGCAAAATATGAAAAGAAAGAACAGAAAGGAACGTGAGAGAAAGAGAGAAAAGTAAGGAAAAACAATAAGAAAATTAAGAGAATAACCTTGTAAACTTGCAATTTCAACTTATAAAACACTAAATCAAGTGAAGGAAGGAGGAGTTGAGAAAGGGAATTCGACTAACTTTGGAAGAGAAGAGAAATTGGAAGAAAGTCAATAGGTAAGCATGAGAAGTTTGGATTTAATGTTTGATTTATATGTTTTTTTTTAAGCTTACTTGATTAAGTTAGGAAGTAATTTCATGGAATTTTACTTTAATTTCCCTTAAATCCTTGATTCTTGAACTTAGGGTTGTTATGTGAATTTGGGGGAATTAGGATAGGAAGGAAAAATGATGAAGTTGAAGTGGAATAGAATGAAAAAAAGTTGAAATAACAAGTAAATGAAGAAAAATTTGGGGGAGGAAAAGAAACATCACATTCGACCAAATGAAGAAAAAAGTGGAAGAATGAGTTTTGATGTTAATGTTTAGAAAACTATGTTTAATCATGATATTTAAAATATGTAAGAAAGACTAGCGCTCGTGAGGTAAAACAAGAAACAAAATCAAAATGTTGAATGATTCCAGGAATGATGAATAGAGACATAATAATGGAAGGTTCAATGAGAATCTCAAAGAACTATGATTGCTCATCGTTGAATATATGTTAATTACCTATGCATGTATTATGCGATTTTCCTTCTATGCTATATTTTATTCTTAGTATATTTAATCTATACATTATGAAATTGCAGGTCCTCCAGATTCACGCCAAGAGTAGTGTTTTAGGTCTAGTCTTTTTTTGTATGATTAAATAAAAAGATGAACATTAATGTATTTTGTATTTAAGGAACTAAATGACTTAATATGTAATAGTACTCCTTTTACATTAAGTGTTGAGACATAAAAATATACTATTTTGTATTTGTAATCTTAATGTTTGTTTACTTCCATTTATTATGAATTATGTGTGTTAATGAGAAAGAAAGGAACATGTGAAATGTTATGCATGTATAATGAATGATGTGTTGTTGAGGTTCTACATGATTATGATATGATTGAGAAATGAGTATAATTATACAGGATGATTTTTGATAACTTGGGACCTCCAGGTATAAGGGAAACTCTACCGAAATTTCAGCGGGAATTTCGGCAAGTCTTAGATAAGTTTGATGGAAGAAAAAAAACCCTATTTTTTTAAGTTACGGCTCAAAGTTCTTTTACGAATGTATTAAATTATGAGGTGTTACAGGGACACTGATTCTCCTCTTGTTCTCCCTCTCGGACAATAGGAAAATTTGGGTTGCAAGGTAACCCTTTTTGTGGGTATAATCACAATGTAAAGTGTCAGCTGTGTTATGAGCATGGGCATACTGCCCAACAGTGTTCTCGGTTGGTACTCATCCTCTCCAAGCCAATGCCAATCTTGTATTTAGTAATGCCCTTACAACTACTCTTGTTACTTGGTTTCCTGATACAGGTGGAAATCATCATGTAACGCCGGATCTTGCGAGTATGATGAGTTCAAAACCTTACCTTGGTAATGATCATCTACATGTGGGTGATGGTTAGGGCCTTGTTATTTCAAATATTACTCACTCTAAAATTCATTCACCGAAATGCACATTTACTTTATCCAATATTTTACATGTTCTTGACATTAAAAAACCTCTGTTATCCAATATTTTATGTTAAGGACCACATGACAAAGAAAGTGCTTCTTTCTAGTTGGAGTAGAGATGGTTTATATGTTTTGTTCGAGTCGTTCGCAATGTCATTGCCTCAGGTTTTCTCATCTACATGTCTCTCTACTTCCTCTGATGTCTGGCATCGTTGACGTGGGCATCCTAGTCCACACATTCTGCATTTTTTGGTGAAAAATAAAAAGGTGTCATTTATGTCAAATCAATTTAATTTTAATTGTCCTATGTGCTCTCTGGGCATCGTTGACGTGGGCATCAATTTAATTTCTAATACTATTCTCACTCTCATGCCAAATAGGCTTACCCTTGTATCCAACAATGTTACAGCCATTGTTGAAGTGGCAAAAACTTGTTCAACTAAGTGAAAGAAAGAAATTCTTCAACTATATCATCCAATCCAATTCTCAATTGGGTCTAAATAAGAAAGTCTCAATTGGATCCTCCATCTATTGGGCAGTCCTCTATTAGTCCTTTTTCTCAAATTTATCTTTATTAATTTAAATCATAAATTTTGATAGAGGGTTAATTTGGTAATGTTTGATAGATGAGGGATTCAATTGGAAATTTATTTTGTTTAGAAACTTAATTGGTACTCATGTGATAGTTGGGGGACAAATATACCCTTTCCCTTCCTCTTTTTTTTTTTCAAAAAATCTTCTCTGTGTTTGAAATTATTGTTACAAAGAATTAAACTCCAGTGGGTTGATGTCCTAGAATATCATGTGATTTAGGTTTTAAATTGAATTAAAAAAAACATTAATCATTTAAAACTTGGTTGATATAAGTTTTTTAGTCATCTATTGGCGTAATTAAATTTGACTAGGAAATATCAATGAATTTTTTTTAAAAAAATTATATTAATTTATTAAAATTAATTAATTTAGATTGACATGAAAATCAATAACCTTTTCCATACCAATTCACAAATCAATACCATAATTATGCTTTTTTAGAAAACTATTGTACTCCCTCACTGCAAATCCAACCCAAGTCACAACCCAAGTCACTTTGTTATTGATGAGAATAAAAGTATAGGTGTTTAAATAAAATCTCACATGTCATTTTCTACAATTTAACAAATTTGAGGTTTTCAAGGAAAATTATTTTTTATTTGTTATTTTAATTTTTTTCTATTTTATAAAATTAAAAAAATATATAAAAATAAATATCACTGTGGGGGGGGGGGCTGTTTTGTTGCAAAGAAATTTTACATGGAAGAAGTACAAATGGGGGAGGGGGAGAGGAGGGTCGAGCGTCAGGTCATATATTAAATATTACCATTGGATTTATCGATAAAATTATTCTGATAGTGACTCTATCGGTCATTCTATCGATATCAATAATGCCATGTCACTGTACAATTTTTTTCTTTGAATCCCACTGTAATTGTGTCGTTAACTGCGTCTGTAAAAACTTACATGTCATCGCATTGTCTTATTTTTTTATTCATTCTATTCCAACTATGATTCCCTTGGTACATATTTCAACGACATATTTCCGTCGTTGTTTACCAATGGAGTTAGCGATGGAAAAATTCGGTCAATAAATATCACTGCAAAATACCGACAGAAAAAATCCGTCAATATTTTCATTTGTATTCGTCAAGTTTTTGGTAGTGATGCTCAAGCTTATAGTCTTTAGGTGGATTTTGACCTAGAAAGCATCTCTCCAAGAAAGGGGTGGTACCATGTGTTTATAAACTGCCCAGACCTTCAATTTCTAGCCCATAAAGGATATTAGTATCATCATAAACTTTAGATAGCGTTTGATTACTCTTACAGGACAAAAGAGACAATAGAGATAGAAAAGAAAAAACAAAAAATGAGATGGAGACTGAATGTGTTTGGTAGTGATGTATAAGAAAAAGTGATTATCTCTGTATCTTGTTTGATTTTGTTGAACAAGACAAAATAAAATAAAATAAAATTTATTTTACCCTTAATATAAATTATTGCCAGACTTATTTACTTTAAAAAATAATGAAATATTTTTTTTACTTTAGTTTATATTGAGTGTTGAAATTAATAATATTATAATAATCAAGATTATAAAACTAGGACTAACTTAATGGGTTGAGACATGGACTGATCCAAGTTAAAAAAATAAATAAAGAAAGGATTAACTTGACCAATATTTACATTAAATATGTTAAGCAGTGATTTTAAGATTGCTTGAAAAAAAAAAACTAAAGTGTCAGAGAATATTAAAATATTCTTTTAAGATTGCTTGAACTAAATAAAAATGATTCATCAACATGTATGATAGATAAGGAAAGAGTATATTTCTCAGTTGATTGTAAACTAGTCTGAGAATATTTTTTAAACAAATACTTATCAACTAAATTGTAAATAAAAAATGATAAAATGGTTAACGTTATCCATACCATAATCTATCAATTTAACATAGAGTTTTATTATACATGTTGATGTTCTATCATGAAATCAACCATATCTTAATTGTTACCTCAAGATTCGTTTCAAAAAAGTTCTTGCAGCTTTCCTCACCTTTGAGTGATTTAAACAAGGAAACTTGGAGAAAACAAGAGAACTCAAATTACACGAACGTTTCTTAAAATTTAACTAGTGGTATCACTTTTGGTCATGCACTACATGACATATTGTGGTCATGCATGCACTACATGACTGACCTCTCAAAAGTTAAGAGCACTTAGCCTCACAGTGAATTTTGTTCTAAAAAGACCTTTTTAAAATGAAAAAGGCAGGGGCGGAGCAAGAAAAAAAATTCAAGGGGGTCAAATTAAAAGAATCACCCTAAAAGGGGTTAAAATTTCAAGGGAGGGGCTCAAAACACTTTTCCTTGCAACTGGAAAAAGGTTGTACTTTAGACTTATAAACGGTCTAAATCCTCGACCCCTAGCAGTTATGAGATATTGGTATCTTACTGTCAATTCAACCTAATATTAGTAATCACTCCTTTCTAGTTTGATGTAGTCGTGATTCTGATAATCGGTGATTTTGAATAGTAAGATAGGATCTTCTATAACGAAATAAGAATCTACCCAAGATAAATTATATGGATAGCCAAGTAGTTGCATTTATGGATCAGTGCGACAAGTCCAGAACTAGGGTTGGCTCTTTTAACATGTAACTCGGGCCTTCCCAAGGTCGACCCCTCGAGTTAAATTTTAAAACTATGATAATTACCATTTTTTTTCTTTTGTTGACTTGGGTCAGTGGTTAACCCCACTTATGACCTGAGCCTTTTCTTGGGTCGACCCTCAAATCAGATTTGAAAACTATGATAATAACTATTTTTATTTTTATGCTGACTCGGGTCAACTCGACCTAAGACCCAAGTCTGGACTAGTGACCCAGGTTTTGCCCTGGATCGAATCTCAAGTTGGGTTTTAAAACTATGATAATAACATTTTTATCCTTACATGTCTTAGTTAGATAGTTTTGGAATTAAGAGTTTTGTATAATGATAAAAATAATAAATATTATCTCTAGGGAAAGCCTTTGCCTTTCTCCCTATAAATGATGATGATAAGTGATGCAACCATATTATTCGATAGTTTCTCCTACATTTAACTCATGTTTTGCCTTTTATATATATATATATATATATATATATATATATATATATATATATATATATAATGCCTTGATAATCTTTATTTTATGTTTTGAAGGCACTTTTGGATAAAAGATGCGAAAAGAAGTAAATTAGAGGTAATTGACAGATTTGACCTTCCTTCAGTCGATATTTTGCGCAGAGCGTGATCTCTAGAGGTCAAAATGAAGTGATTCCAGTGGAATTAAAAAGCTGACACCATAACTTTCTAGACATCTAATGCAAGAAAATAAAATAAGGAAGAGCATGGAAATCGCAGCCTTTAAAGTCAAATCTCATCTGCCAGTGTTGACTTTCGGCCATTCCTTCTTAAATATGTGGAGCTACAGAAGTCCAAAAATGATGTCATATGAGGGAGATATGATTTTTCAAAGATGACAACTGAATTCTGCCAGCAAACAGGTTTTGTGAAGAAACGAGTTCAAATTATGTTCCGAAGCATCTAAACCAACATCCAAGTTTTATTTCAGCAATTTAACTCTTCTAAGTCAAAGCTTGAAGATTTCATGCAAGGCTATTTCTCTTTTTTAGGATAATAGTTATTGAAGTACTTAAATGTAAACTGTCTACTTAAGGGAGGACTATTTTTTAAAATAAAGACTAGGATTTCCTAAGATATAAAAAAAATGAGAGAAGAGAACGAGAGCAAGCCAAGAAGAGAAAAACGCCCCCTTCTCTAAGAAACCTGAAATCATGCATTCCTCCTTTTTTTTATTAGTTGTTCAACAAACATGCAAGGCTAAACTCTTTTTCTTGGTTGCAAGGACATGGAAACCTTCGGATTTCAAGAACTGTGAGATCTATTTTACCTTTTCTTTTCAGTTTATATGATGAATATGTTTGTTCTCTTATGCTTAATTTTTCTATGATTGTTTATTTTAATTGCTAGAGCGTACTCTAAGTTATTATTGTAGACAATCTATTGCTAAGGTTTAATATCAAAACCGGAGTTGTGGTATATGAACTTGTGAAGCAACTGAGTTTAATAATTGTGGCGGATCTGTGTTATTAATCTTAGAGAGAACATTCAATCAAAACAAACATAAACTGCGGACAATTATATTTTCTTGATTAATCAATTTATCTAGTTCTTAAAGCTGCCATTGAATTAAATTACTAGTGCGGACACTATGGTTGTTTGATGGCTAGGGTTAGTTATACGACGGATGCGTTAACTAACCAATATTAAGAAGAGATAAACATTCAGAATATAAATTGATATCTCCATGATTAGTTTTGATTTCTATTGGTGGACATTTACTTGTGACCAAGGTTTGTTCTCTTGATAATTTTCTGATTTTATTTAATTTTGCTTGATAGTTTTCTATTTTTTTTTGCTTTATCTTAGATAACTTCCAACCCCCCCCCCAAATTGCATATCATCTAGCATAAAAATCTGACTTGAACTTTCCTCGTGGGATCGATCCCTTGCTTGCTCTATACTATCTTGTGTGTTGTGTTTTCATCTAGGGTATGTAAACGATGATAATGAGTAGACTGGATATCAACTGTAAAAGTTTTCATCAAGTATTAATAAAAAGGGCATAGATCCAACCATATGAGCAATATCTCTTTATAATGAGTGTATTTTTATTAAGCATTGGCTCATATTAAATTTTCTTGTATGTTATTTTATTTTTATTTTCTTAAGAAAAATCCAAAAAAATTAAGAAAAAGTTTAAAATTCAAAAATATATTTTTCTTGGGTCAACCTTATTTGTTACATAAAAAACGAGCTCATTAGGTCAATACAAGTCAAACCATATCAATCAGGATAAAAAATGAGTTTCAAGCCATTTCGGGTCAAAACTATCATTTTCAGTGAAAACCAATCCGATATACATCATCATGCATAATCATACATCCATATTCATCTACATTTATGAATTATGGAATTTTCATGGCAGGTATTTGAAATATAGGTCCTCTTACTAAAGTCTACAATACTAGGCTTCACAAAAGGATGAAGAATGAAAAAAAAAGTTCACTTGGAGGCCTACTACCAAAAAGAGCTGGAAGACGTTAAGAATAATATGGCTCAGATGTCTAGTTTACTTGAGCAACTCCTGAAAATAGTTAAGATAATCCTGGCTAGGAACCAATCATAACAGTCATTATAAAGTGAATAATTATTCGTCTTTGGTGAGAAAATTCAAACACAAGACTTCAAACAAAGTTGCATGAACATTGCTATTTGACATGAAATTGAAAAAATATCAGGCTTTCAAAAAGACAAAATAAATCTTATAAAATGCTTGTTAGGGAAAACACCCTAAAATAAAACCAAAAACATGTATCATGTGCATTTGAGAAAAGTACACAAAAAACAACATTGTCATAAGGCAATGAGTTATAATGCATTCCCAATTGTGATAGTATTCATCATGGCCTAAATACTCACAAAAGAGAAGGCAACAAAGGCAGTTTGATGCTCAAAATTTAAAAGTGACTCACACGAATGTGCTCGGGTAAATTGGGAAGATGAGCCGGCAAAAGTGACTACCTAGAAAATTACAATTGTTAGCAATCAAAAGAAGAGATTATGAAGAAATGGGGGGTCTATATTTTGAAAGGCATGCATTGCATATGGTTAAAACTTAACTTTGAAATAGTGTTGGTGCAATAGTCTTCAAGCAAGAGGAAAATGCGATGAAATTTGCATGGGTAAACAAAAGTTGAAAAATGGCAAAGAAATCTCATCCATATGATGTGGATAACTAAGGCCATAAGACAAAGCACTCGTTTTAAGAGTTTACCATTGGAGGGTATTTTTTTTAATCTTGTTTTAGTAAAGTTTTGAAGGAATTTGTTGAAGATCCTATGTTTGAATTTCAAAATTGTAGGCCGCCCGTGAAAATTGAAAAATTTTATGGAAATATGAATGTTTGTTCAAGTTCTTTTTGGAATTTGAAAAGGATAGGTCACCCATGAAAATATGCCAACTTTTGAATTTCAAAATGGATAGGTCGCCTATAAAAATAAACCAATTTCAAGGAAGTATGGATGCTTGTTGGAGTTCTTTTTGGAATTAGAAAAGGGCAGGTTGCCTATGAAAATATAATAGTTTTTGAATTTCAAAATGGATAGGTAGCTTGTGAAAATAGACCAATTTTAAGAAAACATAGACATTTGTTGAAGTTCTTTTTGGAATTTAAAAAGGATAGGTTGCCCTTAAAAATAAGCTACCTTTTGAATTTTAAAATAGACAGGTCGCCCGTGAAAATAGACCAATTTCAGAGAAGCATGGACACTTGCTGAAATTCTTTATAGAACAATTTTAGGAAAGTATGGATGCTCATTGGAGTTTTTTTTTGGAATTAGAAAAGGACAGGTTGCCTCTAAAAGTAGACCAGTTTTTGAATTTCAAAATGGACAGGTTACTTATGAAAATAAACCTATTGTAACCCAATTTTGGCCCATTAGCTTTTAATTTAATTTTATGGGGTTGAAAACGTAAAATGAAAAGATTAGGGATTTATTTCGATAAATAATATGATTTGTCAACTTGCGCAGAAAATAGGGACTACAATGTGTTTTTGTTATTCTATCCTTATCTTTAAGATAATGATAGTTATCCGCTTTTGAATTTGATTCTTAATCAAATTTAAACTTCAAAGAAGAGAATGAATTTAATTGAAACTTTATTTCTCATATGTGATGAGATTTTTACATTATAAATACAGATCTTAGGATATAAAAAAAGGGAGGGAGAAAACCCTAAAAGAAGAGGCTAAAATTACAAAAATCAAGAGACTTCAGAAAAATAAAAAAAGGACTTTAAAACAAAAAAAAAAGGAGGCGGCTGAATCCTAGCCTGGTGACCGCCTCCCCCCCTTTCAGATTTTTCTCATTTCTTCCTTGTCTCAACCGCTAGGAGCTGCAACTCCTCACAAAAAAAAGAAGCAAATAAAGGCCCGAGATCGTCTTCCTCCCTCCCGGTCACCTTTTTTAGGCCGTTGTCTCCATCACTATTAATCTTTGCTATGTCTGCCTCTAAACCAAAACCATGAACTACATTGGTCTGTGATCCTCCTTACTCCGAAGATTTGCTAATTTTAAAGGAACCATGGTTTTTGTTTGGAAAAGCACAAGCTTTGATCGGATGCAGGGGGCATGAAAACTTTTACAGTGGATGAAACCAATATCATCAAGATTAGTAGCAACTCAACCACCTCCATGCACCATGAGCATGCATCAGCAACCAACAAGGTGCACCTCCTCCAACTCCAGCAGCAGTCCAGCACCATCCAGCAAGCATCATGCTACTCATCCTGCACTAGCCGTGAACAACAATAGATTGCACCTCCAGCGAGCGACTTTCTCTGCACAGCACCGTGAACATGCAACCGCAAGGCCAACCACACTCTTTTCAGTCACAGTCATCACCATCGTTAAAGTAGCTTCCTCCTCCGCGCTAGAAATGCACAACCAGTAGAGATAAGGGGGAAGACATAGCAAAACGATTGAAGAGAAAACAATTAAGCAAATAACAGAGCAAGGCAATTGAGAGAGAACAGAAGAGGAGACTGAGAGAGAGGACGGAAGAACTAGGAAAGTAACACAGGGGAAAGTAAACCAAAAAGAGAGAGAGAGGGGAGTGAGATTGAAAAGGAAAGGGAAGAGCAGGACGTTCTTTGGCCGGAGCTAGGATCATCACCCTCGTCTTCGTCTCCATCATTGTCTTCACCCAGGTAAGCATTCTTTCTCCCACCCCACAATTCCCTTTCAATTTTGTTCAAAAAAGTGCGAAGGTAAAATTAATTACTGTAAACACCCAAAGGAAAATATATATATATATATATATATATATATATTTAGAGAGAGAGGGATGAGGATGAATGCAGTTTTCGCTGCCGATGCAGAAATCGGCAGCGACGCAGTTTTCGCTGCCGATTCTGGACTGGGCAGAGATGCAGTTTTCGCTGCCGATGCAGAAATCGGCAGCTACGCAGTTTTCGCTGCCGATGCAGAAATCGGCATCGACGCAGTTTTCGCTGCCGATTTCTCAATGAACAGTGACGCAGAGCTGGGAGGGAGGGGTAAAACTGGTTTTAGATAAACCAAACAAGGATACGGACACACCTAAACCAACCTCCAAACAACCCATTCCATTGGATGGGTAGTATAAATACAAAGAGGGGAGAGAGAATGACCCATCTTCTTCCAAATCCAGCCGCTGCATGCCGTTCTTCCCTTCCCCTTTCACAACAGAAACGTGAATCAGACCAGTAGAGATTACTTTGTGAACTAGTGAGGGAGAGATGAGACCTTGAGAGAGGAGTGGGCAGCTGCATAGAGGAGAGGAAAACGAGAGCCGGAAAAAACGTGAGAGGAAGAAGAAGGAGGAGAACCAGCAGCTGAATAGTGTCAAACCTTCCTCAAACTTAGTTAAATTCAGAAGGTATCGGTCATGAAACTCTCTTCCTCTCCCCCGTAAGATCAAAAATGAAAATGAAGAAGAAAAACCCTAAGAAAAGAATTGATCTAAGACCTAAGCCAGCTGTGAAGGAAGCTGAAATTAACCAAGAGAACA
>Ga0325410_1004256_pt1 | contig 16070 bp, 13 predicted proteins | sample PopdelMetagenome_16_FD_206182 | JGI IMG/M metagenome (GOLD analysis project Ga0325410, IMG submission 206182) | Populus deltoides microbial communities from Bellville, Georgia, United States - Xylem-PdIQD-R3 | ecosystem: Host-associated > Plants > Phyllosphere > Stem > Wood/Secondary xylem...
TATAAACAGTGGTGAAAGCAAGTTTACTTCCAATGCCAGCTTTCTAAGCAATGTTACTTTGTAACAGAACATCTTCTTAATATTAACGGTAATTCGAAAACAAAATTGAGAGAGATAAGAATGTTGTCGTTGGGTGGTGAGATTGCAAGAACTGGCGGGAATGATGATTACCCGCCATCACCTAACCATAATTTTCCCTTCATTTTCAAGAAACTGTTTCCTCTCAACAACTACTCGCCACCTGACCACTGCCTTCACTTTCACGTTCGCAATATTCTTTCTTCTTGTTCTTGTCATCCTTGACTGCTTCCTGTTACGAGCCTTCGATCTCCATGGCAAATTCAAGATTTCAAAAATCGAGGCTTGTGTTTGTTTTATTATGCTTTTTGTTTTTTGTCTCGAGACTCGGGATCTTCGTGGCTGCTGATGATAAGTCAAATGAGTCTAACAAAGATGATGGTTATGATTTTGCAGTCACAGAAGAAGATCAGATTGGTGACAATAGCACTCTTAGTGGTGGTGCTTATGCTGCCCCTAGTGGTGTTGCTATGGATCAGGAAAGATCCGAGCTTTGCAAAACCGATATGAGTAGTTTTCTTCCTCCACCATATAATAACATATCAAATATGGTCTGCAAACCAGTTTGGAATACTTTTCTGTTGAGGGTAAGTCCAATCTGACGATTCATTTTTCTTTGATCTCATTTGTTTCTGCTCATGGGCATACCCTAATATCATCATCCTGTGCCTGCAGTATCACAAGAAAGAAGATAATGTGGTGACTTTTATATTATCTGCTGTATACACAATCGGATGGGTGGCAATGGGGTTTTCGAAAGATGGAAGGATGGTTGGATCCAGTGCTATGGTGGGCTGGTTCAATAGGAAAGGTCAGGCGAGAATCAAAGAGTATTACTTGCAAGGGACTAGGCCATCACAGGTCATAGAGGATGCAGGTGAATTGGACCTCACAAAGGTTCCACCTGCTGTTGTGATTAATGGGGCTATGATTTACTTGGCATTTCAAGCCAAGTTTGAAAAACCTCTCGCTTCCCAGCCAATCATATTGGCTTTTGGAACCAGGTATCCAAATCACTACCGCCTATCCTCACACGATGACAAGACCGCTATTCTTTTCGACTTCACTGCTGGTTTGTTTCATCTCCACCGAGCTGGGCTTCCTTTTTTTTTTTTGGTTTTTCAGCATATGATTTTACTTGTAGTCCCTCACGAAAATTGCTCTGACTCATATTTGGTCTCGATTTCTCTTCCCACAGGTTCTGCGTCTAGAGCACATATAAATCCTGGGCAGATGAAGAAGAATCACGGGGTATTAGGAACCTTGGCATGGGGTCTATTCCTTCCTAGTGGGGCAATTGTTGCAAGGTATTTGAAGCATAAAGAACCACTCTGGTATTATCTACATGCTGGTATTCAGTTTTTGGGATTTCTCTTGGGGCTTGCCAATGTGGTTCTTGGACAGCAACTCTATAGCAAGATTGATGCCAATGTACCATCACACAGAGGCATAGGCATCTTCGCTCTCACTCTTAGTATTCTTCAGGTATGTCCTCATCTGATTTTATGCACAGTGGCTTTTCATAATCACATGTTGATCATATGAAATGCATTCTGATAAATGCTCCAAACTGGGATTCAGATATTGGCGTTCTTTTTAAGGCCTAAGAAAGATGCCAAGATCCGCAAGTACTGGAATTGGTACCACCACTGGTTTGGAAGGATTGCCCTCTTCTTTGGAGTCTTCAATATTGTGTGGGGAATCCATCTAGGAGCTGCAGGGACGTCATGGAAGATAGGCTTTGGGTTTCTAATTACTATGATTCTAGTCACAGTTATTATTCTCGAAACGTTGACATGGTTGAGGAGATCAGAGAAGACTACTCCACCTGAAACCTTCCAAATGAATCCAATTTAGCACACAGTTTTCAGGTACCATTTTAAAAGAATCTGCATTTTCCTTTCTTTCAATTGAGTCTGTGCTTCCTTTCAACTTTACACGCGTATTATGTCTACATCCTTGGCCATATTACTAGAAATTTCAAGAGTAATTTGGTGAAACAGGGTAACTGGTTGATGAAAGATTTTGCATCTGAAAGTAATGGTAGAAGTACTCAGACATGCACCAATTATCTTTTTTGACAAGGCCAGAAAGCCATGTCCAGCTGCATTCTAGTTCAATCTTGGACCTAGTCAGAACCAGAGTGTTGAATTTATTTTACAAGCTGTTCCTTGTGTGCCCAGTGTGGTGGCTGGATGCTAAGGATATGGTTTGTGGCTGGATAATTGCGTCTGCCAAGCTGGAGAGACCGTCAGCTTTTCTGTACAAATTGAAGTAGTTGAAGCGATATGTATTTTGGAAGATTTCGTTTTTGTGAGGAAATTGGCATGCTGTGTAGCTATTTAGAATTTGTGGGTTGTCTTTTCTTCTATTGTGTTTGGCAAGGATAATGCAAAGATATTTTTTTAATATGTTTTTTGAAATGGCAACGAAAAGAATTAACAAAAGAGTTGCATCTCGTTCTTGGTTGGAATATTTTTTTCAAAGAGTGAAGCTGAATTTCTCTTTTCTTCTCTTCTGGCTGAAGTTGAATTTATTTCTCACTCTTTTAACAATACAAACAATTCGCCTGCCCTTTGGCAAGAGAGATGTCGGGGAATTTCACAGGTTCAAAATATTTTAGTTTCAGTGACAGTAATGCATTTTTCAGATTAACAGGAAACTATGCACCGGCACTTGAACAAAATGTCAAAGCTATAATTCATTCAATGGAAAAGTTCCCCTTATTTACAATTCAATCAAATTAATTTTTCAAAGTCAAAGATATGGGAAACCCAAAGGACTGAATGTATGCAGATGCTGTGATCCAAGTTATCAAAATTTTCTACCTGCATTTTCAGCCAAGATTTTCAACTTGACGAAACATGTGCTGAAGATTCAAATGGTAGACTTCATACTGTAAACCTGCACATCAAGCAACACCCAGAATAAGGCCCAAAAAATGTGGCTCTGTATAGCAGACTAGCACCTTTCAACCTTTTTTGCCTGCTAATCTCCAACTTGATGTCACTCGAGCATCAGCAAGTAATTTCAAGTTATGGATGACTTCACTTTTTTTGTTCCGGTAAGTCGGTGCTTTTGTTTATGTGACTTGCAGGAAATGAATTATTTTTTACCGAAATCATGGCAACTTCAAGTCATGGAAGAAAAAACCCTTGGGCGTCCAGCTTCTGTTATGTATCCACTACCCAGACATCTCTTGATGGTTATTCAAAGTAATCAATTATGGTACATTTTAAGAAGAATCCATCACAAGGCAGCAACTTAATAAAAAAGACAGTTTCTCTCTTTTGACCGGGCCCGTTTATTATGCTAAAATGGTACCGTTTCTGGAATTAACAAGAGATAGAAAGAGAGACAGAAATACCTGGAGTAACAAAATGGAAGCATCTGTTACTGTGTATCCGCTACCAATTGCACAGGCACAAACCAAGTCAAATGGAGAACTGCAAATTTACCAGAACATAAATATACTAGTCACAAATAAATCTTGCATACACTTACACCAAATTCTATCCATAGACTAAGAGAAAGTTCAGCCTGCATATTGCCCTATGGTTGTGATATGGAGGTCTAGAAAGATACTGCAGAGAGCAGTGTTTACAAATATGTACTTACATAAGAAAATAGAAGATCAAAGAAGCAGTTCATGAAATGGAAATTTCCTCAGGTTCAACAGATTACCTGTTTTTGTTAGTCAAGAAAACAAAAATTACATTGGCTTTGATTATAGAGAACAAACCTTTAAATTTGCAGAAGGTGCTGTGACCATGAAAGCCGGAATATACTCAAGATACTTGTGCCCCTCACGCATATGATCCAATAAAGATATTATCTTCCAGTTTTCTCCAAACAATCCTGCTTATATTGAATCGCTTGATTGGAAAGAACTGCAGAACCTAGGATCATGTAGCACTAGTTGTGCAACCTTCACCTGCAGCAAAGCTTGTAGATTTGGGAGATTCACTGCCTCTTACCACTCTGTTATATATAACTTTAAAAGACTGTGAGCCATATGGTCGACTAAGCAAGCTCATTGGCATTCTCAGAGTCTGCTTCCGGTTTCTCCTTCCCCTTAACAAAATGCTGAAGGTTTTCTCCTCATTAATCTGCTGGTCAATACTGCTAGTGACATTTTCTTGTGAGCCTTTTTCCTGACTCGAATCATTCCTATAAATTTCAGCTTCGGATGGATTTGAATGACCATTTTCCTTTATATTTTCCAACCCAGCCCCAGTCAATTCCTTCACATTGTCATTTCTGTCTGATGCTTGAAGGTTTGCTTCGTCATTTGCTTCTCCTATGTTGTCAATGTCCACTGACAGAACTGGAGGTGGACTTGGGCTTTCAGAATTTTCAAATTGTGCTTTAGGCTCCGATAGAGGATCAGAAATTGGCTCAACAACAGGTGGCAGGACAGATAACTCCACTGCAAGGCAGCCAGGCCATACTGTGGTAGGAATAAACTCTGACACACTGGGGCTCGGATTGCACTGCCAGGAGAAATGATTAGGATGGAAGGCGCTGCTAGTAACAGGAAATGTACTAGTTGGTACAGCTTGACTGTAAGGAGGATACATAAAGGGCAATGGCTGTATCATGTTTGGGGTTGGTGGTTGTGAGGGGTATGGGTATGGATGGTGTGGGGAGGACATTGGATTAATGGGGCGTATGACAGTTGCAGGTCCAGGGTGAAGAGTCATGTTTACAGGCCAAGGTGCAACAGCTGGAACAGCACCAGGAGCAGAAGGAAGAGGGATGTTGATGGCAACTGGTGGAGCACGTCCAACGGAAGTTGATGGGTTGAAAGGAGCTGCAGAAGCAGACAATTTCTTATTTGGTAATCCCGGAGCATCGCCTGAATTCAAAATCAATGGTTTGTCCTTCAAGTCCTCTGCTCCAGGCAAAGAGGAGTTGAGATCAACTTGTGGATCAAATTCACTAGATGAATACTTCTCATGAGGTTCCTTTGGAAGGGAATCAATTGAATTTGGCATCTGGTCAATCAACATTCCATTCTGTATAATTTCATGAAGCTCAATATCACCAGATTCATGTCCTTGCACACTCTGAGACACCATCAGCGAGGAATTTTCTTCCAACACGTGAGTTGAGTGTTGTTCTTCCATTTTATGAACACCAACTATTTCCTTCTTCAAATCCTCCGTGTAATCTGATTCAGAATTCTCATCCTTCTCTCCACTTCTTTCTTCCACACCCATTACTACTGAACCAGCAATTGCTTTTGCTTCATTTGTCTCTCCAAGTTTTCCATCACCAATTTCCTGGTTATCTGAATTATCACTTTGGGGAAACCACGCCTGCAACTTAGCAATGGTACCTGGTGGTGCCAATGCTACTTCCTTGTATGAAAGAGATTTTCCAAGACTCACTATTGAATTCTTTGATGGACGAATATCATTAGGGGCAGAAACTGGAGCCGATTCTGATGAAGTAAGAGCCTTGCTGCCAATCCTGGGATTCTCTGTTGTAGAAGTTTTATAAGATGAAGGAACAGACTTGACCCTGTAGGTTACAGCTTTAACCATTCTCCTCCCAAATTTGGCGCCTGGAGGGAGATTGGTGGTTTGGTGGTCTCCATAACTTCCATGAGATGGTGCTCGTTTCTTTAAAAGGTAATACTTACTATTCTGGTGAGCATTCTTGACAGGAGCATAATCCATGTTAGCATCCACAATCTTTTTGTGATAACCATAAACTTTTCCAACAATCCCCCGCCGCTGCTTTAGACGTCGCCCATACAAGCCAGCTGACCTTGGCCTTTGAACTGGTTGCCATCCATCATCTCCTTCAGCATGAGTTTCAAGCAAGGCTTCAGTCCAGATGCTTGGTTTTTTTTCCACATTCTCTTCCACAGCAGGTGTCTGGAGTTGAACTTGGGCAGAGCTGGTCTCTTGGGAAGCATCATCTTCAGGCACTGGTATCTTCACATCTGAAGCATCTTTAAGAGTATCTTTTGTAGATTCATCGGAACTTGCCATACTGACATTTGGCTGGGTTTTATCCTTTACCTGAAAAGCAAAAGGTTGCAAGGCATGTTGTATTAAAGAAAAAATTAGAGGTGACTGTGTACAAAACGTTGTAATTTTCCAAGTCAGTAACCATTCTGAAATATAGCTTGGCAAAATACTTGATCTCCATGGTGGATCTTCATTTCATCTTTTTTTCATTACTTCAATTACAACAAGAAAACTGACAGGCCTTCACTGTTAACAGTATTAGAGAAGGAAAAGTTCGAAGGAGAAATCATAATTATTCAAGATCTTGCCTCTGTTTTCTTGTCATTGTACCTCTATAACTAGTTTCCTGAGCCTTTGAAAGGGACAGAGTCAGTTCATGCAAGAGAATTGTTTCTACAGTATTCCAAATGATCCAGTAGGGAACCCATAAGATGTTTACTTCACAAATGAGTGGCCTATTATCTATTCTTTTTCAGTTCAGTGCAAGATTCATGAACAGAAACTGGTGTAACTTTTCCCTGGTGTCGTAGGCTGTATGATGGGTTAGAGTTGTTTTAATCAAACAAGAATATCCAGGTACCTTTGTGATATAGCTCTTTCTCTTTCCAGCGACAACATCTCTCACCTTAGCATCACGACTTGGATTAATATAGTCCAGCAAATCTGATACACTGCCAAATATTAAAAAAAAGTAAACTATTAGTTTCAAGATGTCTGCTTGAACAAGAGTTTGCATCATAAGCCAGATATGTAGATTGCATTCACATGTAACAGCATGTTCATGGTGCATATGATCATATAGAAAGCAATAGTGGCATCCAACCAGATCAAATTATTCTGCACATCCATTTCAAAAGTATTCTGGTGCAGGAACAGAAAAATAGTATATGAACAGGATAGATATGATGCTCTGGGCAAGTATTTGACATGCTTCTTGACCAAAGGAAAAAAATCTTTGGGGAAGTTACTGAATGTGAGATGGACAGTCCTTGCTGAGCGATGTTTGTGCACGTAGCAAAGATCATGAAGAAACTTCAAGCATTAAATCTTCCCCTTTTCTTTTATCTTTGTGTGTGTGTGTGAGTGTTGAAGTTAACTTATTACAATTTCATGTATGTATTTCCAACAAAATTTAAAGAGCATAAATTGTTTTTCATGCAAGTCCCATATAAAAACAGTAACCACACCAATAGCAGACATCCAAATGGTGTTTGTGCATGTAGCAAAGATCATGAAGAAACTTCAAGCATTAAATCTTCCCCTTTTCCTTTATCTTTGTGTGTAGTTGTTGAAGTTAACTTGTTACAATTTCATGTATGTATTTCCAGCAAAATTTAAAGAGCATAAATTGTTTTTCATGCAAGTCCGATATAAAAAAGTAACCACACCAATAGCAGAGCATCCAAATGGTGTGATTAGTAAAAGAAGCAGAAGAATAAACTGTATAAAATAATTAAATGAAGCAACAACAATAGTCCAGTGTTCAGCTAATTTACCTAAGGTGGCCTTTGCTAGCAATTGATGCATCAGGCTTCTTAGTACCATTTCGCACAGCTTCTTGCTGTTCAAAAGCCTTGGATTCAAAATACTCAAGCCAAGCAGCAGCATCCTGCAGCATTTTATTAAAAATTTAAAATTACAACTGGATAGGAGTCATAAGCACATATATAAACATGCCCTTCTGAAAAGTAAAAAACTTGGTAATGAATCTCTATGTCAGAGAGAGAGGGACAGAGAGAAAGTAAAACAGATCTCATGTAGTCCTTGAAGGCTTGAACTCATCGACTTGGAGCCATTCATTTCATGGCTCCATGTCACGGTGAAAGCCAAAATAATCCCCAGGGACCTAATTAATTGCAAACTTATCTTCACTTCAACCTTTGGATCACCAAGTCAGGAGAGTAGATCAGAGGATTGCACATGTGTTATCAATTATGAATATAATACTTTCAAGATGTTCAAATTCATTGAGTGCGCCTAGTACTATCAGACTAATGAGTGTTTCTAGCTCAAAGTAGATGACGTAACATGAATGCTTAAGAGGAGAGAAATGGGAAGGGTTGATTAATTAATGAATTTAGCAAGACACCTGAGTGCGTAAATCATCCGGACCCAGCTTTGCTCGTAGAATTTGCAAGGTTGTTTGTTCATGTTGAACACTCAAAGGATATGCTTCCATCAATGAGAGTGCAATTGCTATTGCATGGTAGCTTGCAGCAGTCTGGCATCATTAACCAGAAACAAAAAAGGATTACCTCTCAAAAGAATTAAATGCGCTAATTTTTCCAAATATAGTAAATAGATCATTTATAGCATGTAGCAAGTGAAAAATGAAATTTCATTAGCCATTTATTGTTTCAATAAATGCAGCAAAGTGCTTAAAGATGGAGTACCGACTACCGACCATCTGAAATGCTCAGTGCTTATGAACATTCTTTTTTTCCCCTTCTGAGGATTTTTATATTTAAAGAGGAAGAAGGAAATTGATATGGCAATTCTTAAGGTTAATTAATTACAATATGGAAAGTTTATTGTATCTGATTGTTTAGAACACTTCTTAGTTAATTTGAAGGTAATGCGTATTGCATTAAATAATTAACTTCAATTAAGCATATAACAAGCTTACCCAACCATTTTACTTTCTGTCATCACCTAGAAAATAGTGAGCATATTATGAAAAATATAACACAAACAAGCTTCAGGAGAAGGGCAAATTAAAACCTGAATATGGTCTGGTCCAAGTAACTTTTGGTTGCATTTTAGAGCTTTATGAAGATATCTGAGGGCGACATGCACATTCCCCAGACCTTCCTCCATCATAGCCACATTGATGTATGTTGCAGCAGTGTTTGGGTGTGATGGACCGCATGTGAGATGTAAGAGATACAAAGCACGCTTTACATACCTAATCAACAACAGTACTAGTCTCAAGAGTCTCAAACTAGGATAAAGTTAAACCACAAAACATGAACAGATTATCATGAATTATGGCATATATGAATCTAACTGTGGGTATCTCCCAAGACTCACAAAAGAAGTATGGGAAAAAAAACTTTCAAAAAGACAGATAAGACTGGATCACACTTGAGAAATCCAAAATGAAAAAAGAAAGGATTTAGGTTTGAGCAACATAGATAAGAACCTTGTTTGTCAAAAGCAATAAAAGGAACCATGTCGCTTAAATATGATTATCAGAGCAACAGATATTTAAAATTTATGGAGTGGAATCACAATGAGAGCGATCATTATTCTGATAATTCTAAAGAGGGATAACTGGATACAATCAGGTAGTCCACAAGGCAACCAGTCAACATCAAGACAGAACCAGATCAAAATATAATGAATGTGAAACATGAAATTACATAGTATCATGCAAACCTAAAATTATTAATGCACGAAGAATGAAAAGCATACTTGAGAGCCAGCTCTGTATGTTGAAGTCTGTAATAGAACACAGCAAGATCCCCATAGCTTTTCATTGTGTCTGGATGATCAAGTCCTAGTTCCCTCTCATTAATATCCAAGGCTTTTTGCTGATATATAGTGGCCTGTAAAGCGAACAGAATATTAAATCAGCACAAAAGGTAAACCCTCAAATAAAGGAATGCAAAGTTTCTGGGTTGATTCTGTGGCTATAACAAGTCATTCTGCCACAGATTATTGAAAGAAATTTAGCAATGTGACTACAATCAGTGTTGCTGGTGAAAATTGCCAGCTACACAGAGAAAAAAATTGATAATAAATAGACCTGATTGAAGTCTCCAGTGTGATATAATACTACAGCAAGAAGGCTGTATGCTCCTGCAGTCATTCGATGGTAGGGACCACAAACTGCCACTAGCTTTGCAAGAGCCTGGAAACACCAAAGATGTGAATCAGCTAATAAACTACAGTACCAATAGAAAAAGATGATTACATAGTGAAGCACCTCGTTGACATGGAAAAAACAGGGAAAAGCATTATTATAAAAGAAGCCATGACAACTATGCATTTGCAAAGAGAATATCAGAAGTGTAATTTCAGAATGCATATACCTTTGTCCCATAGGTGACTGCATCTTCAAGTTTTCCCTTGTCCAAGGCTGTTTTTGATGATTCCAGGAGTTGCCTTCCATCTGCAGAGGAGCATGCTGCTTGCTGAAAATAAAAAGGCACAAATCAATATGGATTGGACAAATTTTGACTGGTTTTCAGACAGGATGAAGAAAAGCTTGTTCACATCAATCTCAAGTAATCACCTTATGTAGTGGAACCAGACTGACAACATCTGATTTTCTGAATGGATGTGGAGAATCCATATCAAAATCCCTCGGAACCAACTCAATGCCCACCTGAGAGGAGGGGAGAAAAAATTAAGAGTGTCAGTTTATACAAGTCCCTGATTTGACTTTCCCAAATCAAATAAAACATCAACTACATTTGCATGAATATGCAATCCATTCCTTTAAAAGGTATTGTTTCATTTGGAGGAATGTCACATGCGGGGATGAAAAAGTAGTCATCGTCATTTGTGTGAAACACTGCTGTGAGTTACAGGTTTACAATTGTGCCTCACCAAAAATAATCTTCAAGTTGGGCATAGTTAAACTGAAGCCAGCGGATTAATTGCCAATGATTCATAGTCAATTTGTTAGAATCCCAAAAATTGGAAGCAAGCAAGCAAGCTTCTTGTAGATTAAACAATTTTGAGTCTCTATATCCCACTTGTCATGCATTCTGGAGCACATGCAGATATTTACCTTGTGGCACAACCCTCGCAAGATTGCAAATTTCCTCACATCTTTGAAGTTTAAGCTGCTAAGATCCCATTCATACCGCTTCTTCAAAAATACCTCCAGCCATCTCCATACAAGAGGGTGGACATGGCAAGACTTGATTGAATCTCTGGTTTCAGGAATCCCGAGCATTAGATTTAATGCAGCAGCTATTGATACAGCCATTTTCTCTTGGTCCACAACAGCAGCAATCACAGCCTGAAGTATATGCTTAAAAGCTCGTACTATCATCTCATGAATGCAGAGTGACTGTACATGCAACAGCTTTTCAGAAAGCTTTACCTGTTTTACAAGATAAATAGCGGAAATTACCCAATATGGAAATCTGAATTAAAAGGTAAACATTCACAATTATAAGAGGAGTTGTTAACACATTAGCTTACTAGAATTGAAAACTATGGGCGATCCTAAGTTAAAGGAGGCACATCAAAATGCACAAATATCAGCAGTCATTTATAAAGTTAATTCAATACTCTTATAAATTAAAAACACCATTTATGAAGAAAAATTAGCATTTAGTGCAAGTTTACATAAATGATAAATTTATACGGTACAATAAATGTACACACATGAAATAAAATAGATGAGCATCTTTATATGTGAAAAATAGGTAATTTTTTTATATGCAGTATTAAGCCCTGTCAATTATGCTACAATTAGCAAAACAAGTGAGCTGACCCAGCCTTCAGTCAATGTCATTTAAGAGTAAGTGACTGAGCCCTCAACAGCAGAAGCTGCTCATGAAGATCTTAAGGGCATGCGCCTTATCTTGTGAAACTCACTCTATATCTAGTGAAGTCTAGGCCACACAAGATTACCACTCAAAAATCAATGCCTTAAGGCTATTTATCACTGCTGCGCTTCAAGCATGCTTAAGTGTGTCGAAAAGGCCTTTTAAAACTATAAGGATCGCATGCAGTTAACACTTGCACTGGCTCAGACAACAATCTTCACATGCATGTTTATACATATGAATGAACAATGGCATGATGGCAGGTCTCATTGTCAAGCATGGACATACAAGGATCAGATTGGGACATCCTCCAAAAAAACTGGATGGTTATAGCACAAACACAGTTTTTTATAAATAAATAAAAACATTTGTGTAAAAACAAATGCATTTGTTAAAGTTAGACATAAATGTGCCCAACAGGATGGTAAATATGGAATTAAAATTTTCTTTGCGGGCAAATAAATGTAACTAAAACATGTACTAGACATTAAAAGCCAGGGTGCATGATAACAGAGAACTTACAACATGCCCAAGAGAGCGCATCTGAAGACCTCTAGTATGCATAAAATCAGTTAGAGTCCGACCATCAACGGGTGAAAGCTCCAAAGAACCAAAATCTGCTACCTGCGTTTTTTTACCAGTACTCAATAATAAACTTCTAGAAATGCAGATTGCTGAGATAATTAATGAAAAGGGTAGAGTACCAGTTTAGGAAGAGCAACTTCAGTGTAATATTTCTGAGACAAGTCAATTAGCTGTTGCAGAGACTGTTGATCACTTCATAGGTTAGTTCACACCTTACTGGAAAAGAAAAGGCAATGACCAGTCAAGGAAATACTACCTTGCGATGAAGTCCAGTGTCTGATTCTTTTAGTCGAGCAAAGGCTGCATCGGACAACAACTGCTGCAGTGCAAGCTCATTATCTTTAGCCTCAGTTTCAAGGTGAGATTCCACAGATGCCAGTGTAGCATCTTCAACTGCCCCACTTAAACCATCAGAGGCAGGTCTTGAATTCTCCGGCTGCATTTTTACATTGCTTTCATCTGATTTTTTCTTGTTCTTAAGGGACTTAAGAGGGGTCCCAAGTCCCTCAACCTTCATTTCTGTTTCTGTGGAAGGCTTCTTGCCCTTCTCAGTGGATGGTTTCTTATCTTTTTCAGTATTTTTCTGGTCTTGCAAATGCTGTATCCAGCAGGCTCCAAGTTCCCATCTCACCAAATGATCCTGCTTCAGTACCTCTTCTTCATCAAGCCTGGTAAGACTTTCTTCCAGTAATCTCTCTACAAATGCTTCGGAAGCACTGAGCTCTTCAAACTCTAAAGTTTGCAAATTTGGTGTCCGCTTAGTGTGTTCTGAAGGTGTTGGTTTGTGAAGTAGTAGTCTCAAGCTGTAAGGAAGGAAAAGTTAAGACTTCTGCATAATGAATGCAGCCAGACAACAAGAAAATAACCAAATTAAGGAGTGTATGCTATCACCATGAAGTCATAATATTAAAATCTGGAGGCTTGGCTTTTGGCTATAAATATCTTTCATTCCGGTATAATGTTACTATCATTATGATCAGTACAATAATACACATGTAGCGTGGGAATGCATGTCATCGAACCTAAAACTTAATAATAAAAAATAGATTTACAGGTAAGAACTAACATGCCATGCACATGGAGAATCAATCAAATCACCTTTCAAAGACTTCCATCTTTGAAAATTTTGAGGTTGAAAATCGTATGACATGATTGGTATTTTCCAAGATTGGAAAAATTATGATTCCATGTCAAAATTCTTAAGGAAAAAGCAGGGTTGACATTTAACTTCAGCATAATTAGTTGAAATGGAAACGACAACGCAGTATCGAATTTGATCATCATTGCATTCTAAAATTGTTCAAGACAAAGATCCACTTCTCAAAATGCAAAAGGACTTCATAAATCAAAGCTGACTAAATTTATTATATTGGACTGGCATCTGTCTTTTGACAAATCCATATAGAAAACAACAAAACTATAGGTTCCCCACTTGTGAATGGTCCGTCACATTGTGCTTGTTCAAAGCTAGAGTGCAGCAATTGTATTTGATTCTTAGCACAGTTCACCATTAGGTAATTTTAGTTCATCAACTGCATTTATACAATTTCACTAGCAGATAATATCTAAGATCTCTATTGCATGTGAAACTATTAACTGTGTGGGGAGGTGGCTAATTTTAGTACTCATTCGTGCATAGGAAAAGATGGTAAGAACCTGTTGATGTTAAGGGCATTTGCACCACCTTCAGGCTGTTCAAGGTCAATACTTTTGGATGGAGGACTGGCTTTCTTTTCCTCCCTCACCTCAGCTTTTACAATAGCAATGAAACCACAGTATCTTACATTAACAGTGCCAAGTGTTGCAATGTCCTGCAGTCAAGATGCAAAACAGAATTCAACCAGTTTACCAATTAAACCAAAATTAAAACACCAAACCCTTGGAAGAGCATCATTGAACAATTACATTTTCTGGAACTTACATGAGCAGCAGTGTTCTCATCAGCTGTGATCCCTTTCAGAAGGTTCCTCTCTACTGAATTTTTCTTATCAGTTCCACTTGCTTGAATCCCATCAATTTTAGTGTCTACCTTAGAGCTTGCATTGGTAGCATCTTTCATAACTTTGATGCTTAAATCCCCAACTCTCTCTGTGTAAGGAATATTACTGTTTGCAACTGAACCCAATAAATTTGGCTTTAATTTTACATGTTGCACAGCTTTAATGGCTCTGAAAATGGCAACATCCACAAATAGGCTGTGAAGCAGGAAGGCTTTCCTGTCCCGAATCTGCCTCTCCTCAGCTGTCTTGCAAGGCATAGATGCGACAAACAAAAACTCGTCGGTCCAAGGTATGTAATCCTTTTTCCCATCTCTTCCAAGACCACCTCCATTTCCTCCCCATGTTTCATCCTCAACAGGAAGAGGAGGACAAACTGATGGCAACTGTGCTGCTACGGGAGGGATAAGCCATGTGTTTGCTCTAAAACCATATGGAAGATTCCCGAACTAATCAATGGCCAGGAAGAAACAAAAAGATTAATAATTGAAAACGAGAACTACAACGTCAGAGAGAAATCATTAAATTACATTTGAACAATTTATTTCCCTTCTTCTTTTGAGATAACCATATCAACACAAACGGTACATACCTTGTTACGCTCTGCAAATGCTTTCATGAGCTCATCGTAAGCCTGACACATAAGACATGACATCTATATTACTTCAACAAAATCTAAACCGAAAACAAAAAATACATCTCAACAAAAGATAAGACTGTTGATTTACAGACCAAACTTCATATATTAGCAAAATTACTGGAAAAGCATGTGACATTAGCAAGTGCAAGTACTGTTTATCCGGAAAAAAAATCTTTTGAGAGAATTAATGGATTCCACTCGATAAATGATAGAGGATGCACCAATTCGAATATTATCCAATACAAAAAGAAAAGGAAAAAAAAACTACTACAGTTTTTTTAAAAAAAAAGAGCCAGAAAAATTGGGTAAGGTAGTGAAACTAACATTATCAAAAGCTCGACTAAGCTGCCTTAGCAAATCAACAAGATTGTTACATAAAATCCTCTGTTTTCCAACACCATAAAATCCCTTTTTGCAAGCTTCAACTTGAACCAGCTTCCCATTGCATAGCTTCACCTGATCATTTTAACAACAATTAAGAAAAAAACCTCGTCAAAAGATTTTAGAAAAAAAAAAGAAGATAAAAACAGATTCATTAATAAAACAATCTTACGTCAAGAGAGAAAAGATGATCATCCACGGAGATCTCATCAATCCGTCTTTTCGTTGCCTTCCTTATAACTGCATCAACGCCAACCACATTTTCCATTATTTCCAGTTATACCCTCAATTATCTCAAAATTACACTCGTTTATTTATAATTAGAGAGAGAGAGAGAGTACATTGAAGAGGAGGAGTGAGATGCGAGAGAGAGAAGAACTCGTAAAAGCTCCCAAGCTTGGGGCACGAGTGGCTCATTTCTTCTTCTGCATCCACCGGAACATCTTTTGATGCTGATTTTGGTGACGATGATTGTTTATTCGTGGTGGTGGTGGAGGAGGAGGATTGAGATTTAGCGGTGGTTTTCTTAGAAGTCTTATTATCCTGCGCAGCCGGCGCATTCTTTCCGATATCGGACTTGATCTTATCATGCGCACTCGCCGATGGACCGAAGCACGTTGTGCATGCCACAATGTCCAGGAGTCGTCTAACGTGCGCCACTGCAAGCTCCTCATCGAGGTCCTCTGAAACAACGAGAAAAAGATATGGAGAATGTAGCGGGTAAACGAAAACGAAAATGGAAACATTAAACGCTGTCGCTTGAAATACTGTTTAATATCTGAAACGGCGTCGTTTGTTGGTCGGGATTTTTGCCTTTTACCATTGGTTAAAGTGAGAACGCAAGGCTTGAGTGCTGACACGTCGACCGTGTCTTTTAACCGCGCTCCTCTAACCTGTAAAT
>Ga0325410_1004259_pt1 | contig 16064 bp, 9 predicted proteins | sample PopdelMetagenome_16_FD_206182 | JGI IMG/M metagenome (GOLD analysis project Ga0325410, IMG submission 206182) | Populus deltoides microbial communities from Bellville, Georgia, United States - Xylem-PdIQD-R3 | ecosystem: Host-associated > Plants > Phyllosphere > Stem > Wood/Secondary xylem...
TTTAACTTGATTTGGTTTTTTTATCTTAAACTTATTAAACCAATACCAAACTAGTCAATTTTTTTTATATTTTAATTAGTTTAATTAATTTTTTTTTCATAAGTCAATTTCTTCAATTATTTCTTTTTAGTTTTTTCAATTTAATTGATCCTCTAATAGATTCACAATTATTAATAAGAAGGCGCGAAGCTGGGTGATAGAGAAGAGGTTAACGGCACACTTTTCATTTTAGTCCTTCAATTTTAAACTTTTTCATTCGAAATAAATAAAAATGTATCGATTGTCTTCATCATTCTCATTTTTTATGGATGAAAAAGTTGCTAAGAGCTTATAAGCAAACCAAAAAAAAACAAAACAAAAGACTACTGTAAATGCAAAGCCTTCAACAAATATTTATAGGGGTGGACGTGATAATCTCTCTATTTCTAGTGTCGTCGGTAGCCATGAGCTTTATCTCTATTCTAGCCAAAAAGAAAAGGCTTCACGCCTAGTGATCCGAGGAAAAGACTTTGATAGCAGGAATCCCAGCATGGGCATGCATGCATAAGAGGGTTGGAATTAAGACTTTCCATACTAACGAGTATATTAGCTTCCAAGAGAATAAAGGAACTGCATCAACTTCTTCATGTGCCGTTTACAGCACTTACAAGCATTTACACAATCAATATGAGATAATGTACCAGTCATATTCTAATATCACTAGAGACTATTGTGAATGCATGCCATTATACACCGCTGAATCCAGAATTATCCAAGGCAAACTTAAGATCGGTCAAACTGGGGTGAAGATTGGTTAGTGCAATTGTACGTCAGAAGTTGCTTCTACTGGAAACGGTACAGATCATCATTTTCCATCTCATTCGCATCAGCCAGAGAAGTAGACGCAGCTGCATCACTGGTACCAAGTTCATCCTGCAAGAATGGTAGAAGAATTCACAGGTTTGGCCAAAAGAAAACAAGCGTGCTCAGAACAGAAACACTAAAATCGCACAGTGATTCTCTTGGGATAATCCTGGGGCAGTAATAGCAGGAGCTAGTAACTTGTTAAACTTTTGAGGTTGATTCAAGATAAAATGGCAGGAACTCACAATTAATCCTCCCACCTTCAAACCTGACTTTCTATTTCCAACTGTGTAATTAGGCTAACATTAGTATTTTCAAACACCACGACCATGCTTTACATGCATGAAAAAAAATTACATAATTGTTTCTTCTTGTTAACTCCATCGAATTACTTGGTAAAAAAAAAAAGGTCCATTCTATTGCACAATCAACAGATGCTCAGAGGTAAAAGGCTTAAAAAACACATTAACCAGTTGCATTAGAAAGCATGAATGTTCAAATTCCATGTCAATACAATTTTTTCTGATCTATTTACCTTAGCTTGGCGGTATTGTTCCAGCATCCGACGATATTGCTGACGTGCATCCGGAGAATCAACCATTGATAGCACACGAGAGAAAGCCTCATCAATAGTTCCATCCACTTTCTGTTTGCGGAACATCTTGAGAATATCATCATCTTCCCTTTCATCAATGGACTCCGTCTCATTCCGGAAACCTCGCAAACCAATTCCTTTGCGTCGCCACCGCAGCACTACCTTATCTAGAATTCCAACAGCCCAACATATTACCTTATAGTTCTTCCTAACCCGATAGCCTCTCACATGAGCCTGCCAAAAGACCAAAAGGTGCTTAATCAAGGATACTCTACCCCTCAAAATCAATGTATGTAATATACTCAATGGTTTGTTGATTGTGCTACTTGATAAAGGAATACACAAGCTGTCTAGATAATGAAATGCTGAAGCACAAAACAAATCATGATTTTAATACATCTCACTATTTTGAGAAAATACAGATGAAATTAGATCTATGGTGAAAAGATATAGCACCTGTATCTTCACAACTTTCTGTCTAAGTTCTAGAAAATCCTTGCGACCTTTCCATCCTCGATATTTCTTCTGAATGGATAATGCAGCCGAGTTAATATCCTGGGAGTTACGAAAAGCCAGCTTTGACATAGCCGAGAGCCCTTGAATGTCACCGGCACTGATACCATACTCATCTATAATAGAAGCTTCTATCTCTTGTCGCTTTCTGAAAGAATGTGCACGGAAAGCAGATTGTATTCGGGCAGCTGCCTGAGCCGCATTCCGGACCGCAGCCAAGGTATCTTTAAGCGAAACCTGATCTTCATTGGCAGCAAAGCTCTCCTTTGAGATGCTATCTACAGCTCTCTCAGCTTCAATCTCAGCAGAGCCTTTAGAAAGCTCACTTTCCTCGAGTCTGAGAGATGAAAGATGGCTAGTTAGTGCCACTTCTGAAAGATAACCAGCAAGTCCCTTGTGCCCACTACCGGCAGCAATGGATGCTGCAGTTTTGCCAATTGGATCTTTTGAACTAGGATCAGTCACAGCCCCAGCTGATGCACCAGAAGCTAAAAGGGCAGCAACCATTTTTTCCCTGTTACAGAAAATAATGACCACAGTTCAAAAACTAGTAGGCAAATAAAACCAATTTATTATGAGATTTACTACATTCTAAGTCATAACCCAACAACACCTCTAATCATCTTCCGTTTTAGTTCATTTGGTTCATTGGTGAGTTAGAAGATAATTCTGCCACTGAATCTCTTTCTAGCTTTCTCTCAAAACTAGTCAATTATATCTTCTCATCTCCTAAACATGTACTCAAAATTGCAAGTCTGGGTTGAATGTATCAACATTCAACATGGATATTCTTCCCTTGCAATATAATTTGTAAGCCTCTTCTTTTGGAAGATCAACAATCTCTATAGCCAAAATCAGTATACAAAATATATGAAAACATACCAGGTTATAATTTTACCTTCCAAAACGAGCAGCCCAGTGGAGAGCGGTCCACCCATTAATGTCACGGAAATTTATACTGACTCCATGACTGAGAATTGGGCTTAAGGCCCACTCAAAACCTAACCCAGCAAGCATGTGCATGATCCCTTGCTCTTTTTTGGACAATGAACATCCAGGATGGTCATGTTCTTCCTGAGACTTGGAGGAAAGCCACTGCCGCAGCTTGTCTTTCAGTAGTTGTTGCAGAAGCCAATCAACTGTCGTGGATGAAGTTCCACTGCCAACTAAAAGAGCCTCCATGATATAACCCCATGAATCATCATCAGCCTTCAATTTTTGAAGTAGATGAATTCCCGTTTCTATGTTGTCTCCTCTCTGCAAAGAGAAATCAGACAGAAGCATCTGCACAAATCTGACAAGTAACAATAGCTCTTCTGGACTCTTAGTAGCTTCTGTTTGGGAAAAGTTACAGTGAGCACAGCTACTATCCTTAGCTCGGTAATCAAAGTCTCTGATCTCACTGCAGGACTCCCGATTGCCAGAAGTAATGCAGAGAGTGACCTTTCCGGGCTGGCGGGGAGGAGCCTCGCAACGAATAACGCCTTCTTGAATGATTTGAAGAGGAACTTCAGTGTCACCAAACATGCATGTCCATGATGATTCTGATGGGTCACAGAGAAACGATCCAACAATGATGACCTGCATTGAGACCCAGGACTTGAAATTTTGGACTCGATTTCTTATTTCAGAACTAAAAAGAAAAACATCTCAAAGCAATGCATAAGATAACTAATTTAAGAATATTCTCAAAGTACAACAGATGCAAACTGGAAATGTTCCAAAAATAATCCTGAGGAATGAGTCATCAGAAGGACAGAAGTTCATTTCATGCATCAGGAAGGTTCATGAGATAATTGTTTAGTTTGCAAGCGAATTGGTAGCTTGAAGAATGTTCACCGAAACATCTAGTTATCTAAAAGGATCATAAGCTACCAGTAACTAGTCTTATCTGGTTTTCCCTATGGTACCAGTAAGCAACAGGGTTGGATGGTTGGTTGCTGTCCATGAAATTTTGAATTACTCTTTGCCTAGAGAGGGAGAGGGGGGGAAGGAGAGGGTGCAGGAATCCATCACTTGAGATTGGGAAGCATAAGATGATTCTGTGTCTTTTGCTGATTTTATAAATGCGTTGCATCAGGATCATCTAATACACTCTATATTCAAGTACTTCAGTGTCCTGGAACACATAGTCATGTTTTCCTAATTTCTTAAATACTATCTTCAATGAATTCAGCACAAGATGATTCTGTGTCCTGTGCTGATTTTATAAATGTCTTGCATCAGGATCATCTAATACATGCTATATTCAAGTACTTCAGTGTCCAATATATAGTCATGTTTTCCTGATTTCTTAAAAACTATCTTCAATGAACTCAGGAACCAATTTAGCAGAATCATAAAACTAGGGATAAAGCTACAAGGCAAAGTTTTTCCTCTGTTTTGTTCAATCCTGATCAAGAATGAGGATGGTGGCAAATAGGTGGTCAGGCAGCAAAAAACTAGTCAAATCTTACATGAGATGGATGCATCGGTGAAAGCATAATTCCGAAAGAAAAGAATGAACACATCCAGACAGGAGTGAGGAAAATTGTGCTATCAACTTAGAATTATATCACTGCACTGAAGGGGCAGCCTTTTTTCAAATGCTGTAAATTAATAAGTTCATACATTCTCCACACAACAGTTCAATTCTTAGAATAATACTGCCATCTCAATGAATGAATAATGAGAAATGTAGTGAAAAGCATAACAGTTCATAGAATTTGATGAGTCGTACCTTTGTAGCCTCTGTAGCATAACCCCATTCTGGGGATATTTCACGGATACTAAACTTCTGCTGCTCTGCAATTGTCAAACTTGAATCTGCCTCAATGGGTATTCCAAGATGGCCTTGGTCATATAGCATTGCATAGCAGTCAGCATGGTTTTCATGTGTTTCTAAAACAGAAGAATATGTAGGAGTTTCGAAACCTTCATATTCTTGAGGCGGCAACAAAGAAGCTGGCAATATGAAAAAAATATTAAAGCTTGATAAAAGTTCACTAGATGTTGAAAATTAAAATGTGAATCACTATTGATATCATTTCAACACAACATATTCATTGAAAGGATCCTCAAGGCCATAAGATATCATACAGTTTCCAACATTGGTTTCAGCAAAATTTATCCAAAGAGAATTTTCTTGCTCTTGAGCTGTTTCCATCATTAAAGAAGAATTGGGCTTTTCCTGTTGAAAAATATAAATGTCCATAACCAGTATAAACAACTAAGAGGATATCAAAGATGTAACAGAAAGATACGTCATTTACAGTCTCCATATATTTAACCTGGTACTCAATGCCTGATGAAGTCTTATAGGATTCGAACACTTCATTCCAAGAAAGGTCTTCTTTACTTCCATCTGTATAATATTGAGAATATGATTGCTGGTATGCGCCACTATCACCTAAAAACCATAATGTCATTAGTAGCTTTTTCTTGATTCCTTTCATATTGTCTTTTATTTATACATCAATGAAGAAAGGAAGAATGGATGGCAGATACATGAACAAAACTAAGCAGATCCAGTAGTTAAATATTAAAGCACCAATCCAAGAGTAAGTATGCAGTAACATTAGCTAGGAATGACTGAGGAATCTCTGAGAAGTGTTTTAAGGAAGTTGTAAACAAGAGATTACTTGGTGGTTACACCACAACTAAAATAAAAGGATCATATTAGACAAAATCTGGTCCTTGGGAGATGGATATCCTCTCCATCCATGATCAAAAGATCACTTTTAATCCATTAATTCTCAAAGCCCTATACAAGTTAGTGCTCATGTTTCCAGAATAGCAAGTTGATGAGATAATATAAATTAGTTCCTAACCTATAATGATATTGGAAATTCTCTTCCCTTTCCAACTCAAGTATGATTCTAATAGAAGCACAACATATGCTGTAAGAAACACCAGTATCAGGCCCTCTTTCTCTCAATTAAATTGGGACATGCACAGAATCAGAAAGATGCATGTTGTATTCACCTTCTAATCATAACTCTCTTACCCCTGTCATTTATAGACCACAATACCAAAACAAATCCGTTTGGAATTTATCTGTGAGGAAATTTTATTTTCCCTTATTTTGTTTTGAGGATTATGGTGAGAGAGCTTTACTCACAAACTGCCAGTCAACTAAAACCTCTTCCAAAATCTTTGCATGCTTTTCTCTCAACAGGTAAGATTTGAACCAGAGATCTAACATGACCCACCCACTTATTACCACCTGAGCTAAGTCATAGAAATTAATAAAACTGAATCGCAGAACAATAGTAATTGTATCATTGCACTCAAGAATTTGATACACGCAAATTTTCTAAGCCAACAACACTTTGGAGAATTAATTAAGAAGCTAATGTTAAGTCAGATTTAGCAAAAACAAAATGCTTAACAATACTAAACATGATGTAAGGATACATATGAAACAAATTAAATTAAATTAAATTAAATGCAGCCACGTGTAACGTGGCATCAATAAACTAGCAGAAGTAAAATGCCATGTTTAAATTGAGTACAAGCACCAAATAAGGACACAATAAACCTGCATCTTGAAGTGGTGCAAGATTGTTTCTCTCTAGTTGCTTTCCAGAAAGTCCACCATAAGATTGGTAATCAACAATATACTGTGATCCACGAAGTAAATTCTTAGATTGATCCTCGGAGATGTGGTTTACGTATTCCAGAATTTTTGAATCATTTGTGTCTCCCTCATCACCACCAAATGAGCCGATTTCTTCGATGTTGTCCTTGTTCAAACTCAACTGCTCCTCGAGCCTTCGCAAACATTGAGTAACCTCCTTATTAGCAAAACTAGTAAGCTCTGCTGTACTATCCACCCCATTGTCCTTGATGTCTAATCCTGAGTTAACTTCTACAGATGCTGGACTGGACAAACTCTGATGTTGTTCATATACGCCACTAATTGCAGAGGATGATCCTTGAGTTTGACTAGTATTACTGCTGGGACTATAAGAGAATCCGGGTGATAGCTGTGCAGCAGATCCGGGAGACGGTTTTCCCTGTAGACATAAATGTGACCAGTGACATTAATTTGCAACTTATAGCAAGCTAAGCAACATTTCATCAAAAATCGTTTGCTGCTAAGCTAAAGGATTGACAAGCACCTCAATGGAATGATAGAGTGGTCAATCCAACCCGCATAACAGAAATAATAAGGATCATGACTGACAATGACAAAGAACTTAAACGGGTTCAAACATGAAATATCACAGAATTTGATAATTTACAGAGGTCATAACAACTCACCTCAGAAATCTCTCTATAATGAACAAGCACAATGTGCTCAAATGCCCTGCCAAGAAAGTAATATTTCAGCACATGTGACCCAACACTTTATCATCCACTTCTCTTGCTTATAAAATGGGAGTGAGTAAAATGGCCATGATTCTGTGGATAATTTTAGGTTAGCTTTTCTATATCTTGCGTAAAACTAACGTTTCCATTTGCCTCGAAAGATATCATGAATATGAGGTATTCTCTATGATCATAGCACATCATGAAAGGGAAAAAATAGTTATAGAAGAGCAGAGAGTTTACTCACGGGTCCAGCATCCAATAGCTGCGTCTCTGAAAATTTGGGTTTTGCTCACCATGTGCATAATAACAATTTATAGTCTCAACATTTCCAACCTAATCATGCCAGAAAAATGTCAATACACAGAAAAATGCCAGAAATATGAACCTTGGAATAAACACTAAATGCATGAAATGGAAACACGTTTCACTAACTAAACCAATTAAACCTATCCGAAAGTCATTTCATGTTCTAGAACACCATTGAAATGCATATTACTCCTTCTAAATTGATACATCTAGCACCTAATACTATAAATGAGATCCATAATCATATCTTAAAAAAAATTCCAAAGGAACTTCTACCGCACGCGAGATGACAATCACACGAATAAATGAATAGTGATGTATGTGCCAAAGATTTGAAGGTGTGAAACAATAACCTTGAGCCTTTCATGTGCTTCCCCGACAGTTCTTCCATCCTTCTTTTTGCGCCAACTATGACCATCTCTTCTAAAGAACCTAAGAATCCTCTTATTAAATAGAAACAAAGATCCACCTGTTCAACAATTCCACACTGTAAGTAACTAATTAGCGGTAATCTAACCGTCATTACTTATAAGAAAACCTTAATTACTTACTGGTTGGCTTTTGAAGTGGTTCCTTTGTGAACTGATACTTATCATGATTTTGTAATATAAAAAGCACTTCTGCTGGTTTCAGCCACCGCGTTTGTGCTTCTTCAAACAGACTATTAATATCATACCCTGATTGAATTCCAGATTTTCAGTAAAATAATATAAAATTTGTTCATCATAAGAACATAATCACAGCAATTCATCTTAAATAAATAAATAAAAACTTACCTGATTGCAACATGATGGAATTAACTTCTCGAAGAAAAAACAGCTAACTGGAAGAATTGCAGGGAGCAAAAAAAATAATACAGAAATCACTACACCCTCTGCCCGATTATGTGAAGTGGAGACTCTAACTGCAGAGAACATGAAATGAAAGTCTCTAACTAGGAAAACTGCACTTACGGTCCGGATTTGTCACTCCTTGACCCATTTTCTAAGCTTAAACCGGAGAAGCCGATTGATGAGAGGGAGGAGGAGGGTTGAGAATTTTTTACTAAGCCGTGCAGTTACTGAGGTTTTTAAGACGAGGAGACAATTACGAGTTCGTGCAAGAGAAAGAAGGAAATTATCCAATGTTTCGAGTATAGCTGAAACTACTTTGACCTCTTAGCAAAAAGGGAGTAGGTTACTGGAATATGCTGTTCGGTTATTTTGTTTTTATACTAAATTAGCCCTGAGTTTATACGAAACAACTCATTTGTCCCTGGACGCGCTAATAATCAGCAATTTGACTAGAGAAAGATCGGGATTGTTACGAGGTGGCCTACCAAGTGCCAACTATAATATTCTCGTACCTGTATTTTTAATTATTAAGTATGTATTTATTAATGTGGTATAGTATATTTTTTTAAAAGTATTTTTTAATTTATATTATATTTTTTAGATTATTTTAATTTCTTACATTATCATATTAAATTGATAGAAATATGTTTTTAAAAAACAATTTAATATTTTTTTAAGTGATAAATAATTAAAAAAAAACATATTCAATTGTTATCCTTGTGTGAGATACAGAACAGCGAAGGCAAAGAGGTGGTGCTGTTGACTAGCTCATCAAAGTCTACTCTGAAATCTGAGTGGTTGCGTCGTTAAACAGCCCGTGGAGCTCTTTCACCGGGACCATCAAAGGCTGGTGCAATTTATTACCGCTGGCTTAATTCAAGGGTGTTTTGGTTATTTCACTCGTTTCCAAATTTTAAAAATCACGAATGGAAGTGCTGGGAAATTGGTGGGGGTATTGACAAATCACAGAAGCTTTCTTGAAGTGAGCTAATGATTTTTAGAGCATTTGTAAGAAAAACAAACACGTGGTGAAGTGCATTTTCCAGCTTGTGGAAGAATATTCAAATCAGTGCAAGACTCGTGCATCATGCATATAATTGTTGACCGTTAAATAAAGGCATTTTAGCTTGTGCGTGGTGGGCGAGCCTCTCTGCAATCTGCGCACTGACATCATTCTATAAAATCTGAACCCTGTTCATGTTTCTCTGGGAGTTTTGATTGTAGTGATAAGGGATGATCCCAAAGATAAATATTCTCACGTGCTTTTCATATGATTTAGATAGGAGGCGTCCCTGTATCTATGTTTAAGATGACTGACCTTTCTTCCTCCTTTTTTTTCTTCTTTTATTTCAAATGCAATATTAGATTAGCCTACTCAGGGAAAAAAAGAGGGTACTCCATCATGCACGGTCTCTAACCCTTAAAAAGAAAATGACGTGAACGGATGGATGGTTTGCACGTTCTTTTTTCTTTCTTTCTGGTTAGACTACGATGCCATAGGTATTTGAAGGAAACATTGAAAAAGACTAGCACGAATAGTTTGGTATATGCTCCTATTTTGTTGATTTTTTTTAAATAGCATTATTTAAAAAAAATTGGCAAAATAATACTTCAATTCTTTTTAGTAAATTAACACAGTTTATGCATGTTGCGATTGAGAAACGTGGCATTCAAACTTGTCGTGATTCAGAAACATAAAATGTAAAACAAATTGTGAAATAGACTGACATATATTACGATAAGGACAAAGTAGAGATAAGAGATGTAAAAGAAAAGGACCTCGGAGGCACATCAAAGCTCAAATTATAACACCGTCAGTACCATTTGAAAGATGTCGACGAAATAAATCAAGGGACACCAAGTAAAGTCACCAACGTTGATTGGAGTTGATTAAACTTGCAACCAAAGACAAGCGAACCACCTGTCATCTTTGGGTGACAAGTGTAGCCCACTCCGATAATTATTGATGACTTTTCTTTGTGTTATTAAATTTATCTTGTCATGATCTTTTTTATGGTACTAGTGGTGTTATAATCAGAGTTTCAATATGCATACAAGATCTTTTTCTTTCGATCATGTCACTATTTTTTGGTGTCGTTGAATTTATCTTGTCAAGATTTTTTTAATGTACTAGTTGTGTTATAATCGGAGTTTCAGTATGCATCCAAAATCTCTTTCTATTGAACATGTCATTATTCCTACCGTTTTATTAAGATCTTCTTTTCTCTCTCTCTTATTTTCTCATCATAATTTATTTTAACACATTTTAAAATTTCTCGAACATGTCATTATTCCCATTAGTGACAACTTAATAAGATAAGTTTTCCAATCAAGATATGTACAAAATAACACTATTTTGTTATTTAAAAAAAAACTCCATTATTTTACTGATTTTATTTAAAAAAAACTCTATCTTGTTGAGAATATTTAAACTTACCACCGGTGTAAACTTCAAACCACGCCGATTCTCTAAAGTCTCCCAGTTAATCTCCATCATGAAATGCTTTATGCAGGTCATGGCACAACATCGTGAGTAAAAACAATGGCTAGTTCTTAGTGTGTTATACCATTAGTTATTACTGACTTGTTGGGCTCCCTTATATGTGTCAACGAGCAATATGGAAATATGAATAAACTTATTTTTAACGGGCCTAAAAAACTCTTTTGACTCTCCTTTATTTGGCACATCCAAGAAATGAGCATGCCCTAAATGGGGGCTTAATAGTGTATCAAGCTCAACCACGCGAGGGCTTGGCAGTGTGCCAAGCCCCGAGCATGCTAGGTCTCACGCTAGCCAGACCCAAACATGATTGCTCGGGAATGTTGGGTCTGATGCCAACCAAACCCAAACACTTTTGGGCTGAACAGTGTTCCAAGCCCGACATATTATAGCATTTAATGAGGGATAAGACTCATGAGTTATAAATATAACATAAAACCTTCAAAACAAAGGTTCACAATCTTCATTCTCTATTGTGTTTATATATATATATATATATTCAGAGTATCTTTCTCTAAAGTATTTTTGTATTTTCTCTCTTAAAAAAAATACATATTTGAACATTAGAAAATCCTCACCTCCATCAAAAAAAATATTTTACAGGTATTAGTCACAAGCAGCCTTGACCTATCAAATATCAAGTATAAAATATCAAACTATCTCAACTAAAAAAATTTTAAAAAAATTATTAGAATCAATTGATTAGTCAATTATTGATTCTGAAACCTATTACCACCAACTCAGATTTTGGGGACATTACCGTATTCCAAAAGCATCCAAGTTGCATTGCATGCAAATTGAGAAGTCATGGAGACACAATCACAATCCACTATGATGAAAAGGAAATTTCAATTTAGACGCCAATCTTACAATTTGGATGGCTCCGACAAGCGAAGACAAGGAAACCTCTCAATTGGTCCCACCACTACCCAGGCAGATGATGAGCTTAATTGCTTGGTAATTGAACGAAACATCATGGACTCATCTTTGCGGTAAGAAAAATATGTCTTCAGAATGAGTGGTGCATAATCAGCGGCTTGCATTAAGGGTCAGCATAGTATTATCATGAAATTAATTAAGATACATATAAAATAATTTAAATATCAATATTAATAAAAAAAATTATTGAATTATTTAAAATTATTCAAGTGCTAAATTTTCAAAATTTTGAAGAACATATTATTTGATTTACTAGGATAATATCTTTTTATAGTATAAAATCATTAAATTAATGAATTTGTAGTTTACTTTTATTATAATTTTGGCTAGTCAAGGCTTTCCTTCAACTTAATTTTTACTAGCTAATTTTGTTTTTTGTATTTTAGTTAAAATTGAAGGATTGAGGTGATAAGTGAAATATTCAAATTATCTAAATCGTTTTATAAAATAAAATAAATTTGGGTTGAAAAAAATATTAGGATAAAAGAAATTAAGAATTTAGATAATTGAGTAATTATATAAAAAAAGTAATTTTACGAATTTTACATTTGAGTATTCACCTCTATGTTTAACCTAATTTCAACCTAATAGTGATAAAATCTTATGGTATTGAAGTTGTAACTAATGATATTCTACTTATTACTTAATAAAATCTACTTTAAAAAAAGAGACATATATAAGTTTGAGAGATAATAAAATTTATGACGCATCAAAAATGATAAGAATATCTCCGCCTAATATTTATTTCTTATACTTACATCTATTTATTTATATAAAGTAAATTTCATTGAATAACTAACATAGAATATAACAATGATTACAACTTAAACACCATAGTATTTTTTCATAATGGCACCCCCACTAGAAATTAACTTTGAACTAGACTTTCTTAATAACTTGTGATAAAATATATCTCAATACTTCTCATGCCACCTCTCAACTAATAAACAAATCCTTATGAAATTGAAAAAAGAAATTGTCTTGCCACCCATATATGTTTGGAAGGAATATATATATATATATATATATATATATATATATATATTCATGTTAGATAAAATATCAAGAATTTACGCAAGGTTATTTAGAACATGTTTAGGAACGCGATGCAAACTGCGTTCCTAAAAATTTTTTTTTTTTTACTAAAACTTAATATAGTTTGTACATTTTGGATTGTTTTGATGTGTTGATATCAAAAATAATTTTTAAAAAATAAAAAAAAATCATTGACATGTGTTTCGGCACAAAAAAAGTTATTTGAAAAGCAACCGCTACCACACTGGCAAGCATCGTATAGGTGGAAGGTGTGGTGACTTTTTTTTAAAAATACAATCCTTTTAAATTACAAACATATCTTTTAAAAACAAAAAATACATATTTTTTATTTAAAAAAATCACTACACCTTCCATCCAAACACACACTTTTATCTAATTTGGCATATTACAGGTGGTAAAGGTTGAAAAAAATGATATCACCGGAATTATTCACATGGATTTTAATTGTGTTTTAAAGTATTTTTCACTCGAAAATACATTAAAATAATAATTTTTTTATTTTTAAAAATTATTTTTGATATCAGTGCATCAAAATGATCTGAAAATATATAAAAAAAAATTAATTTAAAGTAAAATAAAAATAAATTTAAAATTTTTCCAAAACAATTTTAAAGCATAAAAACAAATAAGGTTATAGGTTACAAATTAGCAGTAGGTGTGCAAAAGGAAATAAGAACAAAGTGTGACCAGAGATCAATCTCAGTGATGACTGAGATATGAGAAACGACTAATCTGCGAAGATACTCATCGAGCTATATCTTCTTCTTCTTTTTAATTAACATGAATATTTTCTTTTCTATTTTCTTTATGATTTAGAAGTATTGATTTTAGAGAAAACTCATAACTTGCACACCATAGTATTGATTCTAGAGCTCCTCTTGTGGGTGTGGGTATGGAAATTCTCCGCCTTCATTTCTTTTTGGTATATTGCGTGTGGAGAAATTAAAAGTAAAGTGCCCTCAATTTTATTACAACTGGGAGAATTGATTTTCCTTAACTAATGAAGAAAGTAGAATAATATAGAGTGATTTTGTCAGCTCATAGGAAATAGTCTATCACTTCTCTTATTTCCCATGTCATAGCACAATTGGGTTGATCTAATCAGAGGCATTCAGACATCACACCCATACATTTGTCGGATAGGAAGTCTGGTAGCCAATCTCATTTCCTGACATTAATAGCTGTCGAGTACGGGATGAGAGGGCAAACTGGTCCCCCCGTGCACCAAACAAAACCGCCAGCACAATTCAATTGTTGAGAGATTTTGACGAAGTCTTGGCCGTGTTTTGCACTGCGGTTAAAATGTTGTTGTTTTAAAAATTAAATTTATTTTAGTTTTTTTTTAGATTATTTTGGAATGATGATATTAAAAATAAATTTTAAAAAATTAAAAATATATTACTTGAATATATTTTTTAATAAAAAGTATTTCAATTTACTTAAAAGGATATACCATTTCTGAATCCAAGCACTCTAAAAAAAAGGCAATTGGACATGTGGGTCTTTCTAGTTATTCCCTTACTTCCTCGGCACACAAAAAAAATCCGTGTAAGATCACCCATTACTGCACATGTGGTCACATCACTCCTCTGGCAGTCCTTTAATTTGCTTGGACAGGACACATTCGATTAATGTATGTGTCGTGAATTAAAGAGTGGACTAAACATATACATGCTAAAGAAAAAGAGTGTATAAAACATGGGAAAAGGAAGCATGATTAATGAGCAAGTTATTCTTACCCGAACCACCTATAGATAATATCTTTAATTAAGTGCCCTTTAATCCTTAAACTTGTTTTAAACTCGTTCCAGATTTAGTTGTCCAAGTAATGCAAATAGATTAATTAATTACCGATCAGAAAAATTAGATGAATAATTGCCCTTTTTTTCCCTCGCAAAGCATGATGAATCGTAGGAAGTGTTACGCAAATGGTATAGTACCCAGATGATGACTAATAGCAACGACTGGTTTTCCTTTTCCCAGGGGAAAAAGACTAGCCAATACGGTGTCATTTATAGAAAAATGGTAAAATTACAGTACCTTTTATTTTGGAAATCGGTAGTAATTATATCACATTAATCGCTATACTCTTTCTATAATCGCATTAATTATCCACAACAATTTCCTTTTAAAGCAAGTTAAATTACATTCCTTATTACCGTTATAAAATATATTTTAATTTTTTTTTATTTATTAAAAATAAAATAATATTTTTATTTTAATCTATATATAATTTCTCTGTATTTAAGGTAATATAATTTTTTTCAGAATAAAATGATCATGCAATATTAATAAAACCTTAATTTTTTTTCTGTATTATTTTTATATATATTTTTAATTAATTTAGATTGTTTTACAATTACATCATTTTTACAATGAAAACACTTGAATTGATGATAATCAGCTATCATAATTTCAAATAATAAGCAATGATTATACTTGGTTAAGAATTTTATCTAAAAATAGCTTAGATTATTATATTATTAAGTCAACTTACGAAGTTAATAGATCAAATAAGGTTAATTAATTTTAATAAAATGATATTAATTTTTTTAAAAACAAATTCAATATTGAATTCCAAATAATAATTTCCTTTTCAACCCGCGCTATGACAGAAATATTATGTACATGGTAGTAATTTAATAGAATAGCATTAAATAGAAAAAAGAAAAAAGAAAAAAGAAAGAGAGATAGCAAGTAGAAAAGGATTGTCACATGCGAAAGGCAATGACCACCGGTTTGAGAAATGAGATGGAGGTGGAGGGCAGAGAATCCAAAATGACTTCATCTACCAAGTTCCGCCCCACACAGCACTCCCTCATGATCTCCTCCTTTTTCATCCATATAAAAACCCCTCTACAATCCTAAAATCTTCATCATAGCTTTCTCATTCTCTACAAAGAAAGACCAGGGCCGAGACCGAGTTGAAAAGACTAAGCAAAATGTCAGACTGGGGTCCGGTGTTTATGGCCGTGGTGCTGTTCATTCTGTTAACTCCAGGGCTGTTGTTTCAGGTACCAGGGCGCCATCGAAGCATTGAGTTTGGCAATTTCCAGACAAGCGGTGCATCAATTATGGTTCATACTCTTCTGTATTTTGCTCTCATTTGCGTTTTCCTGCTGGCTGTGAAGGTTCACTTGTACCTCGGTTAGCACTACTTTATTGCTGATGCAATTGACCTGCC
>Ga0325410_1004261_pt1 | contig 16059 bp, 14 predicted proteins | sample PopdelMetagenome_16_FD_206182 | JGI IMG/M metagenome (GOLD analysis project Ga0325410, IMG submission 206182) | Populus deltoides microbial communities from Bellville, Georgia, United States - Xylem-PdIQD-R3 | ecosystem: Host-associated > Plants > Phyllosphere > Stem > Wood/Secondary xylem...
ACCGTGTTCTCAAAGGATCACTATCGATCCGAAATTAGAGGAGAGAAGTCCTTGTGGATATTTTAGTGTTTCAATTCAATTACGTAAATGCAAAAGTCAATTCCCTACTGGATGAATGATTTAAGAAAATTAATTAAATGAATACAAGTCACCCAACTATAGCGGCGCCTTGGTAGCCACCCACTCCTGGGCACTGTTTTTCTCTTAAGAAGAACCTTCCTTTTCCTTGACAATATGGATTTTTTAGGGTGGTCTTATTCCTCAATCTTAGGAACGATGCAAGAATCAAGTTATAGAGCCAGCTGATCGAGAAATTAATTAATTAACGAGATATTCTAAAAAATTCATGACCTATCTAGCAGTTGTTGTAAGATGGGATTCATTACAGTCAGGACGTGATCATGAGTCGCAGATGTAATATATGTTTTTGTTTTCCAGTAAAAACAAGGGCGACTAGTGAAAGTAGAAGACAGCCTGGTCCGTCTAGAGAGTTAATTAGACAAGTAAATAGGTTTCAAACAGCCCCATCCCCACCCAAAAGAGAGAGGAAGAGAGAGAGAGAGAGAGCACAGACTGCAATTACCAGGAATTCAATAGCTGCACTTATCAGGAAGACGTGATAAGTCGTGAAAAAAGTATCAGCTAGGAAACCTCCAAGAAGGGCCAAAAGAAAAGACGTCCCCATGAAATTCGTGACATTATTGGCCGATTTGGATGGAGATAAGTGCATATACTCAGATAAATATATCACCAAATTGCTAGCATTTGCTAGATACGCCAGGTTCTCCAATATCTCCACGCCTACATAATTATCGATCATTGTATAATAACATAATTAATGGGGTTTCTTGAACATAGTAATCGGTGTATTTAATCAGGTATAGAAGAAAGACTTTAAAAAAAAAACATTATTGAAGATCAGTGAAACAGACCCAAGACGTAGGAAGCAGCAAGCATGCCACCATGGAGGCCACGAAGTGCAGGCCTGTTTCTCCAATCCACATAGCCCTCCCATCTGGTCGGCTGGTGTTCCAGTTCCTATACCAAGAAACAAGAAAAAGAAAGAAACCCGTGATGATGATCAGGAGCCAAAGAGAGATCGAAAGCAAATAGTATGATATTTTTTTTCTTTTTTCTTTTTGATATGAATAAAGAAAACCAACCATGAAGAGGGAGTGCGAACTGCGAAGCAAAAACTAATTAACAAACAAAAGAGAAGAAAAGAAAAGAAAAGGAGAGGAGAGGAAGAGGAACCCACCATCTCTATCTTTCCTTTACAAGAGGGGTAAGTTGGGGCTGGATCTTTGGAGAGGGTAGAGACTTCTGATTATTAAAGAAGAGCAGAAAGGATGACTGGTGGGGGATTTAAAGAGTGGAGCAAAGGAAGGGCCAACTTGAGACAAAATGGTCAAGGCTCTTTAGAAAATAACTTTGATGCTTTCAACTCCCTTTTGCGTTCCCAAAGAATTTATTTTTTCTTCAAAATTCGATTTCTAATATATTATGGTTATCTTTGCAAGCAAAACACCACTCTCGACTGCTTGTATTTATAGATATTAAAAACAGCAGTGTCTTATCAAAGATTGTTACGTCGAGGTGATTTTTTTATTCCCAATTAAGAATCAGAGGTTAAAATGTTGTTTGAAAACCTAAGATGCTGGTAAAAATGTGATGTACCAAGATTTATCCATTTTTTTTTATATATATGTTTGTTTGAAAGACATTCATTCACTTTTACAAGAAGATTAAAATAGTCATTTGATTCATATCTTGCACCTTATGGGCTCCAGCTAATAATCTAAGCTTTAGGTGCTAGCGAGCGACCAATCAACATCTTATAAGTTCAGCTATGTATCCAAATCCAGGTATTTGATGAGCACCTAACACCTTATAAGCTTAAGCGAAGTACTCGAGCTTATATGCTATGTAAGTTCCCAATACCCTTTAGACTTGAGGACAGTGTGCCCGAGCCTAACCCTAAGAAGTGTGTTTGGCCATTTTAGGCCCTAGCCTTTATTTTTAGTCCAATAACATGGCTTGATATTCATGGGCTCAATTAGTGTCTTAAGCCTAATTCATTTTTTTTAGCATGTGTAAGAGATATTTATCTCTCATTAATGTTATAGGGTAAAATAATTCTCCAACCCTTTCAATGAAAAAAAAAAAAAAACAAGGTTCATGAGCTATAAGTGCCCCTTAAACTACTCAGGTAAGAGATTCAAGATTTTACATTAAAAAACACAATCATATTCAACACAAGAACAACGTTGTTCTTAGAATTTAATGCTCTCTAGCATATTTATTACTCCTTTTCTCTATAAAATTATTAACTTTACCACTTAAGGGTCCTGAAATCCTTAAAAAAAAAAAAACTTTCTATAGATATCCAAAGGCACTTATCAAGAGATATTTTTCTTTACTTTAAAGAATAGAGTTATTTAAATAAGCATTTGATTAACCCATAACTCAATCACCAAAAAACCTTATTTTTGAGTATATTGAATTTTGAAACTTTATCTAATCTTAGTCTTTGAAAAACTTTAAATAATATACGTGGATTCTATAACAAATAAAAATTATAGATTTGGAAATCATACTAAAAGATGTGTGATTTGCTTTAGAATTGATTAGATTGATGGCCCACGTTTTGCCGTAAGCCAAGCCAATTTCTTTACAGCATAAAAAATGATGCTAAAGCGTTGTCATTGAATTTTAAAGAAAAAAAAATCAACATCTTGACATAATAAAAAGAGAACTAAAAAAAAATTATGATTTTCAAACACCAAGAATCAAGCTACAAAAAATAATGATGAAATAAAAAAATCAGTGAAAAAAAGTATTAAAAAACAAAGCACTAACAAAACCAAATGACGTTGTTAAAACCCGCAAGTAATAACATACAAACAAGATAATCCAATAGAAGTAAAAACATATATATAACAAAGTTTAATTTTAAAAAGAATTTGAATTTTGAAGGACAAAATTAAAAAAAAGATAAAAAAAAAACAACTTCTAAAAACAACCTAGGCTACTCGAAAAAACCTCTCATCTAGATCATGAGATAGGGATAACCTGATTGAAAAGAAAACTAAAGAAAATAATGAAGTTTATTTTTTAAAACTAACAACTTCGAAGGATGTAACTAAGAAAGAAAATGACATTAACTCGTGTTAACTTTTCAAACCAATGACCGTAGTTAGTGACTAAATTGAAAGCACCACATCCGGAAAGCAACTATTTAAAAACTTGGATCCAATGAGTTGCCCCGTGTCCTAAGTGATCCTTATCTTTGATCGGCCCGAGTTTCAAAATAAATTAGGGGAGAATTGATCTAGAGTAATACTGTCAAAAACCTAGGCTAACCAATGTTTCGGTTACCCTGGAAAAATCCAGTTAAAACAGGGTCAAACTCGTTTACTATTTTTCTTATTTAGAAAAACAAATGGTATAATTTTGAATTTTTTATAAGAATCTAGAGTAATACGGTCAAAAACCTGGGTTGACCAATATTTCGGTTAACCCGAGAAAAATCCAATCAAAACAGGGTCAAACTCGTTTACTATTTTCCTTGTTAAGAAAAAATTGGTATAATTTTGAATTTTTAATAAAACAAAAAGATTTGATTAACTTAAGTTAACTCGACCCAACCCACTTGACCTGTGACCGATAATTATCCCAGATTGACTTTTGGGTTAGGGCTTAGAAACAATGGGAAAAAACAAGAAGACCAAATCCCAATAAATAAAATGTCGAATGATGAAATAAAAAAAATTAAAGGATAAAAAATAGAAATTAAGATACTAAGAACCTCATTTGAAAAAAAAAATTGAGAGGATAAACTAAAATTTTGAAATGAAGGGCGAAATTGAAAAAAATCAAATTAACAAATGAATCGAAAATAAAAAATAAAAATAAAGAGAATGAGAATGAGGGTCACATTTCTACAAAAAAAAAAATCAAGATCATGAATCTAAAGAGAAGTTCAAAACAAATTAAAATTTGACAAAATGGCTAAGAATTAAAATTAAAAATCAAAACATTGAGAGTCAAACCTTAAATATGAAAAACTATTGAACTAAAGGGCAAAATCGAAAAGAAAAATCAAATTCACAAAAGAATCCGAAACAAAAAAACAAAAAAAACTAATTTCTAACGAACTCGATAATGATGGATGAAAATTTTAAAAATAATTAAAAATAACTGAAGCCAACGCGGTTCAATTTTTAGAATATGTGACATAGATTATGAAGCAGGATCATAAAGTAAAAGGCAAGTCCGAAAAAATAGTAATATAAAATTTAAACCAACCAAAATAATTAGGAATAAACTTGAAAAATCAAATTAAAGAAAAAGTAATTTGAAAAAAAAAAATCAAATTTTACAAAAAAAATAAAACCAAATCATAAGGGATGAAATCAAAAAAACAATTTCAATTAAAAAAAAGATAAGAACAATTAAAAATAACAATAAAAAAATAATAACCATATACTTTGTATATGGAGAAGTTGGATAAATCATTTAGTTTTACTAACTCAAATTAAATGAATTTCAAAATTTTAAAACTAATTTCAATATATATATAAACTCAATCAAAATTACCTTGATTTTTAACATACCAAACCAATGGTATCTAACTACTTAAATTGAAACCATTTGGATGTATTTATAAAAAAATCAATACACCACTAATATCATTAAACCCCACCAAGTCATGGCGAAATATAAGTAGTTAGATACCATTAGTTTGGTATGTTAAAAATCAAGGTAATTTTGATTGAGTGTATATATATATATATATATATTAATTTTTATTCATAATTTTAATAATACTAAACTTATTGAAGTGATCATTTAAGTTTTGTAAATCAAAATATGGTATAATAACATTCAATAAATGATGAAGTAAAGATGATGTGATGTAACACACTTGATGGTGGCAAAATATAATTTTTTATATACATGATTTTTTATTTAATTTTTCATGAAAGTTTTGATTTTATGTGTTTGAGATGTTTTATTTTTCATTTAAAATTTATATATTTTCTAACTTTTTTTATATATTTAAAATAAAATAAAACAAAATAGCTAGAATTCTTTAAAAACACCCATCATAGATAAACACAAATTCACGAAACATATACACACACATTCAAACACACTTTTCAAAAGCAATTAAATGTTTAAAAATTATTTACAATCTTAAGTAAATAAAAAGGTAGCTAGAAAAAAAATATTAAAAAAGAAAAGACAACTTGAATAACTAAAAGATTTTAAAAATTTTATTTATTTATTTATTTTACTTTTAACAATATTAACAATATCAACTATTTGAATAACAAGTTATGTCTTTTATATATAACTAGATGATTACAATATGAGTCCAAGTTGTTTTTTTTTATATATAAAAGATAAAACCTGAAATCTTTTGAAAAAAAAGCACTATCAAGATTTTACAATTTACTGACAAAATATTTTGTCAATAATTAGACATTAATTTCGTCAGCCTGACTTTTACCGACGGGATCATGGATGGTTATTGTTCATCAATAAATCTTTCCTCGGTGATACCTGTTATGTTAGTAATATAATCACTAATGAATTTACATACGGAATAAGTGCACCAAACAAAACACTTGCCCGCATAATTCCAATGGTATTTCTATTGGTGACGATTGCATATCACCGATAAAAAGATCATTTGTAATTTCATCGGTGATTTATGTCTAAATTATTGATGGAATGAACCTATCGGTGAGTAAATAGTATGAGCGACATTTCAAGTAATTCTTTTCCAACTTTCTAGAATATATTAATGGACTTATTCTGTTGGTAAGCCCACCAATAACTTGTTTAATTCTTTTTAAAAAAATATATATAATAAACAGAGTAGAAAAACATTTAAAAAATTTAAAGTCAAATATTTATTATAAATTAAAAATTTATCAATTTAAATATAATTCATCTAGAATAGAAGGGTTGAAAAAGGAGGAGGAAGAGGTCAATCATCATTGAGACCATGGAGCCAATAAAAAAGAGCACATGTATCATTTATTTGTGATTTTAGCTCCATGTACAATCATTGGAGTTCAACCATCTCAACACACAGTTGTTTTATCTCAGTAATAAGATGGGTAATCTGAGCTTCAACTTGTTGGTTTAAAATCGTCTGAAATTTTCAAGATTGAGTGCTCGAAATCAATTAGGAGCATCCAATAGTAGATAAACTTTGGGTTGTCTGTAACTCCTCGGTTATAGTGTTTGAGATATCATAAACTCAATTTCTATTGAATCCACCAGATGATCTTGCCTCCAACCACAAATCCGAATTGAGTTTCAGATATGTCGAAGGATCGTCGTCGTTTCTCTCCTACAATAAGGTGTTATATGTTTCTTCAGGAAAAAAAAAGTTATCTAATTCAAAAAAATTATAACTTAAGAAAATAAATTATTGAAATCCAACATATCATGAACTTTTGAGCTCAATTATCCACGAGATGTTGCACCCCTTTTCGATGGTTAGCATTTCGCATGAGTTTCCACAAAAAGCTCCATCAATTTTGGTTCGTGTCCAAGAATTGTAGTCTGCAAAAGAAAATTATTTTTAGTTAAATATTTTCATATAAAAAAATTAAAAATATATGTAATAAAAAAGAATCTTACCATCCAATTCGCATGTAAAACAATAGAATAGATCCACCAGTTTGTATGATAATGGAATCAGGAATATCCATGTTCCAGTTCTCCGCACTAGACTGCTACCACCACACAAAATATTTGGACATCACATTCTGAATATATTCTACCTATATAACCTCTAAGATGTACGGAGGTTTGAAATCTCTTCAAACTGTCATGTCTCTCCAACTTAAAAGACCTCTTTCAGATTTCATCATCATCATCATCTTCTTCAATTTCATCATTATCATCTCCATCATAATCTTCTATATTGATTTCATAGCTATCATCATCTTCATTGACTCCTGTATATTCGTTGGTTCTCAAAACATCATTTAACTCCTCAATGTTAACATCAACAAAAGTATTCTTAGCGACGTGAAAACTTAAATTTTCCTCTATGTCGATAGATGAAGCAACTCAATATGGATCAACTAGCTCATCAAGTTGAGAAACATCATCTCCTGCAGTTACTTCAGCAGTACCATCCTGAACAACATGAACACGACTTTTAAGATTGGTTTTAACTATGGACAACCAATCAACCCTAGAACAATCTTTTTTAAAAGAAAGAAGTTTTTGTGTAATAAAATTATTGGCATTGCTTAAAAAGAACAATAACATCACTAACATTGTGATGTCTAGCCTTTGTATTGATTTTAACCAAACCATGATGAGGATTTACTTTGATTTCTTTGTTGGTGATATCATACCATTAACATTTTAATTAAAAAAAGAATTTATCGTGCTCATTATGATATTGCAATTCAATATCCTCTTCTAACTTTTCATAATAGCCAACTTCAAATTTATTAGAAGTCGATCCTTTAACATAAATCTCATTATTGTATGTTTTTCTGCTATGACCATACTCTTCAATATAAAAAACATGTTCATTGATGAAATAACCGTTATAGCATTTCACCTTTCTTTCAGGACCTAGTCATAATAAATTTAAAGTAACACTAACATTCCATCTCAATTGATAAACTTGGTACATGAATTACAACCATGAACATTTAATGAGAAATATGTAATGAATTTAAGTATTCCAAGATATAAGAATAATTATATGTGTTCTTAACTACGTGAAAAATTATTCATCTTGTAATTGAAAGATATGAGATTCGGTCAGTTGTGAATTTTTAGATAGTAAAAATTAATGATGTTGCCTACAATGAATTATTTAATCTACCAGTTTATGATAGTACGAGAGAAAAATTGTTCGGAAATAATGACATGTTAATTATTACACTTACTGAATAAAAGGTCTCAATTTATCGCAGTTAAATAACATATAATTATATACATGTCTGAATTCTATTTCTGTCAAATACCTTTCCCTCACAATATTTTTGGTACAGGTCATCCAAGATGAGAAAATACTGACAAGTTTCCACTCAAAAGAACTTCCCCGTCATCATTATGCATTGAAATGCGATTGATTTTTGTTCTTAAATGAGACTTGAAATAACACGAGATAAATATTGAGATCTTTCAACAATATAAGTCTTGCATATCAAAACCTCAATATGTGCCTTTTTTTTTACTTTTCTTTTAAGATTCAACAAGTATTTGCATGGAATTAAATGAATGCTTTGAAATTTTTTCAAAAAAGACAATAGAAGTTAAATTACAATGCATGTGTAATCATCCCTAACCTCTCGAATAAATACATCTATCTATACTAGACAGGGCCTTCATCTTTTGACTTAAACATTAAATATATGGGTAAATGCTTTATTAAGTCGAAGAATGATGAAGAGAATATCATTTAAAAGTTTGTAGATTTTCTAGACAATACTCATTTCAAGCCTCTCTATATGTTGGGTATGCAACTTGTTAGAGCATATATATCTAAAGAAGGAACCGATCTCCATGAGTGTATCCTATATCCCATTTGACAATAAATCCCAGTAAGCAAGTGGAATGAGTGTTTGTATAAATATGTGACAGTCATAACATTTTATTCTATACAATCTGTATTCCTCCAAATTAATTAATCTAGATATGTTCGAAGCATGTCTACGAGAAAAATACAGACTCTTAATATATTGGTAGACAAAGCTAGCTTTGGGCTTTGCAACCCGTGACCCTTCTTAAACCAACTTCATATTTTTATGGTGACAAAACAAAGGTATATTCATTCTAGCCTTCATGTTGCCTTTTTCTTCCTTTTCATGTCCATAACCGTATCAAAGATATTTTCAAACACATTATTTTCAATGTGTATGACATCAAGATCATGACAGAAGAGGTTAGTTTTTCAATAAGGAAGCTTCCAGAAAATATTTCACTTTATCTGATTGTAGATCACACTAAAACTAGAAAACTTTTGCTAACCAATTTAAAATCCAAATATAATGTCATTGAACTGTGACACCACGTCAAACAATTCCTCACACGATGGTACCAGCAGTGCAACATCCCTTTCAACTTTACCAATAAAGAAGTCTTTTTTTTTTCTATACTTGTGATCTGTTGACAAGAACCGTCAATGACAATAAAAAAAGATGTTTTACCAATATTTGTTAATGTAAAGGTTTTGTTATTTTCCATATAGTATGGACATGCTAATTTTTCATACGTGCTCCAACCAGAAACTATTCCATACATAGAAAAATCATTAAAAGTCCATATCAAAGTCGCCTTCATGTGAAAATTTTGTTTCCTCAAGACATTATAAGTCAAAGTCATGGATGACCACAACTGCTTCAACTCATCAATCAATAGTCAAAGACAAACATTTATATTTTGACTTGGACTATTAGGATCGGTTGTGACTATAGATAGAAACATGAATTATGGCTTCACACGTATCTTATATGGCAAGTTGTAGACTGTGAGTATCACCAGCCAACAAGATTAAAGAGAAGCAAATGACCTAAATGGATTTAATCCGTTTGTACATAACTTAAGACGTATGTTCCTTGATTTCATTAAAAACTAAAGATGCACCCTATTAAAATGTTTCCAGGCTTCACCATCAGATGAGTGCACTATAACTTCATCCACCATATCATATAATGTTGTCATATCATATGCTCAACAGTCTTTGAAGACATGAATAACCTTTGTAGTCTAGGAGTGGTTAGGAAGTATCTAAGTTTTTTCATGTGTGACAAGATTTCTTCATCTGGCAATTCTGGGTTTATAACGAGCATGCTCACATAATTTGCACTCAATCAAAGTTGTATTTTCAAGGTAGTACAACATGTAGAAGTTTAGACACTTGTCAATTTTCTGGTATCCTAGACTTAGAAGTCTTTTATTCCTTTCAGGTAAAATACTTCTTGTCAATTCAATAATTTTGTTGTAACCAACTTTACTCAGCTCATGATCTGACTTGATGGTGAACACTTGTGCAATAACTGATAATTTACTGTGATTTGTGTACCCATCCCATAATGGTTCATTAGAATCTTACAAAAGATCAAAAAACTCAGTTGCATCTTCATTTCGTTCTTTATCTATGATGGAACATTCACCTGTATAACCTTTATTCATTCTCATTGCATCCATAATGATATTTCTATAAGGATTACTATTATCATCTATAACTCCATACACGTTGCTAGAAATATAAGTTGACCCAACCATCTTTTTTACCATGATTTTGTGAGGAACATATGTTTCTCTGTGTGCAAACCAACACAAATATTTCTCCATGAACTCTTTTTATAGAAGATGTATCATTAAACATCTAGAATGATAAACTTTTTTATTTTTACACCTTTTACATGGATATCTAATACCACCTCCACTAATATTTTTCCGATTAGATAGTGCATAATTAATAAAACCCTCAACTTGATTACAATAATCCATCTTACGTAATTTTTCAGGTGAATCTTGATACATCCATAAACAATAATCCATTATCTATATCAAACCTATATAGAATATTCATGACAACATGTATTCATTAATTATGTAAACTAAATAAATTAGCTAACATTGGTTTAACTCAAACTTATTAAATCTATTTTAATAGTACTCTTAAATCATTATCAATTATTTACAAAATTTCAAATTCATACACATTTATTAAATTTTCAATTCAACAATAAAATTGACAAAATATAAAACTTACCCATTAAATAAGCTATTTTTTATTTCATTACAAAACACCCAAATCATAAAATTGAAATCAATTTCATTAAATTACAAACAAATATAATTTTTTAAAATCTCAAATAAACCCTAACATGTAAGACTCATACATTCACACAATAAATTTCTATGTGAAAAAACTACAAAATAAGTAAACACACAAATAAATTGCATATATTACAAAAATATAAAATAAGAATTAAGATTTTAAAATTGAGTTCAAACAAAAAATGGATAGTTTTGCTTACTTGATATGGGGAATCTTAAAAAAAAATGAATCAAAACAATGATGATGACAGACTAAGTGTTGGGGTGGCTAGATTTGTAGTAATGAGAGGTTGATTTGGGATAAAATGGAGGGGGGGTCAGCTATTTTTTGCAAAGAAAATGGAGGAAGAAGAAGAAGAAATAAGGGGAGGGGGTCAGCTATTTTTTGCAAAGAAAATGGAGGACGAAGAAGAAAAGGGGGAGGGGGGATCGCTTGTCGGGTCATAACTTAAATATTAATAATGGATTCACGGACGAATATTATAGAAGAGTTTATTCCATCAGTATTTTTGTTTGTAAAAATGACATATTATTGTATCTTTTTGCTTTTTTTAATTCCTTTCTTTTTCATTGTAGTTCCATCAGTATATGTCGATGGAAATTTTATGTGGTGTTTACCAACGGACATAGCAAGGAACCATTTCGTCGGTAAAGTTCACCGCAATGTACTAATAAAAATTTTTCTATCAATATTTTCATATGTATTTACTAATTTTATAGTAGCGAAAGAACTATAATGTCCAAGTTGCAGAAAAGAGCAGATGATCAATTAGCATAATGTGCAAGTGAAATCATGATAGGATATTAAGATAATCGGATTGAGAATTGAACTATTTATTTATAAACAATCTAATGATTAGAATTCAATTTCTCACAACGTGTACCATTTGGCCAGTAAGGTAAAGTTGTTGATGCCTCGCCATCCAGTTTCTTGTATATGGGCTTAGCTTTCATAAACGGCATTCATGGAAGGGAGTCAATTATTTTCCTCTCGTTTTTCGTGTTCCATTGTTATAAATAGGATTATCTTGCAATAAAAAACATATTCTTTAATATAGAATTGTTCAGTGGTTCATGAACTTCTTCGTTTGATGGATGATGATAACATCAATTATTTAAATTACTAATAATAAGATACGTCTTTTAGTTTTTCATATACAAGTAAAAGACTAAAATATTAAATCCAGATTATTTTTTTATACTAATTAATTGAGATTGAGTATTTTTATTAAATGATCTAATTGAGAGATTTTTTTATATCAATTTAATATATTTAGAAAAATAAATTTTTTTAAAAGAAATGAGAAAATTTCTTAAAAGCCAATCCGTCGAGGTTTTGTACCATCAAGGACGAATCTATTGCTGCATGTGATTCTTGAAAAATCAATTATCTCCGATCAATCAATCTCTTGTGTTTGCTTTTTCGTGCATGAATATTGGCCCTTCATGTTTTGCTTGGATATTTCAACTCTCAGTCTGACTATTGACATGTGAACTAACTAAACTTTATTTATTGCTCCAGATGTGGAGCCATGTGTTTTTTAAACTTTATTTAGGTATTATGCAGTAGAGTATTTTTTAAACAATATTTTTAGTTTGAATATATATATAATTTCATTTTTTTTTATTTTTGATATTAACACCTCAAAACTATCAAGAAATAATAAAAAATCAATTTAATATTTTTTCAAGCTAAACACATTTTTAAAACGCATGCAATCAGTTTCAACCGCAAAGTTAAACAAACTCTTAAAATTTGCTTCTGTTTTTCGTAATCAAGATGTTTTAATTCAATATTTTTTAGGGATAATTATATAAAAAAAATCTTCTATACTTTGATATGTTTTTCGTTTTCAATCTAAGGTTTAAAAAGTTATGGTTAGATTTTGTGGCTAATAGAAAAAATTAAATTAGACAAAAAAATATTTTTATACTAGTATATGATAAATGTAAAATTGCATAATTTTTTCATAAATATTTTCTCTCTCTTTCAAATGTAATTTATCACTTCGTTGTCTCTTTTTTTCTTTTAAAATAACGACACACCTATACAAAAACACTAAATTAAAAGCAAAATCTTTGTTTTTTTATACTTAATATCTTCGTACTAGTATCAAAGCCAAAAATCACATGATGTTGTTTTATTCAACTTTTTTAAAATTATGAAAACCTCTAATTTGATAAATTAGGGTTATTATAGGCAATCACTGGATATTTCTAAGTTTAACAACTATGACGAGTTTCGTAGTGATCTTGCTTGCTTGTTAATTATTATTATTTTTATTATTAACTATTAACTAAATTGTGTGGGAAAAGAATTGTGTGCAATGTAGGATATAGAGTGTAATCATTGTGAATGGTATTGTAAACAACACTATGTACATACATATTTGTTTTAACTAATAAACTAAAAGCAATTCGTTGTGTATGCTTAACTATGGATTATAATAGTTCAATGACAATTATGCCCTTGAATATGTTAGATAACTTGGTGATTTAGAGAGGGTGTTTTGGGTTTTTTAATCTATTTTATTATTCTTTTTTTTTTTTTTTGCCATGGCTCAATATTTGCCAAATTTATTTTTATTTGTCATCTAGTTTTTTTCACTAGAGATAAAAAGCTTTTTCCCTCTTTTGATTTCTATCTTCTCTTCTCTTTATAACCCTTCCTTTCCTTTCTTTATGCAGGGAATGAGAAGATAGGCAGAAAACTTGGGCTTTTGCGTACAAAAATCAGTGATGATTTTCTGTTTCTTCCTTTTCAAATTTGGGGTTTATAATTGAATTTATGTTTGTATTAATGATTTTGAATTTTTCTTTTAGAATTCCAATGTAATGTAGGAGAGTGTGTGGACGAGGAGGAAACCATGATGGAGAAAAAAGATCTGCAGAGAGACTGAGAGAGGGCTTTTCTTACATCACTGATGATGAGGGTGGTTGTGCTAATGGTGATTCTTCCACGATGGAGCTAGGTATGTCAAATAGAAAAGAAAAGAAGGTTTGTCATCTAAGATCCTTGCTCTCTTTTTTTATTTTTCAATTACCTCTTTCTTGCATTTCTGAGCCTATTGTCTCAGTTCTGTGCTACTCGAATATGCATGTTACATTCTTTTATGCTTTAGAACAACCAGTTTTTTATTTCTACCTTTTTACCATAGGGATTGATTATATTGTCTAGCTTGCTTAGTTTATTAAAAACTTTGAATCAACTTTTTTATTCTCAACTAACCCAACTCCTTTTCATTTGTGATTTTAATGTTGTCTTTGAATTTTTTAAACTTGATTATTTTTGCGGCTTTGATAGTCTGGGTCTTTCTTTTTCAGAAGGCTCATGCTTGCTTAAGCCCTTGATTCATCTTTGTCAAAGTTGTGTTTCATTCCTCAAGTGACTTCTTTTTGTCCTCTTGACTCATTTTATTTTTTTGATTTTTTTTGCTATCCTTTTCCTTTTCCCTCTTCTTTTTGTTTTCTTTCGTCATTGTTTTCATCCTTTTTTTGGCTTAGCTAATATTCGTTATCTTGTTGTAACAATAATTTTTTTTATTTTCCTTTTGATCTACTGGTTCCCCTTTTTACAAGAGTGCTTGAGAAAGTGCATACTAAGCTTGTTAAATGTTTACTAGCAGCTTGGGTTCGGGTTAGGTCTGCCCTTCTAGAATTGATGCCTTTGATTATATTCATGTGGTTTTTTGATATATTTGTTGTAACTAGATTCTTTTGGATGATTGGCCATGACTTTTTTTGTTGGTGTTCATGATTTTTTGTTGCTTTTTTGGTTTCCATTTTTCTTTTAATTATATGTCCACATTTTTTTTCCAATCTTGATGTTTCTAGGTTGTGTCTACTCTTCATATCTTTGTGTGGTTTCTTTCAGTATTGATTCTTGTTTTTTTTTCTTAGAAGAAGTTTGAGAGAAGTTTTTCTATACCTCAATATAACTTAAGTGTATAATATATAGGAGAAAAGTGTTAACCCTACAGTCTATCAAAATAGAAAATACTTACTAGATAGGAAAGAAACCTACATTAAACTAGAAAAAAATAATCTATGGGATTTGGTTTAGCTAGTACCAGATTCTCCTTATTTAAACATATATTCTGAGATTTCCTAACTAATTTTAAAGGAGATTTCCACACTCCCCCTTAAGCTAGGTTGTATATGTTACACATGCCTAGCTTATGACTCAATTCTTTAAAATTAGTTCTAGGAAGTGCTTTAGTAAGTATGTTTGCAGTTTGAGCTTTAATAGGAGTGTAGATTAGATGGACAATTTTCTTTTCAATCTTTTCTGAGATGAAATGTTTATTTATTTCAATGTGATTTGTCATGTCATGATGCACTGGGTTTTTAGTTATACTTATGGCAGCTTGATTATCACAGAACATCTTGCTAGGGTTGAATAGTTTCACTTCAAATTCCTTGAATAATCTTTGTATCCACATTCCTTCACAGATGCCAAGGGTTAAAGCTCTAAACTTAGATCATGCACTACTTCTAGATACAACCTGTTGCTTCTTGCTTTTCCAAGTAACTAGATTTCCCCAAACATAGGAGCAATATCCAGAGGTAGATCTTCTATCTAGAATATCTTCTGCCTAGTCCGTATCTGAGTAGATTTCAACATTTTTATTGCCACCCTTCTTGTATAGCAGGCCTATTCCAAGGATCATTTTTAGATATCTCAGAATTCTATTAACTGCTTCCATATGCTCTTCTGTTGGATTGTTCATTAATTGAATTACAACATTGACAGAGAGGCCAATGTCTGGTCTGGTGTGTGAGAGATAGATGAGTCATCCTACCATTATTTGATATCTTTCTTTGTCAAGTAGTGTTATGTCCTCTCCTACTTCTATCTTCTTGGTTGAATCCATTGGAGTCTCTACAGGTTTACACCCAAGCATTCCTATTTCTTTTAATAGGTATAGGATATATTTTCTTTGAGAACATATATACCTTTCCTTGATCGTGCCACTTCCATACCAAGAAAGTATATGAGGTACCCAAGGTTTTTAATCTCAAATTCCTTGGCTAAGAGTTTCTTCAATTTCACTAGTTCTTTCCCATAGTCACCAGTTAGGATGATATCATTAGCATATATAATTAGTATTGCCTTTTTTATTTTCTGAAGAAGATTTGATAAACAAGGTATGGTCTGCTTAGCATTGAGAATACCCATTCTGGACTATTATCTTTGTAAATTTGTCAAACCATGCTCGTGGT
>Ga0325410_1004262_pt1 | contig 16058 bp, 8 predicted proteins | sample PopdelMetagenome_16_FD_206182 | JGI IMG/M metagenome (GOLD analysis project Ga0325410, IMG submission 206182) | Populus deltoides microbial communities from Bellville, Georgia, United States - Xylem-PdIQD-R3 | ecosystem: Host-associated > Plants > Phyllosphere > Stem > Wood/Secondary xylem...
TTACAGGATAAGATCATCACAAAAAGGTGCATATTGTTTAGGGTTCTTGAACCATGCTCATCAAACCAAATATTTCTTCGGGACTGAAAAATAGTTCAAACCACTATGCTTCAAAAACACAATAATACACACAATCAAAATGTACAAAAAAGAAAGAGAGAAAAGGAAAAGAAAATGCAAGGATTATCGGGCCTATTGGCTGAAAACAAAGAGCCACGAGCCCGCAAATTATAATGCATGGACCAAAGGCCCATGACAGGCCTATTCCCGCATCGGGAACTGAAGGAAAAGAGAGAAATATTCATTGTTCTACTTCTAACTTCCATGCGTATTGCGTAGTCTTGAGGCTTCATTTTGATAGGATAAGACAGCAGAATCCGGGTAGACCCGTATCCGTAGCATTCTCTGCCGCCATCCAAGCTTCCTGGTCCGATCATCGATTACTATCAGGTAATAAACACGTTAAACTAACTTAAAAAACAACTTCTACATGTTCCTCTTGCTTCAATTTCATTTGAACATTACCTTTTTCATATTTTTAATAAATTCATTTTTGTTCTATAATACAATTCTCGAGCATTTATAAGTTAATTATGATCAAGACCAAAATTATCGATCATTTTCTTCTCTTTTTTCTTCTCTTCAATTAGTTTTTATTATTAATTGGTGTGTTTTGCCACTACCCAAAGCAACTCTCTAGTGCTAGAATACATAGATGTAACAATATATATATGGTTATAAGTTATACTTAATTATGGAAATCGTATACAGTTAAAGATTAGACGACGCTTTTTTTTTTCTTTGGAACTCACAATGTTTTCTCTAATTATTATTATTACAAAACACAGAATGTCAAGCAAGAGCATCGAGGACGTAAAGGAGCAAGAGTTCAGTGACGATGCTGCCGAAAATCCAGTCGAAAACGATGGTGACCAAAAAGAATTGGATCAAAATGGTGAAAACCCCATGCTCTCACCCGAGAAGGAGGTAAATTGCAATGCAGCTTCTTTATGTCATACTTCTGGTTTGGCTGGCGACAAGAATTTATAATCTCCCAAGGCATAAGGGTTCTAAATCAACGAATGTCATATTATAGTTATACAAACTGATACGCTAAGTATTTCTTTCCGTACTTGATTAATCACCTGATGTTTTGGATTGTCGCTTGCCACATCTGTTTGTGTCGTGTGAATCTTGGTATAATCTGTTTCTTTGAAACGTAACCAAACGGGATAAGAAAAGGCAATCTTGAGAGCGCTGGACAAAATTGTGTGTTTTGGTTACACGTTTGACACAAATCTGAACTCATTGGCTCTCAAGCTGCTTGCCCTGGAGAAAAAAAAATTAAAGATTTCCTTGATATGCAGGCTAAGCGAAATGTAACATTTTTCAAAACTTAGCTTCTTTGTTGATCTTACAACATCAGTTGTAAATCAACAGGTGCATGCTACAGATTGTTTCTGCTTCCTACTGTTCTTCATTGTGTGTAATTAATTTTGTCTTGCTTGTTTCTGACACATTTTTCAGGAGGAGATCATCAAGAAAAAATATGGGGGAATGTTATCAAAGAAGAAGCCGTTGATATCTAAGGTAACTATCATTAATTTCCTATCAGTCTTCGTTAGTTCAATTGAATTATCTAACAAGTAACGAGTTTCATCCTCTTTCTAGGATCATGAACGAGCATTTTTTGATTCTGCTGATTGGGCACTGGGAAAGGTAGTCAATTGAATATTTTTTTCTAGAATTTTGATGGTTGTCATTCTTTAGAACTCTAATGTTGAGTTTGTAATTCCAAGTTATTTTTTTCTTTTACCTGTCTGTCAACTTGTTCAACAGCAAGGAGCTCAAAAACCTAAAGGACCGCTTGAAGCTCTCCGCCCAAAACTTCAGGTATGGATGCTTCCTGTTTACGTCTTGAAAAAGATTCCTCGTCAAAAGATCAGTTGCATGCTATGATCGTTGTCCGATAATCCTATCTCGAATTGAATTTAACCAATGTCCTGCCACCCAATCCTGTTTTTTAAGCCAGCCGGATTGACTAAAATGAAGCGTTTAACAAATGAATTTCGTCCCAATAACACGGCCCATCACCTGTTAAACCTTTTTTTTTTCTGTTTCAGCCCACTCCGCAACACCAAATGCGTTCAAGGCGCTCAGCTTATGCTCCTGCAGACGATGATGATGGTATCTTGCAGAACCACGTGCAATCCTTGCCTATTTTTGCCCACTTACTGTCATCTACTTCAAATAATTTCATTTTATTTGCAGCGGAGGATGGCAGTAATCACGCATCTCCCGAGCATGAGAACTGCGAGTCACAAGGTGGGGACGATAAGAACTCAGCTCCTGGTGTTCAAACCTGCAACGGTGGAGACGATAAGAACTCTGCTCCTGGTGTTCAAACCTGCAATGCCTAGTTGCAGTTTAATTTATTCATACTGGCACCCTTCGTTACTTTATATTCCTAGAAAAATGAGATTAAGAAACCATGATGGGAGGCTTACAAGGTGCTTATGCAGTAAGTAAAGCATTGGATCGTCGTCCTCATATTAGTCATTCGAAAATAATAAATATTCTAATGGATCCTTTTGGCTTTTCCTTATTTCTATATTTGTACCCAAATAGTGTCATTAACCATTGAATAAATATTGGTAAAATGTTAATGGACTCTTGATTCGGCTCAGAATTGTATCATTGAATAACCACTTCATTTTGGGTGACCACAACGTGCATACGTTGCTGGTTAATAAAAACACAAATTTTGATGGAAGGGAGAACTTCTAGATTACTGAAATCTTAAAACAAAAACAAAAAAAAATCACCACGCTAACATAGGGGATGTGTGTTTTTTTGGGACACAACACTGGCGTTCAACCACAGAGCCACAAACCGGATACGCTAATCCAAGGTTGTTGGCATAGATTTGGCCTGTGTCCCATGTTTGATCAAGGCAAAAAAAAAATAGGAGGCGAAGATGGAATGGCGGGAGAGAACAGACTCATCCGGCTATACAACAGTCCCGATAGAATCATCTATACATACATCTGATTCATGATAAAATCCTAGCTGAGCAAATATTACACGCCAATTAAAAGGAGAAATTCAGGAGAACGGCAGCAGAAACAATTCCTCACCATTCACAATACAAGCAAAACACGAGTTAATTCTCCACATAACTTTCGAGCTAATTCAATGCACTGCACTATCAAATCAATTACTCAAATTCGACCCCAAAAGCTCCAATCACATCAACCTCCTACATATACACACATATTTAACCACAATGCAGAGGTGTGAATGTAGACCAAACAAGAATCAGATACCTTCTGCTATGCTGAAACACAATATAACACAAGAAATCAAAAGTTTGAAGAGTGAGCTTTCATTAGACTTAAGAAACCCGGTCTAATGCAAACATAGAAACAAAACTATTCCAAATACAGCTGGTAAGCCTACATGATTTCAGGTATTACTGTATTCAACAGTGATATTTGTTATATTATGTTCCTATCAAATAACATGGTGATTGCTCAACATGGTTATCACACCAGTGAACATCCAAAAATACAGCAGTTTCACTAGTTTCCGGGTCTGTTTCCATATATGAGATGAGGTGAAGTACCTGTGCCATAAAAGAATGTGGATATAGTGCCTGATTGGGAAAATTACACTTCTGTCTACTTGTCCCACTTCAATTGCTGCACACGTCATGCCTTACCATCTTTCAATTATTGAATTATTATACAGGAGCAGCCAGCTTACTGATTACCAATAAGATAGCCAAGTCATGACTTGGACAAACATCCTGTTTACTATAAACTAGGAGCAGAGAAACATACCTGCTGGTGATGTAAATGAAAACTGTTGATGCATCAAACCTGCCACGTTAATTACACAAAGGACTTCAATCCATCCATCCAAGGCTAATGGACAAGAACACTAAGATGAAAGTAGAGAACATGCCTACCCCTCAAGCTGATTTATCTTCACCATGCCAGTAATTGGTGAATCAGCTCAAAGAGGGATGCATACAACTACTTCCCAGCTAAACTAATAGCCCCATTGTGATTTTCCCACGGCTTATGGGACAAGCCTGAACACAGACCATCAAGAGATTTGCCTTCAAAGCAAATTTGAAATATTAGAAAATTTTCATATCAATATTTCCACACGGTATTCTTCCAAAATCATCTAAAAAATTGAGATGCAAAATATTAGAGAATAAATCAAAATTTGAATAAATAGAGGACATCCACGAGTTCCCTTCCAACCATAAAGGTAGTGGCAACCCATGGCCACAGAGATAACAATCACAAACTTGAAACTAAAAGTAAATTGAAATAAAAGAATGACTGCACCATGATGAGATGGTAAAGCATAGTCCAGATTACAGAACCCAAAGTTTTCCGGGCCCTTGCCATAATCTGTCAACCCACACACAGATTGATAACTAATACAAGCATATACTATCAGAATTCAGTTATAAAAAATTTTCCCTCATAAAACCAATGACACAAGTTCGTGAGTGCCAATCACACATCTTTTACAGGGAAATAGATATTATTATTGTTACACATAAGCATGCTGATGGCCTATCCATCTAGAGCACAATATAAGCTTTGATAGTTACTGGTGTCAAGGTCCTCAAATGATTGAATGGTGAATTGCATCAACAGATATCCAAAATAAAGCATCTGAGGGTGGGCCAAGGTGAAGCACAGTTTTGTCAAGGCCTGTTCATCTGATCTTTTGTGACTTAGGCTGAAGGCTTCATCAAAGGGCAAAGGGCGGCATCAGGATTTGTAGATCACTGCTGTTTGGATTGTACAGGGAAGGCAACAGAGGCAAAAAGGTGCATTAGAATTCTAAAAACTAGGATGGCTGGGTTAGATATCAATGTGTAGTTATGTCCTCTTCAATCACAAAGAAAACAGAAAGCAGCACGCTTATTGAATAATAAGGATAAGAAAGAGAGGATGGAAAATTATCTACCTGTTGGCCCTAGAATACAGGATTAATACCCATGATGTTTTCTTTGGGAAACAGGATTCTGACCAGATAACCTGGTAGCAGAAGTTAAGAAGAATCAAGCGAGGGAGAGATTATCAATATTGGTAATGGATGAAGATCTCCAAATACATTTCACTTTAAGAAACAATAGAAAAATGTAACAAAAATAAATTGCACCAGCATTAAAATAAAACTTGAGCAAAAAAGTTTCAAACAAAAGAAATCTTACCCAGCACCACCAGAACGACCAGATGAGAAGCCACCATATGCTCCATAACTGCTTTCACCACCAATCTGAAAGAACAATCACATAAAACTTCATAAGAGGAAATAACAACATAGACATGGTTACTGATCCATGGATCTCCAAAAGAAAGTTCCCTCTACACACACATATGCAAAGATAAAAATACCAGTGAACCTCCATTACTTCCATAACTATCACTTGGGTGCACGTCACGAGATCCATATCCACTAGAGGAAGAAGTGTAACCGCGTCCGCGTGATTGACTGTCTCGGCTTCCGTATTTTGAACCATCTGATGTATCTAGTGACATAGGAATATATGGAAGTGCTGGTGGAAATGCAGTTAGTGCTCCATCCCTTCCAAATAAATTGGCTTTCAACCTCAAAATCACTTGTAAAAGAGCATTGCTAGCAACTTCAAGGCTTCCGGTGATCTAGTCAGCATTAAAAAACATAATCCCCGTGGCGTTACAAAGGTTGGACCAAATATGCCAAAAAAACCAAAATAAATTGAGCAAAACATGACACAAATAGCAGGGTCAAAACACTTGCACACTATTAAAATTATAAACATTCACCTGCACCATCTCATCATCTTCACCAGCAACCTTAGGAAGATTGTCTTCCGAAATAATCCGGATGTTTGCCCTTGTCTGATTCCTCATTTCTGAAATAATTGCCCCACCTTTTCCCATAAGACATCCAATTTGAGATCTTCCCACAAGCAGACGGGTGGTGATTACAGAATCACCAGATTCCTTTTCAGTTTTGTCACTGCACCGTGGTTGTAAGCGCAATGCTGCATTCATGGTTGGAGATTGATCTTCAAAGAACTAAAAGGAAAATGGTTAGATCATCAACAATACAGAATTCCATCAAGAGTGCTTCACAAAGAAAACCGTAGAGGGCCTGTAAAATAAGAATTGCATGCTCACCTCCTTCGCTGATATAAATATTATGCAATCATCTCCTTCAGCACCTGAGCTATCAACTTTAATAGAAGCCCTAGATTCCTGTCGAATTTGTTTGATGATACCACCACCTTTCCCAATCACACCTCCAATGTTTGCAGTGGGACACACTAAACGAAGAGAGAATTCTTTCGCGGAAGATTCATCTCTCTGGTCAGGGTAAAATGATGATGACCAACCACCTTTATAGTTGCCGTATAGACCCAAAACAGGGGCTCCAGCATTTGCAGTCACAAACACGCCACCATGCACGTTGGCTGAAGAAGACAGTATCAAGTGCTGTGACCTAGATGGATTCTCGTGAAGGCGGGTTGCCACTTGGTAAAGTGCCTTTCTCACAGCAGAGGGTTCTCCATGTATCTGTATTATATCAAAAGTTCACTTCTCTCAGAAAATACATCAGCATCCAACAGCTACTGCTGAGATAGCAAGTAATCTTGAAAAGCATGTTTGAGATGAACTGACAAATTCACTAGCAAACAACACTAGAGATTTTGGTTCAGAATTTATGTTTGCTCTTTTAAAATCTGGAAAAGAAAATCGCATGCCCAGGTATTCAACTGTAATTATTGGTAGACACAACATGCTGTATTAGTAATAAGGTCACAAAAAGAAAACATGTTTATAATAGATATTATATTCAAACAGCTCCGCCATCGACAGTGAAAGCACACAGGTTCATTCTTTTGTTGTATTCTTGTTTTAAATAAATCTCAATAAGAATTTAAGTTCCGGTATGATACAATAGCAAGAAAAACAAAAACTAAAGAAACCCCTTACCAGGAGGAGTTCATCAATACTCAAAGCTAAAGGAGGTAAATGATCATCCTTTGTAATCCGAATCTGGGCACAAGTCTCACTCCTTATATTCTGAATAACTTGTCCACCCTTCCCAATAACACACCCAATTTGATCCGCTGGCACAAGCATTCTCACCGTAACTTGCTGCACCTCCCCAAACCTATCCTCTCCCTCCTCCTCCTCGGCAGCAGCATTGTTCAAGTCCTCAGCAATAACCCTATCATGAACCATAAAAAGCGCATCTTGAGCAGGACAAACATACTCGCCAGTTTCTCCAAAAACATTAGTTTCTTCACTCGAACTATAAATAGTAACAATTCGCTCATCATAACCCGGCATTGCCTCACTAATCCTAATATTTGACTTACTATCCGCCCTTAATTGCTTAGCAATCTCTCCACCTTTACCAATAATACTGCCAATCTTTCTCAAAGGGCATAAATAACGATAGACTGTATCTTCATTGGTAATAGTATTCTGGTCAGAAGGGTCATCTCCGGGGTTTCTTCTTTTACCCCCGCCATAATCAGATTGTGAGTGCTGTGATCTTTTTCCGTAGTCATTCCTTTGACCAGCCATTATTAGTAGCAGCAGCAAAAGGAACAAGAAAAAACAGAGAGAGCAACCCCCTTTAACTGCAGATACATAAAAACCAACTAAAAATTAAAAAAAGGACAGTTTTTTATGTGATTAAGATAAACAAGAAAATAAAAAAGTTCGTGTCTTTAGTGATAATAATAGATCTGGAATTTGAGTAACTAGCAGTTTAATAGTAACAATTACGCAACATAAATAAATCAAAGGAGATTTAAAGGAAGGGGGGATTGAGAGAGAGGGAGAGAGACTAACACGGGAAGCGAGGACTGGAGAGCGAGAGAGGGTGTAGTGCTTGTCTGCTTTGATTTGTTCTGCGGTGGAAAAGATAGAGGGGGAGGGGGAGGGAGAAGATGGGGCAAAGATGACTCTGTCAAAATATGTAGTGGACAGCAGAGCATTGGAATCTAGGGTTGTACCGTATCTTTTCCGGATCCCTTCATGGAAATTACTGAGATAGCCTCCGTCTGATGGTGTGGAATTTTTTTAGCTGAATTTGGCAGTTCGGAATAGGAAGGGCAGAAGATGGACAGTTGATGCTGTAATTGCAAAAAAGTAATGAAATACGATTAGGTAAAGTATTTAATTGTATTTCTGTTTTTACCAGATCGAATGGCAAAAATAACTTATTATACCTTGAATTTAATTAATAACTTATTATAATTTTTATGTTTTAAATAAAATATTAAATTATATTACTTTAAATACATGTGAAAATAAATTTAATAACAGTCTTAACTATTTTATCTATAATTAAAAAAATTACTGTAAAGACTCTTATATTTATTTTACCCTTGATTCTTTATTAAATGTTGGTACTTGAATTAACAAGAAAAACCTTGGAAGCAAAAAAAAACCAGCCATTAGCATTGAAAACATACCCCCAAAACAACAAGAAGTTGGGGGGAAAAAAGAGAGATTTTATAGTCAGAATTTAAGAATATCAAGCATTCAACCTTACAAAAAGAAACAACAAGAAGGTGAATTATAAAACCGATATTCAAGTCTCCATCATATTATATACTTTCCCTGCTCTGTTTTTATTTTCCCCGTTTAAGCTCTAATAAGTTAAAGAGAAATATCTCTTCTAGACGAGTCACGTCACTTCTTTTATATATATATATATATATATATATATTTATTTTTATATTTATTTTTAAAAAATTACCGGTTTGGATTTCACAAACCTCAAGGTCTTTGAATGGTTATTTGTTAATTTTAGGACCTGTAAAATTAATCGAGGTATACGCAAACTAATCTAAACAACTACATTGATAAATAAATAAAAAGATGGGCAGCGAATTATTTGAAGAAATAGATGGTGCTGTATATTTTTAGAATATTATTTTTATTGCTAATTTTTAGAGGAATTAATTTGTAAATTCTCAAAAAGATTTTAAACACGGAAATTGATTTAATTATCTGAATTAAATTCAATTTTAAGGTTCGAAACAACGTGTAAATACGTTTACTAACTATACTCGTTACTCTGCAGTTACAGGTTACAACACTCTTTTTGTAAGAACTTAGAACTATGTCGGTAACACCCTCTTTGTTATTTTCTTTTAAGCACATGGTGCTTTGTTATATCAGCTATATTTTCCTGCACGTGTGTTCTTATAATATATTATTTAAAAAAACTGAGTAACTTGTAAATAAATAATCTTGAATAATTATCAGTAAAATATTTGTTTTTTAAAATCTGAATAAATTATATAATATTTGATAAATTATAGTTAAATTGGTTTGTTTGATTTTCAAAACATAAAATTGAATTATCTTTAATAGTTAATACAGGAAGTGTCACTACAAATTTAATTTGCACCACTATATTGTTAGAAAATGAAACGGCGTTTTTCATGTAAGAAAAAAATCACGTTTTTTTTTCAAAAATTAAAAGAACAGAAACGTATACCAATCACGTTTCTTTTTACCTGTAACGTTGTTTGATGACCAAATAATAACTTTCAGGGTAACGTCTGAATCTTCTTGGCGGCATCTCCAACGGTCCAACCTTAACCTTGGTCATACATGTACTAGATAGATTTTTCATTTGATGTCGGTGATTTTTTTTCTTCCTGATTTTTACCCCTAGCCTACCAAAAATTCACAACTAACCCTCAATTTATTTTGTCATTAAATTTGATCCCTGCTCCCTTTGTTTTTAATTTTCATTCTTGGTTTTTTTTATAAAGCTTTGATTTTTATCTGATTTTTTCATTCAATTTCAATTTATCATGTGTTTTTTTTAGTTTGGTCCTTATTTTTTTTTCAATTTCAACATCAAAAGTTTGTAGCTACCCTCTAGTTTATTTATTTAATTTTGATCTTTATTTTTTTAATTGTTATATTTTAAATTTATTTCTTCAATATTTTATTGTTTGAGAATTAGACTTCGTGGTTTTTTTATGCAGAGTGCTTCCGGTCTAATAACTCAAGCCACTTGTTTAAGAAGTCAGCACTAATTGACATCTATTTTTTTTTACTTTATTATTCGACATTAGTTTCTTTTTTTTTAAAAAAAAAGGGTTTTGTGTCTCATTACCTGGACCATAGGGTTGCTCGTACCGGCTTGGTCTTTATTACTCGGGTTACAAGTTTATCATGCCAATTTGGATAAACTTGGGCTAAGTTTTTTTATCTTCTTTTTACTCCATTTCATCAATTCGTATTTAATTAGCTAAAAATTGATTTGCATAATATTTCATGTTTTTTGGAATAAAAAAATTAGGTTATTGTGGGCAATTTTTTTTACATACTCTATTTGTTGTTGTTGTTTTTTTGTTATATAATTAAAATTTAATACCAATTCATATTGATCTAGTTGGGTTTATAACCCGTGTTGCTAATTTTGTTTTTATTTTTTAAAATATGCTAACAATACTAGATTGTATTTTTTTACAATAAAACCAATTTATATTATTCTAACCGGGTCTATAATCCTAGTTATAAATTTTGTTTTTATTCTTTAAAATACATTTACAATACTTAGATCATATTTTTTATTTTATACAAAAAAATATATATATATCCAGCCCTGAGCGTAGCGCGGACATATCTAGTAGGGATCTAAAGATCAAGTGATCCATATCCTTTCAAAGGAACAGCTCTGGGTCGTGAAAGATTAGTGGCACAATGGTATGAAATATCTTTCATTGGTGTCATGATAACAGCAATTTTATTTTTTATGTTAAAGTTCTTATACGACATTACCGAGACAAACTAACTATAACCCCCATTAAGATGATCGTTGGGTCCTCGCTTTTTACCTTCAGCTTGACCACTTCCTGCAGCAGCTCTTCTCATAAAACTTCAAACTCCCACAATCACACCCCTTTTGAATTCTGGAACCAGGCACTCCAATCCACCAGACAGCTCAGGAAGATCCGGGGGGGGGGACAACGAGGAGCTATTACGTGCCAGCAGCAGATTTTGCTCATGCAGGAGAAGGCATTTTCTTGAAGCAGCATCAACTGCATTATTTCCTATGAGTCCTTCCATCGCTTCTGATAAATTACAGCCTGATTATAAGGTTTGCCTATCTTAATTTACTCCAAAAGCATACACGATTGAATGGTGCTTAAAAAGATATCAAAGCCTTTGATGTAAATTTACTTTCAGTTCTGTTTCCTTGTTACGTAGTCTTGTCCTGTCAAAATCTAACTTCGCAGCTGAAAACTTGAGCTCCGCAAACTCAATAATGTAACACACTCTGTGAACCCAGTTACAATATCAGACTTCGACTGTAATATTTGCCAATAGAAGTAGAAATTAACCATTTTAAATATGTTAATGACTGTTTTGGTTAACCAACCCCGAGCTAGCGGGCATAATTGAGACTGCTGTCATTGTTGATTTAGTTGTGTGAGAAATTTCAGTATTGTAACATGATATATTTACGGTGTTAAATAGACCTCTTTTAAGAGTCTCTTGTTCGAGCCTCTTTTTTCTAATAGAAAAAAAAAAGTAGAGTTCACCTTGCTGATGGGTCTGAATATACACCCTCTTAACAAGATCCATATACCAATGCTTAGGTTAATGAGAGATACATATTCAAAGCCATGATAGGCTATAAAGCTCACCCAAGCATCCAAGATTCAATTAAAGTTAGCATCCATTTGGTTTTTCATGTAGACCTGGGTGTATCACTTGGTCCAATGCTTTTGTAGAATCCATGTTGTTGATTTAGACCTCTAGGAACTTTGATGCCCAATAAGTTCGAAACATTCATTATACTAATTTGAGGTGTCCATATGGCCCAATATAACAGCACCTCATGTAGAACACTCACTGAGATCTCATAGACAAACTAAAGCTGAATGAGGCTGATACATTTGAAACCATTTGCTACACCAGCATGCACCACTCCTGGTCAAATTTGATTTACCCAGGATAAACTATACATGTATTATGCACGCTCCTTGGTCACATGTCCCTTGGAGATTGGTTCAATCATTGTATAGCCCGCAAAACCCAGAATTGGGGCAACTTTTGCAGCAACTCATTGTCATTTTATTAGTCTCTATCATTGAGTAGTCAGAGGAGACAAGCACATTAACCATCCTAAGCTATATAGATAGCCTTAAATCCTAAGGCAAGTTATGTTCTTTCTGTAACTCAAACCTATATATTTTGTACAACTAAATGTCTATAGCAGTTGTGGGAAAACCATAATCTTTGAGAGGTTTTCGGTAGCCTCATTAGGGACGAGATTGGTTTGGTAGGAGGAATTTTATGGAACTGTATTGAATTCTGTCACGGGAGCCTATGAAGCAGAGGTTAGTGCTACTCTTGCCTGTTAAAACAATTTTTGTTGTAGGGATTATATATTCAGGCCTCTATTTGATGATATATTCTCTCTCTCTCTTTCTTTTTTCTTTTTGGGCTAAGGTTGCAGTTTATAAGTCACAGCTTTTTACTAATTTAAGAGGAAAGGCCAAGAATTCATAGGCACTGGTCCTAACCTCAAATACCATGCCAGTGATGCTGGTATCCAGGTTTTCGGCGTGGATCCTATCACGAAGATGGAAAATATGCGCGCGCAGGAATCAGCAGTGGCTGCTGGTCTACCGCTTTCAAACTTTGAATCTATACAAGCAGTGTGCATGTTTCTTCCATGACACTATCAATTCCACTAAATTTTTGTATACTGGACATAATTTACCACACAATTGTGCAGTAGCTGAAAAGGGATGTGAATGATAAGAAAGCATTAGTTTATGACTCACAAAACTTTCAATTAATTAATTCGGTGGGAATTAAGTCCATTCCCGTGGGTCTAATATCGCTAGCAATATTAACATTGATAGCCTGCAAGTCATATGTTTATTTCGTCTTATCCAAGTGTTAATTATTCTTGAAGCTATGATTTTAAACTAAAACTATGTTTGGGAACGTGGCTGCGGCTGTGTTTCTAAAAATTTTGAATTTTTTTTTAATAAAATTGAATATAGTTTGTATATTTTGGATCGTTTTGATGTGCTGATGTCAAAAATAATTTTTAAAAAATAAAAAAACATCATTAGCATGTATTTTGGCACGAAAAGTTATTTGAAAAGCACCCACAACCACACTGTCAAACACGCTCTAAATAGATACAAAAGCTGCCTAAACCAACGGCCAAAAGTAAGTATGTATCTCTCTCTCTCTCTCTCTCAACTTCCTAACATAAGAAGGCAAGTAAATGTGCAATCGGTGATTGAAGACAATATTTACTAGAAACTACTTAGGGCATCGTTGAAATATATTAATTCCCCGTATAAAAGAGAGAGAGAGAGAGATTTTATTAATCCCATTCATATCTTCTCCATCATGCATGCAACCACCCTCATAATTTTTTCTCTCTACGGCTTTGAAAGGGTGAGTTATGCATTCAAACGTAATGAAGCAAGGAGGAATCTAGCATCCTGAAATGGGGGGGCAAGATCTTTTCCTTGTAAGAAAGTAGAGGAAAATATTTAAATTGATAAGTTTATATTTGTTAGGGACTTCATAAGTAAATTATATTTTTAAATATCAGACGAAATTTTGTTTCATGAAAGAGGATCAGATTGTCCATCTTCAAGAGAAGAGTAAGTTTTCTACCATGCGGACGGTTAATTTATCATGAAAAAAGATTAGAATTTACAAAAAGGGGGGGACCTAATTCGATGTGTTAGTAAGGGGAGAGGGCAATTGAAATATTGGGGATCTAGTGATGAGTCATTTTCAGAACATTAGCTGACAAATTTTAATATCAAAACTTGGCCCTTTTCATGGTCCTTCCATAAAATATAAGGTAAAGGTTACGTATTGCAGAGTTGAGGTGTACATCAGAACCCTAACCACTTTCCCATCCAGCAGAGTTGAGGTTTACATCAGAACCCTGACCAATTTCCGATCCAGCATGTGTCCCTCTTCCACACCAATAAATGAGAAAAGCCCACAAAACCAATATCCATGGCCGCTCAAATTTTCAATTTTTGCAGTAGCTAATTTCTTGTCAAGGTTAATTTGTACTAGGGGACCATCCTTTCCCTCTTACAGATTCATGTGCCATGTTTGCATTTCCCAGACAATTGCACGATGAAAAAGGCACTACAAGCAACAATGGTATGCCTACTGGTTGCCATATCCTTGAAAACCCATAACCAACCTTACAATCGGGCCCAATTGGATCATCACGCCGTTCCCCTCCCATTAGCCATGTTCATGCTATTGTCATTTTCTATCCATTTGCCAAGGCGACAGAAACTCCCAGTTTTAAGAAGATGAAATTGGTGAAGAAAAGAAAACAAATTGAAAATGACCACCCTTTGAAGTGCAGTCACTAGGATTAGATTTTCTTCCGAAAGAAAGTGATGGAGGAATTCAGTAACATGGGCTCATTATTATTGCCATTGGGCTGTAGAAAGAAAAATTATAGCAGCCGAGATTCAAGTGGTGCAAGTCAATTTGATTGCAGAGAAGAATATTCCTTGTAGTTATAAAATTTGGCCGTTTTAACTTGGAGTCGTTTGTTTATGCAGCGTGGTCTTCTTTTTTTTTTCCAAAACAATTTTTTTTGGGTATTTTTATAATTTTCCTGCAATTATTTTTTAAAATGATTCTCATTTAAAAATGTATGAAAATAAATTTTTCTTTGTAACTCTAATATCTTGGCCTCTACATGTGCAAAACGCTGCCGAGCGAGTAATATGAACTGAATACAGCAGCAAAGTGAGTTGATGAGCCAATTGCCTGTTTGGTGAGAGATGTCTGATAAAATAAAAAAATCGATTAGGTTGCTTCAAAAGGACATGAAAAGGGGCTCCGGTTAAGTTTCTTAAAGGGAACTGGGGTTCTCTTTTCATTTAGTGCTTGCCATTATTCTCATTGAAGCATGCCCGTGCCCTCTTTTAATCTTCATAAAAGACATTAATAGTGTTGATCTTATTGCGGTGCACGGCTGGATTCAATTGCCCCTTCCCGGTCGTTTTCCATTCTCGAAACCCCCCCATCGGCAGGCTTGCTCCGCCGAATCTAGAGATACATGCATCGCCGCCACGTTTATTTTTTGGCTCTCCAATTGGAGATGTGCAGTGATTCTAGATTTTTTTTTTAGATGAAAACCAATTTACTTCATTCATAAGAATAGATAAAAGACAATACAAATAAACTTTTTATTACCGAACTAACCCTTACTTCAAGTGGTCCCTCTGTTCATTCTCGTTTATTTTCAATTCCGGTGTTCAAATAAGAGCTTGGCACTCTCATAGGTGCAGGGATGGTTCTCTTTTATGGCGGTTTGGCGAGGTGGTGGTGTCCCCATTAATAAATTATTTTTTGGTGTGATTGTGGTTATTTTTCAAATAATTTTTTGTGCTGAAATATATATTAATGATATTTCTTTATTTTTTAAAAATTATTTTTAACATCAACACATCAAAACGATCCAAAACATATAAAATATATTAAATTTTAAAAAAAAATTAAATTTTTTAAAAACACAAATTCCAAACGCTATCTAAACTCCTAACACTAAATAAAAAAAAAAAACCTGATACACACTACATAGCTAAAAGAAATAAAAAAATAAAAAAGCTATATATAAGATGGGCACCCTGATGGCCTACAGGCAACCAACAAGTTTTAAGCAGTATGGGCCTAATACACAGGCCAGCCAATCGGAGCACCATAGCAGTAAGTACTGTGTAATGTGCACATGGATTGGTGCGTGTGCCTGACGAGAGCTGCTTCTAGCCTCTTGATAAGTTTTGCGTGGCAGCTGTAACTGTCCTTTAAAAAAACACCTCAGATAACGAAGTTTCCACGCGCAAGTCAACATTCAACCTATGAAATTCCCCCAGCTCCTAATAAAGCAAAACTCGAGCAATGGCAGAGCTGTAAGAACAGCCACAAAAAATTAATCCTGAAATTGGAATTTTATTTTTTGATTTTGGATTTTTAAAGGGA
>Ga0325410_1004263_pt1 | contig 16057 bp, 14 predicted proteins | sample PopdelMetagenome_16_FD_206182 | JGI IMG/M metagenome (GOLD analysis project Ga0325410, IMG submission 206182) | Populus deltoides microbial communities from Bellville, Georgia, United States - Xylem-PdIQD-R3 | ecosystem: Host-associated > Plants > Phyllosphere > Stem > Wood/Secondary xylem...
CGAAGTTGTCTCTCCACCTTCGTAGCCATGTGAACTATGTCCTCTAGCTCCACATAATGCTGTAGCTCAACCACATTGGCAATGTCCCGATTTAACCCATTAATAAATCTAGCCATGGTGGCTTTTCTATCCACAACATTGGTCGTTCTTTCTAGGCTGGTCGACATCACCTCTAGCAGTAAAACTCCAATCATGCTATATGAAGACAATACTACATTGATAGCTTAATTAAAGGGAGGATATATCAAAGGAGATAGGATAAATCACATCTGACCAAAATTCTTCTTCATACATGACCTTGAAAAGTGTGGTGACAGTGATGTTCAACAAATTTGCTCAAAAGATAATCTAGCAGATTTATTCACTAAAATATTACCAACTACAACATTTGAAGGATTGTAGTGCAATATTGGAATGAGACGGCTTAAAGACATGAGATGATATATTCATGAGGGGGAGTTAATACGCACTACACTTTTTTTTTCCTTGGCCTAGGTTTTATCCCATTGAGTTTTCCTGACAAGGTTTTTAATGAGATAGTTTTCAATGTGTATGGCTGTACAATAGACATCCAAGGGGGAGTGTAATAAAATCATGCATTGTATGTAGATGTCTAGATGCCTTCCTACACCCCTTCTTTATTATATTCATTCATCATCATCAAGTTCATTTGAATCTACATCTTCTTATGACCTTTGAGCTTACAAATATTTATGTACATGTGCCTATAAATAGAAGCATTGTTGAGAGAATAGTATACGCACATATAACTATAAATTCATATGAAATAAAAGTGTTCTCTCTTCATCCCTCTAATCTCCATTGTTCTTACATGTTCTATTTACTCTTTATTAATTATGTTGTTTTATTAATGTATGCTTCTTGAAACATAGTTTTATAACATGTTATCAGTATGGATAAAACACGAATTGCTCCTCACTTTCATCTTGATGCAGGCAATCATATTTGGTAAGAAGTAGAAGCATGAATTTCTCTTCGCTTTCGTCTTGAAGCAGATAATCATATTTGGTTTGTTGATAAGTGGAAGAAAATGTGGATTCACATCATGCTGTAAATAAGCCTAATATTAGTGGTGAAGACATATGCTTAGCAGATAGTGCAACAACACATATCATTCTCAACCATAAACAATATTTTTCAACTATGAGAATGATGAAAGCAAAGTGAATACAATATCAGGTTCAACAGACTTGATTGAAGGCTCTAGAAGAGCGAATTTAATGTTTCCTAATAGAACAAAATTTATTATTGATAATGTTTTGTCTCTACTAAATCAAGGAAAAATCTACTAGGTTTCAAAGATATATAACTTAACGGGTACCATACTGAGACTGGCAATGATAATGGTATAGAATATCTTTACATCGTATCAAATGTATTTACTAGAAAACAAATATTGGAAAAATTACCCGTTTTATCTTCAGGTTTGTACTACACAAGTATTAGTACAATCAAAGTCAATGCAATAATGAACTAGAAGTTCAATGAACCAAATACTTTTATTATTTGGTATGACTGGTTAGGCCATCCTAGATCAGTAATGATGCGAAGAATTATTGAGAATTCACATGGTCATCCATTAAAGAACCATAAGATTCTTCAATTTAAGAAATTCTAGTGTGTTGCTTGTTCTCAAGGCAAATTGGTCATTACACCATCACCAACTAAATTGGGACTAAATCCCCAAGATTTCTAGAACATATTCAAGGTGATATTTGGGGCCCATTCACCCACCATGTTGACCATTTAGATATTTTATGGTTTTGGTAAATGCATCTACAAGATGGTCACATTTGTGTTTATTATCAACTCACAATCTAACATTTGCAAGATTACTTGCTTAAATTATTAGATTACGAGTAAAATTTTCAAATTATATAATCAAGACTATTCGTCTTGACAATGCTGGTGAATTCACATCCAAAGCATTTAATGATTATTGCATGTCACTTGGAATAAACATTGAACATTATGTTGCCCATGTTCATACTTAGAATGGTCTTGTTGAATCACTTATTAAATGCCTCTAGTTAATTGCAAGACTATTACCCATGAGAACAAAACTTTTTGTCTCTACTTGGGAGCACGTTGTTTTACATGCAGCAATCCTTATATGCATTAGGCCAACAACATATCACAAATTCTCCTCATTACAATTGGTTTTCGTTCATAAGCCAAACATTTTCCATCTAAGAATATTTGGTTGTGCAGTATATGTTCCAATTTATCCGCCACAATGTACAAAGATGGGTCCTAAAAAGAGGCTAAGAATATATATTGGGTTTGAGTTCCCATCAATAATTAAATATCTTAAGCCCTTAACAAGTGATTCATTTACGGCATAATTTTCAGATTGTCATTTTGATGAGACTATGTTTCCAACAATAGAGGGAGAAATTAAACAGTTGGATAAAGATATTACATTGAATGCATTATCATTATTGAATTTTGATCCTTGTACAAAACAATGTGAACAAGAAGTTCAAAAGATACTTCGTTTGCAAGACATTGCAAATCAGCTACCGAATGCATTCACTGACTCAAAACGAGTAACCAAATCTCATATATCACTTGTAAATGCTTCAGCCCAGACTGAAGTCCCAGTAGGACAATCCACTAAAATTATAGCAAATGAGTCTATAGAATGCCAGAAGCGTGGTAGACCAATTGGTTCAAAAGATAAAAATCCTCAGAAAATAAAAGGAGCAAATAATAAAATTGGCATTATTGAGAAAGAAAATATTCATAAGGAGACAGACATAATTGATCATAAAACCTCATAAGAGGTTCAGGTACCTGAAAACAGTTAAAATGAGGAGATCTCGATAAGTTATGTCTCTACAAATAAAAGATGGAATCGAAATAAAATAATTTTTGAGAATATCTTTTTATATAATATATCGCTTGATTATTAATGAAAATGAGGATCTTGAGCCTAAATATATCAAAAAATATCGACACATAAATGATTGGTCAAAATAGAAAGAAGCAATCTATACATAATAATTAAATTCACTTGCAAAACATGAAGTTTTTGGACTTGTAGTCCAGACACCTGAAGGTGTAAAGCCAACTGGATATAAATGGATATTTGTGCGAAAACAAAATGAGAAAAACAAAATCATAAGATATAAAGCACGACTTGCGGCATAGGGGTTTTCACAAAGACCTAGCATTGATTATGATGAAACATATTCTCCTGTAATAGGTACAATTATATTTCGGTATCTCATTAGCCTAGCAACTCATGAAAAGCTAGATATATGTCTGATGGATGTAGTCACAATCGATTTATATAGGTCAATAGATAATGATGTTTATATGAAAATCCTTGAAGCATTTAAAATGCCTGAAGCATATAATTCAAATCTCTAAAAGGTTTACTCAATCAAGTTACAAATGTCCTTATATGGGTTAAAGCATTCAGGATGCAAGTGGTATAATCATCTTAATGAATATTTGTTGAGAGAAGGGTATAATAATGATCATATATGCCTATATGTACTAATAAAGAAGTTAGAATCTGATTTTGTTATTATTGTTATGTATGTTGATGATTTATGTCGTGGGGTGCGAGTGTCGGCGGAGGCTCTTGTTGTGCCTCCTGTGTGAGGTGTGGTGTGTTGTGAAGGGTTTTTTGATTTAATCATAAAATTATGATTATTGTTCAAGAGTCGCCACCTAATATTATGGTCGCTAGGAACCTATGGTCTGCGAGAATTTGGGTAAGGGACTGGTTGTGCAACAGGGAGACACATCACCCCTAGTGCATCCTACCTAAGGTAAGCTGCATTGTTGTTTGATTGTTTTTATAGGTCGGGTTACTATTGGTTGGTCTTTTCTGAGGTTCAAGGTAGATCTTTCTTCATAAGAAAGTTTCTACCTTAACGAGTTAAATCCTAACAATTCTAAACTTTGAATTTTAGCATCGCATTTATTAACTCCATGTATCTTTAATACCTGAGGGTGCACTTTATCGTGTAATTTTACACCTCACAAATATTAAAGTCTACATCTGGATCTTAAAAAAATTGGAAAAAAAGTTTTTGTTATTTTAGCCAAACCCTAATAGATGATCATAAACCGGTGATGAGAAAGATGCAATTTTTTTATTGAAAATATGCATAAAACAAAATATTTTTTTGTTTTTGAAAAGGGAAATTAATTCATAAGTTTTTGAGAGTTTTTTTTTAAATGTTTTGAATTTTTTTTTGAAATATTTTGAAGAAAACCGGGTATTTTAATACCGGATTTGTATTTTACAATATAAATATACAACCCGATATTATGCAAAATTGGTAGAAAAATATTTAAGAAAATCACAACTTTCTTGAAATGATTTTTCAAGATTTTTTGGATTTGTTTTTTAAAATAATATTATAATAAAATATATATTATATAATATTAAATATGTGGGCTAGGCCGATCCCACGAACTTTGGGTTGGGCCGATCTCGGCCCAACAGATCCTTTCCTTTTCTTTTTGGGGCTGGACCCAAATGGTCCGGCCCGGGCCCACATGGTTGCTTGCCCGACCCAGCAACCATGCTGATTAATCATGCTGCATGCAAAACAAGAGAATTCGTTCTGCATGCAGTAACAGAGGGGTGACGCTACCTCATGCTGGAGTGCCTAAATGGAGGCTTAGCTGGTTGAGACAAGAAGGGGCTGACGTGAGGACCGTGGCTGAGGTTGTGGCAGAGATGGTGGCCGGTGGCAGAGCAGGATGAGAGAAGATAATCTGCAGTGGGAGAGGGGCCGACGGTTGTGGTGGCTATTCTGCCACTTGTGGGGATTTGGGTTCGCAAAGAGGTTGCGATGTCATCTATTGGTGGAGGAGAAAGGCGTCTGTGGGGGTCTTCAAGGGCTGAAGAGACGGTGGAGAGAGAAGGAAGGGAGTAATGTTGGCTGGAAAAGAAAACAGAGGAGTAAGCTGATTTTTGAACCCCCTATTCTCCTTGCTCAGGCCATGAAATGCATCCCTACTTATAGGAGGTGGAAGAGGGATATTTTGTTTTTAATGGTGCCAAATTGTGGCCTTTGGTTTGGCCGGGAAGCATCCCAACCGTTGGTTCAAAGTGTGCATCGTAAATTGTCAAATCTACAAGAAAAAGGCTGACTGGGTTGACCTTTTTAAGCTAATGTCGGTGCCGGTGTAATGTTAATAGGCCTGGATGGACCATACTCGGAGATATAGTGATGTTAGGTGACCATTTTGCTGCATGTGTTGTCAATTTTGGTGGACATATGAGGCATTAAATGCACCTTAAATGTAGCTCTATAAGCTATCATTTTCGTGCAAAATCGGGGAAGACAATGAACGGTGACTAGACAACACGGTGCTGTTTTGGTCTGAATTAGGGATATTTTATCGATCTTCAATTTAGTCCTCCCACTTTCAATTTAATGTAATGGTATCTCTAATTGACCCTAAACTTTTGATTTAATGCGATTAAGCCCCTGATGAACTTCAATGAGAACCTCGAAGTTACGCGTCTAATGTGATTTGGTCCTTGGTCTCGGATTTATGCAATTTAACCCCTAACTAACCATTAAACTTTCAATTTCTTCAATTTCACCTCCGTATTTCATTAATTAAGCCCCTATAGTTTGGCTCCTTTTGCAGATTGGTCATTGGCTTTGAATTTCGTTAATTTAACCCCTAATTAACCCTAAAACTTCAATATTCTTGCGATTTTGTCACTGATTTCAATCAATTAACTTGGTAAATATTAAATTTGGTCTCTTAAAATTCCAATCTTCTCAATTAAGCCCAAAATAGGACCCCAAACTTAATGTTTTACCTATTAAATCCCAAATAAAATTAATTTGACCCATTTAAAATATAATTAAGTTCTTGCACTTAATTAAATCCTTCAATTGGACCCAAATTAATTCTTAAACATAATTAAAATTTAATTTGGCCCATGATTAAACGAAATTAGCCAATTAAAAATTTAATTATATCGTTGAACTTGATTTTTATGCAAATTCGTCCAATAATTATTCAATTTGGCCTTGAATTTGCATTTTTCTCCATTTTTTGGCATAATGGGGTACAATTATTTCCTCCAAAATTGCTGCTTAATTTCCTAGCCTGCTTTCCTCACGTTGCTAGCCTTTATTTTATTTTTTTCATTTATTTATTTTGAAAAAAAGTGAATTTTAGGGAATAACCCAGAATTGGGTTTTGATAGTTGCCCTCTCTTTACAATGCTTATGATAAAAAGTCTAGTAAGAGAATTTAGATTGTAAGCGTTGTAAAGAAAAAAAAGAATGAGAGATGATGGACTCATCATATTGAGAAATGATGAATCCTTTTGAGGGCTAAAAAGCGCACTTAGAATAAAAACTGGAAGATTTTTCTTTTGAAAATTCAAAGATTTTGAAGTGATTGAATTATCATGGGTGACCTACTTAGATAAAATTTTAAAAAAAAAGTTTTTTAAGATGGTCTTATTGTAATGGGTGACCTGCCAAGGTGAAAAACAGAGATTTTTCAAAATTGTGAAAAATGCAGAGATTTTTCAAAATGGTAAAAAATGAATAGATTTTTTCAAAGTGGTCTTATTGTAATGACAACCTACCGAAATGAAAGGTTTTGAAGGTTGTGAAGATTTTTCAAAGTGGTCTTGTAGTAATGAGCAACCTGCGCAGGTGAAAAACACAATTTTTTCAATGAGGTGAAAAATACGAAGATTTTTCAAAGTGATCTTGTTGTAATGGGCGACCTGCCCAGATGAAAAACACAAAATTTTTCAAAGATGTAAAAAATACGAAGATTTTTCAAAGTGGTGAGAAATGCAAAGATTTCTCAAAATTGTTTTATTGTAATTGGCAACTGACCCGGATGGAAGATTGTCAAGGTGGTGAGAAATACAAAGATTTCTCAAAATGGTTTCATTGCAATGGGCCATTGGCCCAGATGGAAGATTTTGGAGGGGGTGAGAAATGCGAGGATATCTCAAAATGGTTTCATTGTAATGGGCAACCGGCCCAAATGGAAGATGAATAGAGTTTTCAAAAAGGTCTGATTGTGATGGGTGACATGCCCAAGTGAAATAAAATAAAATAAATTTTTTTGAAGAGAAGACATGATAGGGCTTGAAAGCGCATCATTCAAGAGACGGGAGCTCAAAGAAATGTTCGAAAAGAGATTGGACTTAAGGGGAACGAGGGCTGAAAAGCGCACTTGAAAAGAGGTAAGGTTAGTAAACACTCTACACAAAAGATGAGGGCTCAAAGGCACTCGAAAGGAGGTATGGTTAGAAAACGCACTACCTGAGGGGTGAGGGCTCGAAGGGACACTCGAAAGGAGGATAGGGCTGGAAAGCACAATATCGAGAGTTGGGGGCTCAAGGGTGCACTCAAAATGAGATAGGGTTATAAGGTGCACCGGCTGGGATGGTTGATGGCTCAACAGCCGCTCAAGAAGAGGTGATGGTAAGACACTGATATGTCAAGGATGAAAGTAATGCATCATGATCAATATACATGTCTACTTACCTGAGAAATATAGGTCCCCTTTTCTTCATGGAGTTTTCCTTTTCTCAAAAGTTGGAGTCTCTAATAGTAAGCTTTGATGGCTCTTTCCGCTCTTGCTTACTCGAGTTACATCTTGTGATTTTGACTTCTAGGAGGGATATGACATCAACATACTTTTTATCCCACAAACTTTTATCTGAAGAGGTTGCCAACTCAGCCCAATGTTTTCTATTTTCTTAAAAGGGGAATCATGGAGTCAACCTTATGTGTTTTGGTGGACTGCCTCCCAGTTTGATCATGTCTCCAAGTATTCAATTTGGGTTTTCCTTTGGGATGAGGCTATGTGGAAGAAGATTCGGTTATTTACAAGGAGTTGTTTTCATGAAGAATTTTTGGAATTTCAAAGCTATTTTGAAAAATCATTTTGATGTTTATTCAAAACAAACATGTTTTGAAAAATTCAAGCGATTATCATGGATAGGTTTACATGAGTGTTGAAAAATTTTATTTTGCTTTTGGTGAAGTGAGTGATGTTTGATTGGTCAAAGCGGTTCCAGATCTAATTTGAGGGTTTTAAAGAATCAGTTTTCAAAGTATTCATTTTGCTTGCATGAATAATGACTTGTTTTGCATGGGAAAACAATGTCTACAGATCCAGATTGCCTGCCTTTGATCAGAAAGGGCTTGATTGGGCACGTAATGTAGGCTTTAGCTCTTGGCTATGAAGAAAATGATATTTATAAGCTCAAAAGGAGTTTAAGGGACTTTAAGACTATGTATCACTAGTGCTTATATCCCAAACTCTTTTTTGGTCCATGAATTTCTGGACTTTGGAATTGATTTGCAAAATGGTCCACGGTGCCCCCCATTGTTGGGTATTTTCTTCTTTTGGTTTTGAGCAACATTATATTAGTAATTTTTGTTGCACGCTCAAATCTTTTTGGAACTCTTTCATGCCCCCCCCAGCTTTGTTTGAGCACTTTTGATTATTAAGAATTTTCTTTCATGCTCCCCAGTGTTGTTTGGACACTTTTATCGTTGTGGACATTTTCATGCCCCCCAAAGGTTGTTTGGATACTTTTAGTCATAAAGGATTTTTTTTGCACTTGCCCCCCAGTGTAAAGAAAGTGTGATCCTAGACAAGGTTAGTTTTCAAGAAAAATGCATTAGGCTCAAAAAGGGACGGCAAGGGATTTTTTGAATTTGTGAAAGGATATCAAAAATGGTCTTTCTTCATTTCAAATACATTCATTCAGAATCAGCAAGCTTTGCTTTCTCACAAGCAAATATGCAAAATGGTTTCTCATTATTCATACAGTCAAAACTCAGCTTTGAAGTTATCTCATGGTGTTCGGGTTGATATCACTTGAATTTTCAGTATGTGTTTATTAGAACAAACACCAATTTGATTTTTATTTTGTATTAAAACTTTGATTACCCAAAAATCCTTGTGAAAACATGGGATCATATATGTTTTTTGGGAAAAAAAGAAACACGCCAAAGAATTCTTGGTGTAGTGATTTTGTGAGTGAAGGGTGTGCCAGGTATTATTTGCACGAAGCAACATAAAAAATGAAGGCATATCATGAACACAGAAAAACACATAATTTTATTAACAAGAAAGGCTTATTTAACAGAGAAAGTTTTGTGGCATTATGAGCCAGACAGGTTGAAACAAACATGATCAAGCAAAAGACAATAATTGGGCGAGCTTCATCCTCCCATTTTATGGCATAACTTTGTCCTCTGTCCTTAAGAATGCACACTGCCTTCTTCACACCCTACTCTTGCCATCGGTGCTTTGAGGTTTTCGGAGCGTTCCGCCTCTAGTGCATTCACTGATCCAGTACCTAAAGTATGATTAGGTAGAGAGTTTATACTCACGTTTGGAGTTTTTTCAAATGTTATCCACCTAGCTTTGATCAAATGAATGAGCCTTTTCTTAAAAGCACTATATGAATGAATGCTATGTCCCACAACGCTAGCATGGTACTCGCAAGTGAAATCTAGCTCGTGCCAATTAGGGTAAGGTGGTTGCAGAGGTGTCAAGGGTTCTGGAGCTATATGCCCAATGCTCAGTAGCTTTTGGTACATCTTATTTAAGGGTAGTAGTAATGCAGGTAGTTGTTCTTGGACTATCTGGTATTTGGTTTAAGGCTCAGGTTTTCTGGTAGGAAATGTAGGATTGAGACTGATGTTGGAAATTTAGGGTGAAAGGGATAAAGTGTGATAGTTTTGGAATGAGTTCTTCCTACCCCTATAGCCACTTTCAACATAGTCGACCTCCTTTCTTTTACCCTCAAAGCCTCTTTTCTCAGTGGACGTAAAAATTCTACCACTTTTGACTCCTTGCTCTATGCGCTCAGCTACTGTCACAACATCAGTAAATTCCTAGGCCAAACTACCCATCACATGCTCGTAGTACGGCGCTTTGAGCGAGTTGGCAAACAGGGTGACCATCTCTTTGTCTAAAGGTGGGGGATGTACATGTGCAGCTAAATCTCTGCACCTTTGGGCATATTCCCCCATGCTTTCCTTGTCCCTTTTCTCTAGATTTCACAAGCTAGTTTGTCAGGAGCAATGTCCATATTGTACTTGTATTGCCTAACAAAATCTTTTCATCATCAAGTCTTTCCATTTGCAGATCTTTATGTTGTCAAATCTCATATATCAGCTCAATGTCGCCCCATTTAAGGTATCTTGAAAAAAGTGCATCAGTAGTTTCTCATCATGTACTACTTCTGCCATCTTGTTGCAATAGGATTTGAGATAAGTCATGGGACATTATGTTCCAGTATATTTGATGAATTCAGGAATATGAAACTTTTTCGGGACAACCACATTTGGAACCAAACACATTTCTTCTGCTCGTACTGGATCATATAAGTTTACCCCTTCAATTGCTCTAATCAGAGCTTCAAGCGCCGATATATTATTTTGATCAATGCCATCAGATGACTTGGTCTTATGGGATTTATTGGCAAATGGATCTATGACTGCAGGAGCTGGTGCTAGTGGCGTTGAGTGCACAAATGCTGGATTGTGTGGAGGTTCTTGACCATGTTCACTCATTGTTTCTTCGGGCCGGGCCGTTGTTGGAGTCTGGACAAAAATGGCATGCTTGCCTTTAGAGATTCTAACTCTTCTTGGAAATGGGCGTCACGGTGAGCACCCTCTTCATCTTCCATGTTTCTTGCTCGGAGTCGGGTGTTGTAGACTCTATAGGGACCTATTTTCAACTTGTTGCATGTATATATGTTATTTATAATGGATTGATATATGTGTATAGATGCAAATGTATTTACATGCACATTGGTTATGAATGGCAAAAACCCATGCACAATGAATATTAAGGGAGTTCATGCTCTAAAGGAAGGTTCTAGATCATTACATGATGGGTAGGCTTTCTACCTGGTCTCGAAAAGGTCTATGAACTGCCTAGTGACCACCTTGTGTGAAGGCAGTATAAGGGTTTACAAGAAATGGTTGGGGCATAATGTGACCGCCATTACCGAGTAAACACTCAGCTCATAGTTGGATGTTTAACGAATCCGAACCCCAACTAAAAGTCATGAGGCAAACCGCTACTCCCCACATAACCTAGAATTGGGTTTTAAAATGCATGCTAAAGCAGTAAAAATGCGAGCTAAAATTAAAGACCAACAAAAGGCAAATAATCAAACAAGTAAAGTTTAGTCCGAGCAGCCAAGGTGATCCTTAGTGTAGTTGCCATCCTGTCGCGGGGTGGGAGCGTCGCGATGTCGTCTGGCGATGGCGGAGGCTCTTGTTATGCTTCTTGTGTGAGGTGTGGTGTATTGGGAAGAGTTTTTAGATTTAATCATAAAATTATGATAAATGTTCAGAAGACGTCACCTAGTATTATGGTCGCTAGGAACCTATGGTCTGCGAGAGTATGAGTAAGGGACTGGTTGTGCAAGGGGAAGGCGCATCACCCAGTGCACCCTACCTAAGGTAAGCTGCATTGTTGTTTGACTGTTTTTCTAGGTCGAGTTTCTATTCGTTGTTCTTTTCTGAGGTTCAAGGTAAATCTCTCTTCATGAGAAAGTTTCTACCTTATCGAGTTAAGTCCTAACCATTCTAAAGTTTGAATTTTAGCATTGTATTTATTTATACCTTGTATCTTTAATACCTGATGGTGCATTTTATCGTGTAATTTTACACCCCACAAATATTAAAGTCTACATCTGGATCCCAAAAAAATTAAAATTTTTTTTTTGATATTTTGGTCAAACCCTAATAGATGATCATAAACCGATTATGATATCTATTTTCTTGGATTTTCAAAGCATGAGAAAGATGCAATTTTTTAAATGAAAATATGCAGTGAAAATTTTTAGGATTTGGCTGTATGCATGAAAATAAAATATTTTTTTTGTTTTTGAAAAGGGAAATTAATTCAAAAGTTATTGAGAATGTTTTGAATTTTTTTTTTAAAAAAATATTTCAGAGAAAACCAGGTATTTTAATACCGAATTTATGTTTTACAATGTAAATATACAACCCGATATTATGCAAAATTGATAGAAAAATATTTAAGAAAATCACAATTTTTTTGAAATGATTTTTGGATTTTTTTGGATTTTTTAAAATAATATATATTATATAATATTAAATATGTGGGCTGGGCCGAGCCCAGGAATTGTGGGTTGGGTCGATCTCGGCCCAACAGATCCTTTTCTTTTCCTTTTGTGGTCGAGCCGAACCCAAATGGTCCGGCCTAGGCCCACATGGTTGCTGGCCCGACCTAACAACTTGGTTAGCAGCAACGGAGGGGCGGCGCTACTTGACGCCGGAGTGCCTAAATGGAGGGCCAGCTGGTTGAGACGGGGAGGGGCTGACGTGAGGACGGTGGCTGAGGCTGTGGCAGAGATGGTGGCCGGTTGTAGAGCTATATGAAAGGAGAAGAAAATCTGCAACGGGAGAGGGACCGACGGTTGCGGTGGTTGTTCTGCCACTGGTGAGGATTTGGGTTCACAGGGAGGATGCGCTGTCGTCTGTTGGTGAAGGAGAAAGGCGTCTGTGGGGGTCTTCAGGGGCTGAAGAGACGATGGAAAGAGAAGGGAGGAACGTTGGCTGGAAAAGAAAACAGATGAGTAAGCTGATTTTTGGCAATTTTTGGACCCCCTTTTCTCCTTGCTCAGGCCATGAAATGCACCCCTATTTAAAGGAGGTGGAAGAAGGATATTTTTTCTTTAATGGTGCCAAATTATGGCCTTTGGTTTGGTCGGAAAGCATCCCAACCGTTGGTACAAAGTGTGCATCGTGAGTTGTCAAATCTGAAGGAAAAGGACTGCCTAAGTTGACCTCTTTAGGTTAGTACCGGTGTCATGTTAATAGGCCTGAATGGACCATACTTAGGGATAGAGGGATGTCAGGTGACCATTTTAGTGTATGTGTTGTCAATTTTGGTGGACATATGAGGCATTAAATACATCTTAAAACTAGCTCCCTGAGCTGTCATTTTCGGGCAAAATTGGGGAAGACAATAAACAATGACCAGACGACGCATCGTCTTGTCCTCTCTGTTTTTTTTTAAATTAAAAACAATGGCGTTTTGGTTTGAATTAGGGATTTTTTGTCGATCTTCAATTTAGTCCTCCCACTTTCGATTTAATGCAATAGTATCCCTAATTGACCCTAAACTTCTGATTTAATGCGATTAAACCCCTAATGAACTTCAACGGGAACCCCAAAGTTACATGCCTAGTGCGATTTGGTCCTTGGTCTCGGATTTATGCAATTTAACCCTTAATTGACTATTAAACTTTCAATCTCTTCAATTTCACCCCCGAATTTTATCAATTAAGCCCTTTTAGTTTGGCGCCTTTTGCAAATTGGTCCTTGGTTGCAAATTTTGTCAATTTAACCCTTAATTGACCTCAAAACTTCAATTTTCTTGCGATTTTGCCCCTGATTTCAATCAATTAACTTGGTAAAAAATAAATTTTATCTCTTAAAATTCCAATCTTCTCAATTAGGCCCAAATTAGGCCCCCAAACTTAATGTTTTACCCATTAAACCCCAAATAAAATTAATTTTACCCATTTAAAATTTAATTAAGTCCTTGCACTTATGTAAATCCTTCAATTTGACCCAAATTAATTCTTAAGCATAATTAAAATTTAATTTGGCAAATGATTAAATCAAATTGGCCAATTAAAAATTTAATTATGTCCTTGAACTTGATTGTTATGCAAATTCGTCTAATAATCATTCAATTTGGCCTTAAATTTGCATTTTTCTCCATTGTTGGGTGTAATGGGGTATAATTAGGCTTTAAAATTTCCTCCAAAATTTCTGCTTAATTTCTCAGCCTGCTTTCTCTACATTGCCAGCCTTTATTTTATTTTTTTGATTTTGAAAAAAAATGAATTTTAGGGAATAACTCAGAATTGGGTTGTGACAATTTAAATATTATTGGAACTCATAGAGAGATACCAAAGACAATAAATTATTTAAAGAAAGAGTTTGAAATGAAAGATATGAGAAAAACAAAATTTTGTCTTGGCCTACAAATCAAGCATTTAGCAAATGAAATTCTCATTCATTAGTTAACTTACATAGAAAAGATCCTTAAAAGATTTTATATGGATAAAACAAATCCATTGAGTACATCAATGGTTGTTCAGTCACTTAATGTGAAAAAGAACCCTTTAAGACCTTGTGAGGATAACGAAGAATTACCAACTGCAACGTTTGAAGGATTGCGGCGCAATATTGGAATGAGATAGCTTAAAGACTTGAGATGATATATTCTTGAGGGGGAGTTAATACGCACTACACTCTTTTTTCCATGGCCTAAGTTTTATCCCATTGAGTTTTCCTGACAAGGTTTTTAATGAGGCAGTTTTCAATGTGTAAGGTTGTACAATAGACATCCAATGGGGATTGTTATAAAATCATACATTATATGTGGATGTTTAGATGTCTTCCTACATCCCTTTTTTATTATGTTCATTCATCATCATCAAGTTTATTTGAATCTACATATTCTTATTATCTTTGAGCTTATAAATATTTATGTACATGTACCTATAAATAGGAGCATTGTTGAGAGAATAATATACACACATACAACTACAAATTCATATGAAATAAAAGTGTTCTCTCTTCACCCATCCTAATCTTCATTGTTCTTATATATTCTATTTACTTTTTATTAATTATATTGTTTTATTATTATATACTTCTTGAAACATAGTTTTATAACAAACAACAACAACAACAACAACAATAAAAAAAAATAACGATAACAATAACGATAATAAAAATAAAAATAAAACAACAGTAAGAACAACAACGACAATAATTATTTGGGTGTAGCAAGCTTGTCAGACCCACGTTACTTGGGTGAGGTAAAGGTGTCTGATCCATGTTGGTTGGGACTGACAAGCTCGGCAGACCCACCATGGTTGGGTCTGGCAAGCTTGGCAAACCTACCTTGGTTTATTTTTTATGTTGTTCCCTTGACTCTTTTTTTCAAAGTTCTTATAGTTTTTAATTTTATCCTTCAAATTAAATTTATGGTTTTTCTTCAATAGTAATAATATTTTTTTTTCAAATTTATTAATAATTATATTAACAATAATGAAAATAATAAGAATGATAAAAAGAATAATATTAAGAATAAGAATAATACAATAACAATAACAATAACAATAACAATAACAATAACAATAACGACAACATTAACAATAACAATAAAAAACAACAACAACGATAAGGATAATAATTTGGGTCTGACAAGTTTGCCAGACCCATATTACTTGGATCGGGCAAAGGTGTTTGACCCACGTTGATTGAGACTGGCAAACTTGGCAGACCTATAATGGTTGGGTCTTGCAAGCTTGACAGACCTACCTTGGTTGATTTTTTATTTTATTTCCATGGCTTATTTTTTAAAGTTCTTATAATTTTTAATTTTACCCTTCAAATCAAATTTATGATTTTTCTTCAATAGTAATAATATTTTTTTAAAATTATTAATAATTATATTAATAATATTAACAATAATAAAAATAATAACAACAAATTGAGTCTACCAAGCTTGCCAAACCCACGTTTCTTGGGTCAGGCAAAGGTGTCTGATCCACGTTGGTCGGGACTACCAAGCTTGGCAAACCCATCGTGATTGGGTCTGGCAAGCATGCCTTACCAGACTCAAGGCGCTTATGTCTGGAAACCACGCTAGACTCAATGCACATGGGTCTGGCAAACTTGCTAGATCTAAGGCTCGTGGCTGCAGACCCAAGTTTCTTAGGTCTAGCAACCTAAGAAAAGCACGACTGTCCTAATCAATCTTAGACGCAAAATTCATTTGTGGTCCCTTGAATCCAACAAAATTCAAAAGAAATAATTAAAATAAACAATCTAATGTGGTTACAGAGTACTTATACCTGCCTAAAATGAAGAGAAACAACAAAAAAACCACTGTCTTCCCGTGCAAAATCAACCAAAATCTCATTCAACTATACCAGACTAGCACTTTCCCAAAAACAACCACGCAACTGGATACATCACAGATATGACTT
>Ga0325410_1004266_pt1 | contig 16049 bp, 13 predicted proteins | sample PopdelMetagenome_16_FD_206182 | JGI IMG/M metagenome (GOLD analysis project Ga0325410, IMG submission 206182) | Populus deltoides microbial communities from Bellville, Georgia, United States - Xylem-PdIQD-R3 | ecosystem: Host-associated > Plants > Phyllosphere > Stem > Wood/Secondary xylem...
GCCTTTCTAATGGGAAGCAATTACAATCATGGATGATCCTTGCAAACGAAAAGAGAATGCATCAAGGATGGAAATTCTTCAGAAGGAATTTTACCATCTGCAGAGCCTTTGTCAGAGGAAATGTAAATATTTAAGCTATGAGCAAGCATTGCAGTAGCGCGGTTAAGGATCTCTGCCTTGAAGAAGGTAAGAAGAGAGATACTAACACACTATTTGAACATCGAAGCTATGATTCTGTTAATAGGCAGCAGAGAGAGAAGCTTGTAGAGAATGAACATGATGGTTTGTTCATCAGCACTAGATTTGAGTTAAATGTTATATATCAAACGTGTTAAAAGAAGAAGATACTACTCTAAATGTCAATCAATATAGGTACGAGGATACTTATGATGGTATAACTTCTCAGTTTTGTGACTTGGAATCTGGTAAAGATAGTAATTGGAGAACCGAAGACCAAATGCATCAAGTGGAAACTTTCATTGAAATTGCTACCCAGCAACAGAAAGAACAAAATTGATGCCTGAAACATGCAGTTTGTACGTTAATGGAATGCAGCGGTTGGAACTCAAGCTCGAGTCAGTTTTTGCCCTTGATTATAGATCAATCTTGCTACCTCTAGTGAAGTCATATATGAGGGCACACTTGGAGGACCTAGCTAGCTGAAAAAGATGCCACGGAGATGTCCGAAGCTGCGAATAGAGTCTTGAATCAACTTCTGATAGAAATGGATGGTATGGCAGCAAAGAAGAATGTTTTTATCAATATTGGAACAACAAACATGTCAGATATTATTAACCCAACATTTGACCCAGCATTGCCTAGTCTTAGGTGTCTGGATAACCGTTGATTTATATACCTCTTCCTGACAAGGCTTCCCATCTTCAAATGTTTAAAGTATGTTGCCGGAATTAAGTATTGTGAATCAATTTCTTTTTATTAAATAAAATTGTCAGGCTCAAACAATTTCCCAACCCTTGGGCACGCGCTAAAACAAAAAGGAAAGAGAATGAAAAAATAAAATAAAGGACATTCAAAATATGAATTTTTAAGGACCAAATTGAAAGAAACCAAAGCTTCAAGATCAAAAAGAAGAAAAAAAGAAAAAGTCAGGTACCGCTACAGTGCACACGAATAATGAATAAAAATGCATTTGAATACATAAATAATAAATAAATAAATATTAAGCTACAAATTACTTGGATCAGATTGTTACAAATTGCATTTGAATACAACTTAAGAACCAGCTTCCGATTTTTGCCTGTACATGTTTGCGAGGAGCACTTATTTGGCATCCATTGATACCAGGGGTTATTTTAGGATCGTACTCCATCAAAAACTCAAAGCAAGAGTCCTAATTAATTAAATTATATATAAAAAAACCTAAAATTTTTTTTATATATATATATATATTTCTTTTCAGTAGTGTATTAGAACTGATGGCGGGAGAGAAAGAGATCAATGATGAAGATGAGGAGATGTTAAATACATATAGCTAGCTAGTAATGGTCTTTGCTATTTATAAGCTTAAGAGGATTGTTTTCGGGATGTGATTTAAATCATAGTTGTTAAATTTAGTTTAATTTTATAGATTAATCTAAAAAAATTTACTAATTGAAGCATTATGATCTTCTTTTACTAATTGAAGGCTAAGTTAGATTTATTCAATATAAACGTACGAGCCATGCGAGCTTGACAACAAGTTAGTGCTAATGTTAATTAATGTAAACAAAATGAAAACTAAACGACTTAATTTATGAAATTAGCAGTAGTGAGATTCAATTATTTAAACTGTCATATAATACAAATTAACATAAAATTAACACCTCACTAACATAACAATGTTCAAACTATTTTTTTTTTTTTGGGTGTACGAAGCAGATAACTTGCTAATAAGCTGCTTCCAAGAAACTACGCATCCAACTCCCAAAATGATTTTTTCAACTCCTAAAATGATTTTTTCTTTTGAGGCATGTCGTCCTCCCACCGACACTTCACGGCCGGTAGACATGGGCAGCATTTTCAATTGTCTCCCCTTCCTGCGAGCTGGACTCTAACTTGTGATTTTTAAAACCAAACAAGGGACTAAATTAAAAATATAGCGATTTTACTCTAACTTATGCATATTGTTTTAAAACGTAGCCTGTCCTGTAGGTTGATCGGGTGATCAAGGTTTAGATCGATTGGGTCGGGTTTCTCTCAGTATAATTTAGATAAAAACATTAATTGACCCTTGACTCGTTCAACATATAAAAAACTTGACTCAAATTTTTAATTTTTTTTAACAATATCATTTTTAATTTTTTATATAAAAAATAGGTTAATCTAGGGTATTCCCAGTTGACCTAAAACACAGGACATACCCAAAGTGGAATTTAAAAACTATGGTGCATAGTCTAAGAAGCCTCGTCTACTCGGTACCTTGTAATAATTAACCACTCCGAAGGCTCTATGTAACTTCATGACTCACCGGTTTCTGTGTTATTTTATTCCAACTTGAGTTTTAACTATTGCTACATCGCATTGACTAATTGGTGTAGATGTTAAATTACCAAATAATTATCATATGCTACGAAAAATCCCATATTATCTGTCCTGTATATGATTAGAAACAAGTGCGTTGACTGATAGACTCTCGGATGAGACAGCAGATCTCTTTCCAAGAGAGAAACAACGAGTCTTGAGTCTCAGTTCTGTTCTTCTGGACTTAGATTGCCGAACTGTGCCTTTCTATGGCTTCCATGCCCTTTGAGTCTCAGTCTTCTTCTCCGCCGTCTTCTTCTAGACATGGATGGACCTATGATGTGTTTATCAGTTTCAGAGGACCAGATACTCGCAACAATTTTACAAATCACCTTTACACTGCCTTAAACCACGCAGGGTTCTATGTCTTTCAGGAAGATACCGATCTTACTCTAGATCAAGAAGAATTCTCCCAATTCATTACGGCAATTCAAGAATCAAGGATTTGTATAGTCATCTTCTCCAAAGGCTATGCTTCCTCCAGGTGGTGTCTTGAAGAACTCGTCGAGATTCTCCAGTGCAAACGTACCTCTGGACATGTTGTTCTTCCAGTTTTCTATAACGTAGATTCTTCAGATGTTCAAGAACAGAAAGGTGTTTTCTCCGATGCTTTTAACAGACACGAAGAAATATTTAAGGACAAACTGGAGACGGTGAAAAGGTGGAGAGAAGCTTTTGAGGAAGCTGGAAAACTACCTGGATGGCATCTCAAGGATATGGAAAATGGGTACATATCCTTCACTTTTTTGATATTCAACTGTGATACATATTTTGCATTGTGTTATTAGAAAATCAGAGAACTGCTATCTCTCCGTTCGTACTTTGTACAAAACCATCAAACTTGAAATTAAGATGCACGATAATTTCAGGAAATTAAATATTGTTTTTATATTTTTATTTAGTTTAAAATCCATATATTAACTCTATATTTATTTGTTAGAATGTTTTTCCTAATTACAGTTTAAACATATAGGACCAGTATATATAAACTTTTTCAACGAATACATCTTATTTTTTTTAAAATAAAATCCAAATTTAATATATATGATATTACCAATGCCACCATTAATTCAAAACAAAATTCCATAAACCATTCACAGTTTATTTTCTTAATCTTAATTCATAATTCTTAATGACATCCTTTTTATGATGAGAATTATCAGATCATTTCAACGGCTACTGTTGTCTCTTTTCGTCCAAACATCTATACAAATTTTATCTCTTTTATTTATTGAGTATCATTAACTACCTATTATAGCAAGGTTATAATTAATAACAGACTAGAATTTAAAAAAATATCTTTTTTTATTTGATTAAGTATATTTTAGAATAAGTTTGTATAACAACAAAAACTAAGTTCTTTCTTAAATATTTTTTTTAAAAAAACCTTCCATATATATCTCGATATGTTGAGTTCATTCAAAGAAATTTAATAAATCTATTTATAAATTAAAAAAAAAACTTATCACAATATCATCATTAATTCTCTTTATTTCTATAATTCATTTTTTCTTTAATTTTATAATGTATTATACTATCTAATGTTCTGAATAATTTTATATAACTAATTTCATTGTTCTTTCTTTAATTCTTCTTTTTTTTATGTAAAAAAAAAAAAAAAAACCTAATATTTAGAACCATTATTTTGATTCTAATTATTAACCATTAAAAGTATCCTAATTATAAATCATATCCTTGTATTCTTTTTTTAGTTCTTATAATATATTCATTACTTTTAGTTTTTATAATAGCTAAAAAAGTTTGAATCCAAAATATATATATATATATATATATATATATATATATATATATATATATATATATATAAAACAAACACACTTAGAGCTTGCCTTTTATCATGTAGAAAAAAAATGATCCTTACTTTAATTTATTAGAACTTATTAATTGATTGATTCTTTAACATACTTGAGATTATAAATGTTTGTATAAAAACACACAAGCAAATATTATTGAAACATGATTTAATGCCAACATGACTTGTAGAGCTTTTAAAAGCTTTGTATTATATTAAAGAATTATAAAAATTATTTTTTGAAACCTCACCTAATAGTTTAAGTTATTAAATTGAGATGGTTCTTTAATATAATATTAAAGTTTTGTTGACTGTGATCACGAGTTTGAATTTCACAATCTCATTTTATTTGATAAAAATTAAACACAAGATAATATAAATTTATGCAAGTTTCAAACCTAAAAAACTTTCATTTGAAGAAGTGTGTTAAATAATGATATAAATCATATTTTGGAACCTCAATTAATAACTTGAATTATTGAGTTGAGATGGTTTTTTAACATAGTTAGCAAATATTATTAATTATTAATCAATGGTTACTAACACAACTTGTAGACCTTTCAAAGACATTAGTAAATAATATAGATAGATCAATAATGACAATTTTTTTGTAGCTTGCATGCTCTCTTATTTTGTTACCGGTGACTTTCTTTCACTCTGAACAGTACTGAAGTGGAGCTTTTGGAAAAGGTTGTCGAAGATGTGAAGAAATACCTAAAGGTAGCCACCACATATTAGAAAATATTGTTTGATGAACCGATATTCATTAGAGTAAAAAGATGAGCAGAATGTCATTAAACACCAACTTGGCCACATCAATATCGTTAGAAGATGAAAATTCATACAGAAATTTATTTACTTATTTATTTATGGAGAAAGTTGCGTTGTTTATTAATATAATTAAATGGTGCAGGCAGAAGAACTGCTGGATGTTGGAGACAATTCATCTATTGTAAGACTATTCATATATAATTTTATTTTTGGAAAAAAATTGTATTGTTTATTAATAATTAATTAAATGGTGCAGACACAAGAGCTGCTGGATGATGGAGACACTTCATCTATTGTAAGAGTAAGTGGATCAAATTAATTTATCTTATTCAATAAATTCAACTACGAAAACATTTTTTTTTTCTCTAGTATCGTAAGATTTCCTTAACTACTTGGTTTATTACTTATCTTTTTATAGGAAATAATAGGATGGACATTGCTGATGACAAACTTAATTCTAGAGATTGTATCAGCGGTTTTTGACCAGCTAGGTCATGCATTAACCGGGATGGTGTTGGCATTTATAGCTCTGCTTCTTGCTGGCATTGAATTTTACATGGCTCGGAAGGAAGCAACGAATGAGAAGACCCTATTGCCCAATTTTCATCGCGATACTTTACCATCTGGAAGAGCTTTTGGCACTATTGCTGAGGTTTTTGGATTGTTTGGTGCAGTTTGGCAATGTTTTTACTCAACAGTAGCGTATGTATATGCTCGTCAAAAGAAAGATAATCCCATCAAAATGTGTCTTCTACCTTTTATCTTTGTATTATGTGTGTTCATTTATAAATTAACTAGAGAGAGGTAGAATACAAGGACGAGACAAATTATCGGCACATCTTCTACGAGATTTATTGAATTGTTGTTCTGTTTTCATTTAAGCTTCGGCGAAGGCGATTCAAGTGAGAAAATGGCTCGGGATTTGCTGTAGGAGCAGCTTTAGCAGCAACTTCTGGAACTCCAAAAACATTCCAAAATCTGAACGCTTTAGCAGCCGCTTGTGCAAGAAAGCCTCAAGTTTTGATCGTGGAAATCAATATACTACTTTTTTGTCCTCAGGCCTCATATTTATTCTGCTCACACTGTTTATTCTGCTCTCAATTAGACTTGGTGTACTACTTGTGTTGTTGTGCTATTTTTATTAGGGATCTATTTATGTTACTTTGAAAACTTCCCAAGTTGGGTCGATTACCAGAAGCTCAAAGACCGTTTCAGAAAACAGGGCAAAGTTATTAAGTTGTTTGTTTCCCGGAAAACAAATCAAGCAGGAAAGCGTTTTGGCTTTGTCACCATCCAATCCAATCTGTCAGACAAAACTCCGCTAGAATGTTTAAATGACATATGGTTTGACTCCTACAAACTGAGAGTTAATGTGGCTAAGCACAGAAGAAAAGATTAAGTGATGAAACAGAAACCAGTGGGAGCAGGGAAACAAATATCCAAGCACTACAACAAAGCCAAGGCCCCCATCCGTGTAAGAGACAACCGAAGCTATCTTGAGACAGTAAGATCAGGGAATCAAGTGCATCAAGCGACTGATAATGCCACTCCACGTGCTCATAACTTCATCTCTTTCAACACTACAGATGACGAAATTCTATGGTTAAGAAATAGTCTTATAGGCAAGATATCTCAAGGAGTAGATTATGCACAAATCAGACATGGATTGTTTCAGCTAGGCATCATAAGCTTTGATGGTGAGAAATCTATGCAACAAGCCATGCAGAAAGGTATGGAATGCTGGAAGCTCTACTTTGATGAAGTTCGCCCGTGGATGGAAGAAGATGTAACAGAGAGTCGTCTAGCATGGATCTCCATCTCTCATCTGCCTATCTCTGGCTGGAGTCTGAGATGTATCTCAAACCTCCTCATGAACAATGGAGGGGTGATAGGTTTTGACAAGACCAGACTAAAAATCTGTGAACTTCACAGCGTGAAAATCCTTATAGGTACTCACTTGCCGGAGATCCACATGATTCTATAGATCTCGTGCTAAACTCCAAGTTAGTACACATACAGCTTGACCCTTTAAGATATCCTGAGGCAAAAGGAATTTCAAACTTTATGGCAGAATTTCAAACCACACTACTCCAGGGAGAAGATGCTGACAGCGACTCAGATGATGAAGTGTTCACTGTGAAGAGATACAGAGATACACTCTGTCAACCATGATCCTATCTCCATGACTTCCTCTCATATTTAATTTCTTACTCTGTTTTGTATACGTGATTACTTTCCATGTACAACATAATAGGCAGTGATTATGTTTCCATGTATAGCACAATAGACAGCCATGATGTTAGCTATACATAACTGTTACTCACACTTGTATTGTAATATCTATTTAAGATGAACACAATACTAAAGAAAAGACAGGTTGGTTTTCATATATGGTATCAGAGCTTCCAGAGGTATCACCAACGATGGAGTCTTCTGTTGTGTTCTTTTGTTGACTTAGTCTTAACTGTTGCTGCTGTTTTTGGTTAATAATGTCCTGATTCTTTGGACTTCAGTTTAGATTTGATTTCTTTATAATCGTTTGACCACGTCTTTAGTGGTTCTGTTATTTCCGATATTCCTGCTATGTAAAGGCTGATATAAAGCCTCAGTTCTTCAACTGCAATAATACAGTCTCTTGCTTTAACAATTATTTGTGTAGTTAAGAGCTTACGAAACTGACATTTGGTATCAGAGCCTCAACACATAGGGGGCTTGATTGAGAGTTTTGTTTGGAATTGCAATTCCTAAACAAGAGAGAAGAGTGAAACACCTGGTGAGTTAGGGGGCTATGCGTATGGAGAATCTTCTTCGTTCAAAAGAGTACTGGGATTTGATAGAAACAGGAGTTTCTTCAGCAGCATAAGATGGAGCTGTGCTAACTGAGGCACAAAAACAACTCCAAATCAAAGATTTAAAGTAAAGAACTATCTGTTTTAGTCCATTAATCGCACTATCATGGAGACTATCCTTAATAAAGGAAGTGCTAAGAGCATATGGGACTCTATGAGGCAGAAATATCAGGGATCAACACGAGTCAAAAGAGCTCAATTGCAAGCTTTAAGAAAAGAATTTGAGGTGCTGCAAATGAAGGAAGGGGAGAAAGTGGACGAGTACTTCGCTCGGACATTAACGATTGTAAATAAGATGAAAGTTCATGGTGAGATGATGGAGCAAGTCATGATCATTGAGAAAATTCTACGATCAATGACTTTCAGATTTGACTATGTGGTATGTTCAGTAGAGGAGTCTTACGATTTGAGCCAACTTACCATAGATGAACTTTAAAGCAGCTTACTTGTTCATGAACAAAGATTGAATCGTCAATTTCAAAATGATGAACAAGCTCTGAATGTTTCATATGAAGGAGGCATAAGTAGAGGTGGTCAAAGTACATTTCGGGGTCGTGGAAAAGGTAGAGGCAGACATGGATTCAACAAAGCACTTGTGGAGTGCTACAAGTGTCACAAGCTAGGACACTTTCAATATGAATGTCCTAGCTGGGAAAAAGGAGCTCATTATGCTGAAATAAATGAAGAAGAAATGTTGTTGATGGCTCAAACAGAACTTACCAACTCTAAAGAAACAATGTGGTTTCTTGATTCAGGCTGCAACAATCATATGACTGGTGATAGGCAGTGGTTCATTCATCTGGTTGAGTCTTTTCAGCAAGTTATAAAGCTTGGCAATGACACAAAAATGGCTGTAATGGAAAAAGGAAACATCAAGCTTCGAATTAACGGTACAAGTCAGATGATTGCTGATGTATTTTACTTACCTGAGCTCAAAAATAATCTTCTTAGTATTGGTCAGCTCCAAGAACACAAACTGGCTATTCTAATGGAACATGGTGAATGCAAAATTTATCATCATGAACGAGGGTTACTTATGAGTACTCAAATGTCTGCTAATCGGATGTTTATCCTTCTGGCTGAAAGAGAAACACAGGTGCAAGCTCAAGTCTCCATTCCTACATGCTTCAAAACCACATCTGAAAGTCCAACTGACCTGTGGCACCGTAGATATGGGCATTTACATTTCAAGGGCTTGAGTACCTTGTCTCGTAAGAAGATGGTGAAAGGCCTACCTCATCTTAGTGAGTCCTCTGCTGTTTGCACAGTATGTATGACAGGAAAGCAACATCGAGAAATCATTCCTAGAAAGAGTATGTGGAGAGCTACATAGAAACTGCAACTCATCCATGTTGACATCTGTGGTCCCATTACACCTGAGTCAAACAGTCATAAGAGGTATATACTCACGTTTATAGATGATTATAGCAGAAAGCTATGGACTTATTTTTTGAATCTTAAATTAGAAACACTTGCCATGTTCAAAAAATTCAAGAGTCTAGTAGAAAAAGAATCTGGAAATGTTATATGTTGTCTCCGAACTGATCGAGGTGGGGAGTTTACCTCGTCTGATTTTAATGAATATTGCAGCTCTAATGGTATTGTTAGACAACTCACAACAGCCTATACCCCACAGCAAAATAGGGTTGCAGAGCGAAAGAACCGGACGATTATGAATATGGTTTGTTGTATGTTAACAGAGAAGCTTATACCAAAAATATTTTGGCCAGAAGCTGTCAACTGGGCTGTTCATTTGCTCAACCGATGTCCTACCTTTGCAGTAAAAGACAAGACACTAGAGGAAGCATGGTCTGGGTTAAAGCCATCAGTGGAATATTTCAAAGTGTTTAGTTGCATTGGTCATGTTCACATTCCTGACAAACACCGGCAGAAACTTGATGATAAAAGCCATCGATGTGTCTTTTTGGGGTTGAGTCAAGAATCTAAAGCTTATAGAATGTATGATCCAATGTCTATAAGAATTATTGTGAGCAGAGATGTGGTGTTTGAAGAAGATAAGCAATGGAATTGGGGTACTGAAGAAACTGGAAATCAAATTCTTGCGTGGGGTGAAAATACAGAAGCAGAGCAGTAGGTTACAGAAAATGCTCAGCAGTAGAGCAACCGGTTGACAACAGTAATGAAGATAATGTGCAACCAGTATATGACAATGCAGAAGAAAATGATAATGCAGAAGAAGAGCAGCAGGTTGACAACAGTGCTACTAGTGACAGTTCTAGTGCTACTGGCGACAATTCTACTGGGACAATTTCTTCATCCAACGAAGCCGTTTCCGGTCCAGTTCAAGGGAGAGTTAGAAGGATACCAGCTTACTTGCAGGATTATGTAAGTGGTGAAGGGTTATCTGACTTAGATGAAGACATTAACTTAATGTTGTTTACAGCCTCCAATGATCCTATATCCTTTGAAGAAGCTGCCAAAAGCCCGAAGTGGAGAGAAGAAATGGATTTGGAAATCAAATCCATTGAGAAGAATGGAACTTGGGAGCTGACTACACTACCACATGGAGCCAAACAAATTGGAGTAAAATGGGTCTTCAAGACCAAGCTAAATGAGAATGGAAAAGTAGATAAACTCAAAGCAAGGCTTGTAGCAAAGGGATTCTCACATAAATTTGGAATTGATTATACTGAAGTCTTTGCACCGGTAGCTCGATGGGATACCATTTGAATGATCCTAGCTCTTGCTGCTTACAGAGGTTGGGATGTGTATCAGCTCAATGTGAAAAGTGCTTTCTTACATGGAGAGCTGAACGAAGCAGTGTTTATTGAGCAACCACAAGGCTATGAAATAAAAGAGCAGAATACAAGGTTTATAGACTCAAGAAAGCTCTATATGGACTCAAGCAAGCTCCTCGAGTTTGGTACAACAAACTAGAGTCCTATTTCATTAAAGAAGGTTTTGAAAGGTGTCCGAGTGAACATACCTTGTTTACAAAGACAATGGAAGGGAAATGTCTTATTGTAAGTGTATACGTTGATGACCTTATTTTTACAGGAAATAATGTAAAAATGTTTGAAAGGTTCAAGAACTCTATGAAACAAGAGTTTGACATGTCTGATCTTGGGAGAATGAAATATTTTCTTGGTGTGGAAGTTGTACAACATAGTGAAGGGATCTTCATCAATCAAAGGAAATATGCTAATGAGGTGCTTGAAAGATTTCGCATGAGAAACTGCAATCTTGTCAAAAATCCAATTATACCAGGTTTCAAACTTGTAAAAGATGAAGGTGAGGTAAGTGTTGATGCAACAACATATAAGCAAATGGTGGGCAGCCTCATGTATTTGACTGCCACCAGACCAGACTTAGCCTTTGTGGTAAGTTTAATCAGCAGATTCATGGAAAGACCAACTGAGTTACACCAACAAGCTGTAAAGAGAGTTCTTCGTTACATCAAAGGGCAACTGAGTTGGGAATCTCTTACCAAAAAGGTGAAGAAGAGAAATTGGCAGCCTACACGGACAGCAACTATGCAGGAGATACTGAAGACCGGAAAAGCACATCAGGATATGCATTCTTGCTCAGTTCAGGTGTTGTCGCATGGTCTTAAAAGAAACAATCAGTAGTCACTCTTTCCACTACTGAAGTTGAGTTCATAGCTGCTGCCTCTTGCACATGTCAAAGTATATGGATGCGTAGAATTCTTAATGTGCTTGGTTTTGAACAAAGTAAGTGCACTGATATATTCTGTGATAACAGCTCTACTATTAAATTATCAAAAAATCCTATTATGCACGGAAAAAGCAAGTATATTGATGTTAGATTTCATTTTCTTCGTGACTTAACAATGAATGGAATTGTTAAGTTAGAGTATTGTGGTTCCAAAGATCAGTTAACAGATATTATGACTAAGCCTTTGACGCTTGAAGTGTTCACAAGATTAAGAGAACTGCTTGGAGTTTGCATGGCACCAAATGTAAACTGACGAAAATTGCAAATCAGTTTAAGGGAGAGTTTGTTGTGTTCTTTTGTTGACTTAATCTTAACTGTTGCTGCTGTTTTTGGTTAATAACGTCCTAATTCTTTGGACTTCAGTTTAGATTTGATTTCTTTGTAATCGTTTGACCACGTCTTTAGTGGTTCTGTTATTTCTGATATTCCTGCTATGTAAAGGCTGATATAAAACCTCAGTTCTTCAACTGCAATAATACAGTCTCTTGCTTTTAACAATTATTTGTGTAGTTAAAAGCTTACGAAACTGACATCTTCTACCTCTTTGATCCCACCTGTGCCAAATTCTCATTCTCTTGAATTCTCACCTCTTTCTCCTCATTTACCTGATATCTTTATTAAGCTAGCCTCCACTAATTATCTTTTGTGGAAAGCCCAAGTCATTCCCATTCTGCGTGGCGATGGTCTTCTCGATTATGTGCAAAATCAAACTTCTTGCCCATCGCAAACCATCACTGGTGAAGATGGTGTGTCTCGAACCAACCCAGCGGCAGCTATGTGGCTGCGCACTGATCAACATGTAGGAACAAGAGAGAAGGTCATTCAGCAGCAAGAAAATGGTCTACGGCAAGATCTAAATAGACAAACTGTTATGGGAGAAATACTTACGGTGCCTATCTGTATTGGTTTCAGCAGCAAGAAAATGGTATAATGGGCCATTTTTACATATTGCGCTCTGTTGTAAAACATTGGGTTGTGTGTGCGGCATTTAACTAGGCCTGCTCCATGAGACAGATTTTTCTACACGGGCCTTTAAGGCCCTTTGTTTTACACAGTTAGCCGCAGTTTATGCTGAAAAAAAAAAAAAAAAAAGCTTGAAACGCAGACAAATGTGTATCCCAATGGGTCAAGTTGTAACCCACAAATCAAACGGTTAGAATCCAATTTTCTTAAAGCCACTTTGTTTGTCTTTGAAAATCAATTGTTGGTATTTTAATATTTTTAAAATAAAAACAGAAATGATTCTTAAGAATCAAAATTCTCGTTTTTAATTTGCTCTTATATGCTCTTATTAATGACCAACAATTAGTCAAATTGAAAGAATTCGATGAATGAGAAAAACATTAGAAAAAACGAAGAAAACGATTGTCGGATTTGATATTCATAAGATAAGTTTATTTTAGTATGAATATTTATTATTTTATATTTTTCAGTACTTTGATAAAAAAGATTCATTGAAAACTAGTATTAAAAAAAAATGTTGATTGAAACCGATCCAGCAACAAAAAAAATATCGGTATTGATGTTAAGAATATTTTCATCAAAATAAAAAAATGGCTAAAATTACAAAATATATTATTTTTTTAAAATAATTGTAACAAAATACATAATCTAATTATGTGTAATATGTTTCAATTTGATTCGTAATATTCGTAATATGTTTCAATTTGATTCGTAATATGGTCTCGTATGAACATCTTTTAATTAGCATTTGCTATTTTATATGACTTCCCAGTTCCCACACCGGAATCTGTGGCTAATGAAGGGGCGCATATATACTAACTACTGAATTTCCAAGTACTTCATGATGCATCTACTCTATCAACTAGCAAGTTCAAACCCAATGAGCACGATAAACGTGTTATTGGTTGGTGAAGCTTTCATGGCATATACAGAGAGGCCTCCAATGCCACAGTTTGTGACATTTCATTGTAGAAGAAAAGAAAAGAACGGTTGTCTCGGACCATTCAACCACGATAAAAAAAAGCTACAAAGCTGTCAAATTCAGGAATGTAAACGCAAAGAAAACCCCAATAAAGCTGCACTGGAAAAAAGGAAAAAGAAAAACCAAAATTAACGTGATTGGCTGCAGTGATACGTACGTTCCGTCCACTTGACTAAAGAAAAACCAAAGAGAACATGACTTCCCTGAGACCCCATGGCACAATCTGGGGCCAAGGGAGTTCACCAACTGTTGAATCTCCATGTTCATGATGCATCAAGTCCATTCGGAAGTTTAAACCCAATGGGCACGATAAACAGGTTGAGGCTTTCATGGAATAATGATGCAACTCTAGTGAAGTATTTTTTTTTTTTTAGTTTAACGTGGGTGTCCAGGCCAGTTTGCATGCACCTCGACTAATCCCACGGGCCCTGAAGTTAATGATCATGTAAGCCTCCAGTGCCCATCATATGAGCAACCACATGACTCGAACCTGAGACGACAGAAGGAGCAAACCTCTTAGTCTTAAACTCTTACCACTAGGCCACCATCTAGATGATTTAGTGAAGTACTTTTTAACATGACAAGTTGTGACATTTTTTGGTTGATACAACTTTAGTAGTGATGTATTTTTTAAAAATTATTTTAATTTAAAAACTTAAATTATGAGATAAGATTATAAGAATAGTTTTATGTTACTCTCTAATATAATCTCTCAAGTAAAAGTTATTTAGATTTAAAATTATCTTTTTTTTAATTTTATTAATTAAAATAAGATTATTAAGATTTAGATTTATAATTGTTTGGTTATCAAGATCTCATTAACATGTCAAATAATTGTTGTAACAAAAAAACTTAAGCTATTATATAAACTCTTAAGAATACTTTTATATTCTCTAATACTATTTAATTTTATGAAGCATAAAAACAACTTACATCAGATCCACCGCTCATGATATCACAGGTATAGCTTGTCGGTTTATAAATTCTAGAAAGTTACACCCTCGAGAAGATTTCCTGAGTCGACGAGTCAATGTATAGATATCCATGGCGTTACAATCCCTTTTTTACCTTCAATTTCTCTATGTGTTTACAAAATTATATTTTCAGAAAAAATTAATTTTTTTATATTTAATTTAATTATGTTGATAATAAAAAAAGAAAGAAAAAGAGTTTATGGTTCGAAATTAGAGGAAAGAAAGAAAATTAGACTATTGTGATTAGGGACTAAAAATAATGGATTGTAACACAATATTATGAAATGTTTTTCTTTTTCATTGTAAAATATATATAGAGATGAGATATAAAATGATGCAGTAGATATGGATTCTTGTAATTTTATATTACAAGAATAAATGAAAAATAAATGATAGATATTTCTAAGGCAATCAAGCATTTACTTTCTGAATTTAAAGAGATTCTGCTAGATGGATTGCTGTTAATGAGAGGTATTCAACATTAGATAATTCTGGTGCGAAGAAATACTTTTAAATTTGCCACATTACAGACTTAGTTATGAGGGTGAGAATTGAGGAGAAGGTAGAAAAGCTACAGAGAAAAGGTAGATTCAATACCACTATTACTGTATTACACAACCCAAATTGGGCTAACTCAAGTAACTTAGCTAGAAACCCAAGCTGACGTGATGACTTGGTAAAACCTGAGCAGAAAAACCATTGATTTTTTGAAAATAATATTTTAAAAAACAATTTTTTTTATTTATTTTTTAAAAAATAGAGTTAATATGGATTAACCCAATGATGTATGTCTTATTCTAGTTGACCCTAACTTATATATTTTGATGCATTTATTTATTAATTAAAGAGAGATGTGCATATTGATATATTATTAGGGTTTGTGGGGACAACTGATTTAGATGCATTTATATATTAATTAAAGAGAGATCAAATTAATAACGTGTTTTTATATGCAAATAAAAACTAAATTTTAAAAAATAATAAATTATTATTATTTTAATATATTTTCAAATAAAAAAACTTCATGAAATAAATTACAATCTCAAATACTACCTATGAAAATATAATAAAATAAAATCTTAGAAATTACTTGTATTGTTTTTTGAAATTACTTTTATCATAATTTCAGTGTCAATCTCATCTAATTAGGACATTGAAGGATGTAATTAAAGCGACAAAAAAGTTTGAGACTGAGAAAAAAACTTATGGTGCTTTTCTATTAATATAAATAGTGAAGCAGCATAAAAAAAAAACCATAGTTATTTTAGAATTGTAGATAATCATTTAAGGATTGCTCCACGCTCCATGCGAGCAGGCATGCTTGGAAGTTTAATAGCAATATATATGATGCCTTTTTTTTTAACAATATATATATATATATATATATATATATATATATATATATATATATATATATATATATATATAAAAATATATATATATATATATAGAGAAAAAAAAAAAAAAAAAAAAAAAAAAAA
>Ga0325410_1004268_pt1 | contig 16046 bp, 5 predicted proteins | sample PopdelMetagenome_16_FD_206182 | JGI IMG/M metagenome (GOLD analysis project Ga0325410, IMG submission 206182) | Populus deltoides microbial communities from Bellville, Georgia, United States - Xylem-PdIQD-R3 | ecosystem: Host-associated > Plants > Phyllosphere > Stem > Wood/Secondary xylem...
CGCAACTTGTTAATTGTCAAATAATAGATTGAATTATATATTTATAAAATGCATTTCCTTTATATATTAATAAAATTTTAAAATTTGTTACACCATTATAGTTCATGAATATCCGGCTATTGGATATTTTATCCAATTTCAAAACTAAGTAATTACTAATTTCAACAACTCTGTAATCTCTTATCTACAGCAAAAGGAGCACATAAGAAAAATCCTATTCATAGTACTACTACTAATAGCCATCTCTAGAAAAAAGGTGTAGGATTTTCTGGAAAGAGTGTTTAGTATTACGATGTAGAGTGTTTTTTAAAAGTAATTTTTAATTAAAAATATGTTAAAATGATCTTTTTTATATATATTAATAGATTAAAATTATTATAAAAAACTTAAATAATATAATCAATTGGATACTTTTTCTCGCTACATGCAAATTGAAAAACACATCTCAATCAATTGCAAAAACTGGCACTTAATTGGTGCATGCATCTCCATTACTAAATTTTCTGAATTAATGCCCAAAACAAAGTCAACACCGCATGAACAATGAGACATTGACCATTAAGCCATTGTTTTAAAAAAATACAATTTAACAACAACCAACTACTTGGCGGTGCCATCATTTTACCATAATTATTAAACATAAATTGTCTGAAAAGTTAAACTGGTGCCTCAGTTAATCAAAGCATGGTTTGGGTTAATTTTTATTTTGAACTGTCTTTACGTAGACAAAGTCAAATATAATATTTTTTTTTTTACCTTAACTGATTAGTATTTAAAAGTATATTTTTATCAATGTTTTATATTATTATTATTTTGCATTTAAAGTATCAATAACTCTTTAACTAGAACATGTTTTATAATAACAAGTCTGATAATATAAGATACTTTTAATTTATGGTAAATGTTCATTTTAAATGCAGACCTATCATATAAATCAAAAGATTGATTGATCAGTTTAATTACTGAAATTGAGAAGACAAAAAGGGGCTAAGCTTAGAAAAGAGATGCTTGTTGAGTCCAAACTGAAACACCATTCGGTTATTGGATCATAACTGGAGCTGTAAAACTTGGATTTAGGTCTGGTTTATATGTATAAAAAACTAAGACATAGGCCTAAAACTTTTATGCAGAGTCCAAGATTTAAAAGTGCCATTTTCGAGTTCAAATGGTAGCAATAACGGAGAAGTCAGAATCTGTCCTGCAACCCAGACATTGTTCAGTGTTCTGCCCATATCTCGAGTTTTAAAACTCCAAATATGCCGATTCTTATTTCGTTGGAAAGCTGAGACAATTTTCCAAAACTTTCATGAGATTATTTGTTCAAACTCTGATGTTAGCAATGACGTTTTGTTCAGATAAGAAGATAAAGATTGTCACCAAGTCAAGATGTGGCTACCCACTCAACAATTAGTCATCAAATTAATAGTTCTGAATTTTGACCTATAAAAGGAGGTATTTGTCATGCATTTAGGCATCTTGATTTTCAGATCAAGATCATGCTCTTTATTTCTTTCTTTATATTTTTGTAATGTTTAAGTTTTATTTCATGTTATATTTTTCCTTAATCTCTTATTTATGCTTTTCATTTCCTTTACTATACTTATGTTCATATGTTGTTTATTTATGTTTCTCTTCTTTATTATGTTTAGCTAAGTTTATTTTGTCAAGGTGAAAAGGTTACAATAATGGTGTAAGAATAAGTATAGTATAAACTCAACATGGACTTTAATGTTTGATACTAACATGTTTTGTATTTATTATCTTACTCACTCTTAATACCTTGCTTGTTAAATGGTTAATCTAGATTTGTGTTGAACAACCCTTGGTACAACAAATACTTGGTACTTTCATAGCCCAACTATGGTATAACCGATACCTGTGCTATGAAAAGAACTTGATTTTTTATTATCACAAGTTATCAACATAAATACCTGATAATATTTACAAGTATTGGCATTATTCGAATAAGATAATTAATGTAATCATGTTAACAATTTATAATCCGATTGGAACCTCCTTTGTGTGTGGTTTTCAGTCAAGTAAAAAAAGAGTTTATACTATACTTGTTTGAAATACCATTAGTGGATCTTCTAACCTTGACAATTATTTTAATATCCTTATTTAATCCTTACATCAATATCACATCTCAAAATTTCTCTTCAACTCCTTTTAATTTATTGTTTATAATTTTATATAGTTCACCTCCCTGTGGTTCGACCCTAGTCTTGCCAGGTTATTTATTAATTCGACACTCCTACACTTGGGAGAAGACATCAACTCTTTGATCGTGTCAAGTTTTTGATGTTGTTGCCGAGGAGATAAATTATTGTATAAATTATAATATTTATTTTATTTTCTCTTTTCACTTTTCATTTTATCTAACATTTGTTTCTTTTGTTTTGTTTTGTTTCTTTTTTTATTATTTTTTTCTTCCTTTTATTCTCTTCCTACACGTGCATGAGAGTTTGGTCACGTACATTAAGTGGTAGACTTTGTAGGATATCCTCATCATTTTCAGAAAATATGGACGGAGAAGATAACCAGTCGCTTTATAATAAGAATAATAAGAATAATCGAGTTAGAATATTGAGAAACCACATGAATCCTACAAGAACAAGTGCACCCTCATGCATAGTTTTTCCTTCTGATGCATCTTATTTTAATTTTAAGCCAAACATTATTCAACTTTTACCTTCTTTTCATGGCTCAAATCTAGAAAATTCATACTTACATTTGAGAGAATTTGAATAAGTTTGTAACACTTATAATGACTAAATTTGAGACCAGGATCCATTCGTGCTGGGGATGAAATGCAACAACAATTTTTAAAAAAGTTTTTTTCATATCAAAGAACAAACTCTTTCAAAAAACATATCACTATATAAAACCAACATATATATATCTAAAGCTATCGGCAACTTGATAATTGTCAAATAATAGATTGAATTATATATTAATAAAATGCATTTCCTTTAGAGAAAGGATGTGCCGAAAACTTATAAACTGCATGAACCGGTCTTGATTCCTACTGATGTGAACATATATCGATGGAGAGATGAACCGGACACCAAATATCAACTCTCAATATTTCGAATTCTATAGGTTCGGTGCAGGTCAAAGAATAAATTAAATAAGTTAATTCTACCATCTTTCGTGAGGGTATAAACAAACACGATTCAGAGAGAATGTTAATAATTGAATTCATAAAATGTGCTTTTAAAAACGTGTTATGAACAGTAGACGTTTCAAAACTTTGTAATCTCTTATCAACAGCAAAAAGAGCACATAAGAAAAATCCTATTCATAGTACTAATAATAATAATAATAATAATAACCATCCCTAGAAAAAGATGAAGGATTTTGTAGAAAGAGTGTTCAGTGTATATTTATTTAGTACTATGATATAAAGTATTTTTTAAAATTCTTTTTCAATTAAAAATATATTAAAATATTTTTTTTATTTTTAATATCAATATATTAAAATTATTAAAAAATATTTTAATAATATGATCGATTGAATACTTTTTTCACGCGATAAGCAATTTTGAAAAGCACGTCTCAATCAATTGCAAAAATTAACTGGCACTTGGTGCATGCATCTCCATTACTAAATTTTCTGAATTGATGCCTAAAACAAGTCAACACCGCGTGAACAAAGAGACATTGACCATTTAGCCATTGTTTGTAAAAATTACAATTGAACAACAACCAACTACTAGGCGGTGCCATCATTTTACCATAATTATTAAACATAAATTTTCTGAAAACTTTAACCGGTGGCTCGGTTAATCAAAGCATGGTCTGGGTTAATTTTTATTTTGAACTGTTTTTACATTGACAAAGTCAAACATAATTATTTTTTAATATTACTTGTTAATCTAACTAACCTCACAAAACCCAATTTAAACACGACTATGTTAAAACCAATAATTATTTTTTAAAAAAATTAAAATGATTTTTTAATTAAAATAATAGATTTTAGTTCAGTCAGTGAGCTATGGGTTGACTTAGAAACCAATGAGCTGACATGATGTGATCCATGAGTTAATTCAATGGCCAGGTAACCCAGGTCTAAAGCTGAGTTTGACAATTATGCATTTTACACACATTTTAAATAAAAAAAATTATTGAGAGGAAAGCTCTCTCATTACCTCATATATGAGCAACGCCACCAGAAAATTGGCAAATAGCAATGGAATTGCCGACAAAAAATTGGCAAATAGCTGTTAAGAATATTGAGAGGAAAGCTCTCTCATTACCTCATATTCGGTGTTATAATGAAAGATATGATGGGTTATTTAATGGATACCAATCATATTGTTTCAATTTTATTGTTAAGTTAGAAATTTGGAGAAAAATGATTTGTTTTTTTTTTTGGAATTGATAATATTTAAACAGTATTAAATTATATTGAATTAAGTTTGAATTGAATAATTGATGGATAATTAGTTGGGCACCGAATTTTTGTTGCTAATATAATTAGTTCATATTTTGACATAACGTTGAATTTATATAGAAATTATAATTGGTTATTGGATTGTGAATTTATTTTTAATTAAAAAAAGTTGAATTTTAAATTGATGGTTATATTATTGATAAATATTTTCATCAATTTACTATATAGGCTACATAAGTAATGGATGATCATTCTTGGATTTATCAAAATTCACCCGAAGAATTGTATAGACAAGATTGTCTTTATTTAAGGGGGTTGAGGGTTTTATTAATTTGATATTTTCTAATCCATAGAATATTAGTGGAGAAAAAACTATATGTCCATATGTGAAGTGTAAAAAACAAAAAGTTTTTCCATAAAGATGCAGTAATGATACATCTTCTAGAAAAAAAGATTTGTAGATAAATATATATGTTGGTTTGCACACGAAGAACTCTATTTGCCTTATGAGACCATGATAAAAAGAATGGTTGACTCAACTTCTATTTCTAACAGCATACATGAGTTTGTGAATGATAATAGTAATTCTTATAGTATAATGGTGATGGATACAATGAAAATTAATCTGGGTTATTCAGGTGAAGGTTCATGTAATATTTTTTTTAGATAAAGAACCAAATATAAATGGAGCTAGGTTTTTTAAACTTTTGAAAGATTTTTATGGACCATTATAAGATGAGTGCATAACTTAAAATAAATTATTGGTCATTGCATGAGTGTTTACCATCAAGTCAGATTATGAGTTGAATAAAACCGATTATGATAGCATTATCGAATATGAGAAAAACATGTCACCTAAAAGGAATAAGCTAAAAGAGAAATTCTATGCTGCAACTATGATGTAACCTTTTAGTTTAGGATACCAAAAAATTGATACATGTCCAAACTTTTGTATTTTATACTACGGTGAATATGCAAATTTTACGAAGTGTAGAACCTGTCAACATGTTCTATATAAACTCAATATTGGTAAAGAAAGGACTCTTATCGGTGATAAAAAATTGAGATACTCCTCAATCACTTTTAGGCTGTAAAAGGTATTTATGCCTATAAAGACTGTTAAGCACATGACATCACATGATAATGGATGAAGTTATGGTGCACTTTTCCTGTAAAGCCGGTAAGGGTATGGTTGAATTAAAAATGTTTTAAATAAATTCTATGAAGGAAATGACCAATAAAATGAGAATTTAATTAATTTGCAGAAAGGAAATATGGTAAATATAGCGAAAAAAGTAAAACATTATAAAATGAGAGGAAAGAGAAATAAAATATAGAAATTGGTTAGTACACAAATGCTAAACTAAATGAGGGACTAAACTAAAGTAAGAAAGGAGTGCCAAAAAAAATGAATGAAATAAGTAGAATGATAAGCATGAAATAAGAATTAAAAGAGCAAGGGTTGATATATAAAGGTGGTTTAATAAAGAGCGGTAAAGAGAAAGATCATTAAGATGAGGGACCAAAAAGACAAATGACCAACAAATAAATATAAGTCAACCCCTAATAAGAAGCCAAGAACTTGTAGAGGAGAAAGACCTCTCCTTCTTCATCTTCTCTTTAAAACATCACCTTAAACACCTTTGCATGCTATTATTAAGCTTAGATAAAGAGAGAGAAAAGCATAAAAAAAATAAGAGTTATACTTGTAAGGATAAGATAAAAGAAAGAAACAATACTTTGGAGAAGAAGCCATGAGGGAGAAGAAGAAGTTGGAGTCGTGAAATCAATGAAGAAGGGGATTTTAAACATACATAAGTCAAGTTAGAGCCATTTTGGTAAGTATTGATGTAAAACCCTAAATTTCTATGTTTGGGTTCTTAAACAAACATTGAACAAAATCAAGGAATTAGGCCATGAGAGTAGAGTATAGATGAAATATACATGAAAAATGAAATAAATGAGAAGAAATGAAAAAGAAAATTGGGTAGTTAGGAAACCCTAATGTTCGGCCAAGAGGAAGAAATTTAAGGGAAAGATTTTCCTAGTTAATTTATGTGTATACATGTTAATAATTGACGTTGTTAAACATAATTGTTGTGATTTTGTTTTTAATAAATGTGTAGAGATTCCTTAGTTTGATTTTGATGTGATTATGTTTGAAAGAATGAGTAGAAATTTACAAAGAGCAAAATTATACAAAATTATTTATTGTGTGTGTGTGTAAGCTTGATAACAAGTAAATTGGAGTAGCAATGACTTAAGAATATAAGAGAATTGATAAAGAAAGTATAAAGAAAATATTGTTGTTTATGAGGTCTCATGTTTTAGTCAAATAAAGAGTTTTAAGGGAGAATGTTCAAATATGTAGTCTTACACTTTGTTTCCAGGTTAAGAAAATGTTTTATCTTGAAAGATGATGATTAGAATCAAACTTGTGTGTTTAGAAATTACAAAGTTAGTTGAATTTCATAAGGTAATAGAACATATATCTTGATGACTATCATAAAAAAAAAATGGTGGTGTTTTTATGAACTAGAAGTATGTTAAGATAATTTAGACTTGATGAAACAAGGGTGATGGTTTCAACTATAATGAGGGGGGATAGTAAGATTACTTCTTAAAAGGGTATAATGTAAGTACATATATGTATCCTGGGCTCTTATTTATGAATATGAGTTTAGTTATAGAAAACTATCACTTGAAAAACATAAGCTTAAATTATAAAAGATCAATAGAATAATGCTTACAGAGAAATTAGAAATGATATGAAGATGTAGATTTTATGTGTAATTGGTTAAAATATGATGGAATGAATACTTAGAGGACATGGCCTAGAAATTTTCCGATTAAAAAGATGGTGTGAAAGAAAACCTTACATGATGTAATTAATGCTAGCTAAACATGCATGTAGTTAGCAAAAAGTGAACATTAATGAGTATCACATACATATTTAAATAATGGTGAGCATAAAGAGATTTATAATGACACAATAAATGAAGAATCTTGGTGGATATAATACCAACATGAATGCATGAGACATTTCAAGAGAATACCTAGAAAGATAAGTGTGTGTTAGTTTCAACCAAATGAGTTAGGTATGAAGGAAAATATTTTAAATGGGTATAAATTGGCACAAACATATGAGAGATGTAAATATATTTTTATGATTGATACAAACATGAATATGCCGTGAAAAATGGTTTTAAATGATGTGTTGACTAAAACCCTCCTTATGAAACAAGAGGGATATTAGGGACCAAATCATCAATTGAAGGAGGTCACGCCGTATGAGGAGTAGGTAGGCCACTTTTCCTTACCTTCCTACTCTCTATTGATAAAATATCCTTTATTTAAATTGATGAAAAAAAAAAACATATTGAGTTATGGTCATGATTTCCTAGGAAATTAATGGATGGATTGAATTGGATTGTTGGATTTGAAGGGCTAGTTTTGTTTGAATTGATGAATAATAGAGAATTATATTGGTTAAACTATTGTGATTTCTTAGAACCTTAATGAAAGAATTCCAATATGTTACAATTGGATTCCAAATGAATGAAATCCAAAGAAATGTTGTTTCCTAAAAAAAAAAAAACCAATGTGGTTGGTTCCAAGTGTATGGAATTCATTGTGATGTTGTTTTCCAAAGAAAGGAAACCAATGTGTTACGGTTGGTTCCATGTAAAGGAAACTCAACGAAATGTTTTTTTTCTAAACAGAAAAACCAATGTGATCATTTCCAAGTGTATTGAACCTATTATGATGTTGTTTTCTAAAGGAAAAAAACCAATGTGCTACGATTGGTTCCAAGTGAATGAAACCCAATGAAATGTTGTTTCCTAAGAAAGGAAACCAATGTGGTTGGTTCCATGTGTATAGAACCCATTGTAATGTTGTTTTCTAATGAAAGGAAACCAATGTGTTGTGTTGGTTTTGAATGAATGGGACCTTTAGCGCTAAATTGTAAAACGATGTAGAATTTTGATACCTTAATGTGCATAAGATGTAAGATATTATTATAATTAGATTTATAATTTATTAATCCTATATATATATATATATATATATATAATATACAGGTCCATCTCATATCATCAAACCAACCTAATTAGGAGTTCATTTCTCTTTAGCTATAAGATTTCTTCATATATGTATTACATTTTGTATTAGGATGCTAGTAAATTAGATAAACCATCCTATTTTGTAATCAAAGCCTTCTCAGAGAACTTATTTAGATGATTATGTAGAAAATTATTTATCAAACCTAACTATATTGTTGTACTCAAGTTCTAAGTAAAAGTATTCTCTGGCATATAATTATCAATATATTATGTTAATTTCCATGATTATTGCATATTATAAATGGTATCATACAATGTGTAAGAAATGGTGGGAAATGTGAAATGTGATGATTTTGATTGTAATGGACTGAAATTTAGTTCACATTAATTGAATTGAGTTAATGAATCGGCCTTGAGGGCATGATAAATATGTGGTCGATAACTTGGTATTGTCCCAATTAAAGAAAACTATGTTGAGATACCAAAAAAATATACTCATGAAATGCATTGATTTATGGAAATAAATGGATATGTGTTATACTTCCGATGGTGAAGTATGGTAGAAGTTTAATAGGGTGCATCCTTAGTTTTTAATAGAACCACAAAATATACATATTAAGTTATGTACAAATAAATTCAATCCATTGGATTCTTTTGTTGCACTCTATTCTTGTTGGTTGATTATACTTAAACGTTACAACTTTCCCTCGAGGATGTGCATGAGACTAGAACTCATGTTTTTAACTACGATCATATGTAGTCTTTATAATTCAAGTGAGAATATAGATGTTTGTCTTTAACCATTGATTGATGAGTTGAATCATTTATGGTTATTCAGAGCTTTGATGTATAATGTGTTTAAGAAACAAAATTTTCAAATAAAAATAGCTTTGGCGTGAATTATAAATAATTTTCTTAATGTCATAACCCAATTCTGGGTTATTCCCTAAAATTCACTTTTTTTCTTCAAAATAAAAACAAAAAAAATAAAATAAAGGTTGGGAACTTGGAGAAAACAGGACGGGGAATACAACTACAATTTTGGAGAAAATTTTAAGGCCTAATTGTACCCCGTTATGCCCCAAAATAGAGAGAAAATGCAAATTCAAGGTCAAATTAAAATGATTATTGGATGAATTTGCATAAAAATTAAATCCAATAACATAATTAAATTTTTAATAGGCCAATTTGATTTAATCATGGGCTAAATTAAATTTTAATTATGTTTAAGAATTAATTTGGATCCAATTGAAGGATATAATTAAGTGTAAAGACTTAATTATAATTTAAAAGGATCAAATTAATTTTATTTGGAGCTTAATTAGTGAATATTTAAGTTTGGGAGCCTAATTTAGGTTTAATTGAGAATATTGGAATTTTAAGAGACCAAATTTAATTTTTACCAAGTTAATTGATTGAAAACAGGGGCAAAATTGTAAGAAAATTAAAGTTTTTGGGTCAATTAGGGGTTAAATTAATAAATTTGTAGCCAATGACCAATCTGCAAAAGGCGCCGGAGTATAGGGGTTTAATTGACAAAAACTGGGGATTCAATTGAAGAAATTGAAAGTTTAATAGTCAATTAGGGGGTTAAATTGTATATATTCAAGACAAAGGATCAAAGTGCAAAAGGCGTGTAAATATTGGGCTGAAGTTGAAGTTCCGTAGGGGCCTAATTGCATTAAATCAAAAGTTTAGAGTCAATCAAGGGTTCAATTAAAACAAATTGAAAGCTGGAAGACTAAATTGACAATCAGTAAAAATCCCTAATTCAATCCTAAACGGCTCCGTTTTCAATATATATATATATATATATATATAAGGACCAGATGACACGTCGTCTGGTCACTGTTCATTGTCTTCCCTGATGTAGCCTTTCAGGTGCATTTAATGCTTTATTTCTCTATCAAATCCAACAAAACGTGCATGCAAATGATCCCCTGCAGTTTCTCTACAACCCCAACTGAACATTTCAGTCTGAATGACAGTGCCATCGCCGGCCTAAAAAGGCCAACTCAAGCAGCCTTTTTCTACAGATTTGATAACTCATGATACACACTTTGAGCCAACGATTAGGATTCTTCCCAACTGAATCAAAGGTTCAAAATTTTTCCCTGTGTAGACAAGATTACCCTCTTCGATCCCCTATAAATAAGAGTGGATTTCATACTCTGGGGGAGGTAAAAATCAAGCGCAATGTTGGCCGAAAACCAACCTTCCCCACTCAATTTTCCTGCAACTGGTCCTTTCTCTTCTTTCTCTCTCTGCCGTGGCCTTCAGCCACCATCACCCCATCACCGACCTTCCCACCATCATCTCCACCACAAGAAGCCATCAAACCATCATACATGGTGGTTGCACCGCTTCTCTCTCTCCTCTACAAAATTTTTCTTCTCTGCCACCACGACCCCAGCAGCAGCAACCACCTCGTCCAGAAGCTTTTGTCCCTCCTACTGGAAGCTAGGGCAACAACTCTCTCCTCAACCACTCCAACAGTTCCAACTACGAGTTTCCCCTCTCCTTTACAAGCATCTGCTTCTTCTTCAAACTTCAACCAGAGCTAGCCGCCAGCCTCACCACCTCCAGTCGCACCGTGTGCCACCAATTAGGCCGCGAACTCCCTCAATACTAGGTAAGCCTCCCTCTTCTTTTCTTCTTCTTCCTCCCTTCTCCGTTACACCATTAGTGCAACTTAGTCACTGGACTGTGCTAGTGACTAAGTTACTTTGGGCTGGGTCCAGCCTGTCCTTAAAATTAAAAAGAAGAAGAAGAATCTGTTGGACCGAGTTCGGCCCAACCGTTTTGGGCCAAGTTTGGCCCTTTTTTTCTAGACTAAGCTCGGCCCAGCAATCTGGGCCGGCCCAGTCCACATATATTTGTAATATATTAATATATTATATATTATTATTATTATATTTAAAAAAATCCAAAAAAATTTCAATGGGCATTTTAAAATATTTGTGATTTTCTCAAATGTTTTTCTACCAATTTTGCTTAATATTGGGTTGTATACTTACACTATAAGATACAAATTTGGTATAAAAATACCTGGTTTTCTCTGAAATATTTTCAAAAAAAAATTTTGTTTTTATGCATACTGCCAAATTCTAAATTTTTTCCAAGCATATCTTCATAAAAACAAAAATTGCATCTTTTTCACGTTTTAAAATGCAAAATGGATATCATAATCAATTTATGATTATCCATTAGAATTTGACCAAAATATCAAAAACCTTTTTTTCTAGGGTTCAAATGTAAACTTTAATATCTGTGGGGTGGAAAATAGTAAGGCCTTTACCTTGATAACAGTTTTTTTTTTAATTGTTATTGAAAATTCTTGTCAAGTTGTCATCAATACAGAAACAACAAGAAGAACTTCTTGAAAGGTAAAGTTAAAAGGGATGTTACACCACTGGTACTGTTAAGTGATGAGTTATATGGTTTAGTTTCGTAGTATGAGGGCATTATATTTGGTTTTTATTTTGGTAAACAGAGGTTTCATGGTTTTGGTGTGACCTATAACTAGGTAAAGCAAAATATTTTTTGGATGTTTTCTTATTGGAAAACGAATGTCATTCACCATAATTTAGATGTTATGCATGTCAAGAAGAATATGTTTGACAATATTTTCAACACGGTTGTGGACAATATGAACGTTAGAATGGATCTAGCTTTGTATTATGATTATTGGAATTTGGAGCTACTTAATAACGAGTTACGAGTCATAAAACTCAAAGTCACGTTCGTATTAGACAAGGATGCACATTTTCTTGTCTATAAACGTCTTAAAAATCTACGATTTCCTGATGGATATGCTTTGAACATAGCTAAGTTGGTGAATTTAGAAGGATGTAGATTGTATGAAATGAAGATTCACAACTTCCATGTGTTTATACAAACACTCATTTCAATTACTTATAGGAATTTCTTGTCAAAAGAGATATGAAATGACTCATGAGGATTAGTCATTATTTTAGAGATATTTGTTAGAACAAGTTGCATATCTAGTAGATGAAGCTACTTGAAATGAACATCCTTGAGAAAATTTGTAAACTTGAGATAATCTTCCATCCTTCCTTCTTCAAATTAAAAGAGCATATGACAATCCATTTGGCTTATTTGGTAAAAATTAAAGGTCATGTGCATTACATATTGATGTATCTATTCAAGAGGTTGTGGATTACATGCATGTTAAGTAATTGTCTATTGTTTTTTTTTTTTTTGTAAACATTTAATTACTTAATCTCTATTTACTTTCATGCAAATACTTATTCAACCTTAAAAAAAAGGTTAAAAACAAAGTACATGTTGAGCTCAATATGCGAGGCATATATTGTTAAAGAGATTTCAATGTATATCTCGGATTATTTTGAGCCTCATTTAAAAACTTGAATCAATTATGCTTCAAAACATGACGATGGTAATGAATTGCCTTCGAATGAGATTGTGTCCATATTTTCCCATTTCATGTGACCATTATCAAAGAATGTAGTGATATGAAGATATTTCACATACATCAAATTTAGACAAGTATATAAATAGATGTTATTCAACTGTGATAAATTAAAACCTTTTATTCAGTAAGTTAATTTTACAATTATATAGTTTTAAATAATTTTATATTATATTCTCATAAATAATAAATTTAGTAATTTTTTAAAAGGTAACATTATCAATTATTGTTATTCAAAAATTCAAATGCTACTAAAGCTCAAATTTACCACATGGTTTAAAACTATTAAGAATAAATTTACTTATGTTTTTTCTTTGACCATTAATGATTTTTTACTTTAACCAGGTTTCCAAAATGGGAGACAATGCTTGTATATTGAAATTTAGATCCTGAAAGAAAGATCATCCTGAATGGATAAGTATGGTTGAGGCTTGGTGGAGAAAGTTTAAGGTTAGAAGGTAAATAATCCCAGCTTATGGTTAATATATAGTTTTTAAAATTTAGAAAACTAATTAGTTTACAAAATTAATTATAAGGAAAAATTCTACTAGGATACAAAAAATGAGGGGGTGGCTAGGAGAGTGTGAGAAAATAATAATGCAATTAGGTAAGATGTAATGTGTCAAATACACATACTCTCTCTCTCTCTCTCTCTCTCTTTCTACTTTGTAATATTTTTTTAAGTATCTTAATTTTGTTTAATGATTTTCTAAATTAGGCCGCACAATTTATGTTATGATGCCAGTAAATATACAAAGGACAAAGCTAAATTCATTGACATTAGGTTATGGAAACATTGTAGATTGAGTCACGTCATAAAAAGTAATTGAAAAAAAAATCAAGAATTTATGGTGTTAAATGGTTTTAGGAAGTTCTCACTATCTGGATTTCAGAATAGAAACAAAGAGACTCATGGTTTCATAAGCAAGCACACTGGTAGATCACTTTCTTTTATGAACCATGAAAAGCATCTGGTAATACCTCGTTATATTTTTTGAGTATTTTTCATCAAATATTAATTTAGTTTTTATTTGTGATAATTTTTAATAAATGATTCATTTTGTAAGCTACATAGCTTGGGCGCGAACATTTGATGGAGTTACATGTGAAAACACATATAAGAAAGAAGGATAAGGTGAAAGGGGTGTATTAGTTTGTCAACAGTAAAATTGAAGCATTCATTATAAGTAATTTTTTAAAAGTTATAATAGGCTTGGCTTTTTTTATTTTTTTTTGTTTTGGAATTTTTTACTTGGATTTTAGGATGTGACTTGTTTTTTAGGAATCATATAACACCAACATGCATGGGAAACATGTAGAGACACTTCATCTCATGTGGAATATGATCCTTAGTTATGGTTAGAGGTTAGAGCTATCAGGTTTATGATATGTTTATGACTACGACCCAAAATATAAGGGTAGACTATAGCTTTTCAATTGTAGGCACCCCAGAATATGGCTCAAGACAACCATCACAAGTCATTCAGGAGATGGTCTAAGAACAAGTTGATGAACAATTATTTGTTCTGAAGGTGGATTTATGGGCGAAGTATGAAGAATAAAATAGGTAGAAATGGGAGTAAAGACAACCATACTTGTTAACATATTATCCACCTCCTCCTAGACATCCCAAACCTCCTAATTTAGGATCCCCCCATCCATCTTGTTCGAAACTTTTTATTGTAAAGATATTTGTATGAAGTGTTAAATTAATATTATAAAATTTTGTTGTTCAATTTTTTGTTTGTTGTGAATTTAGGTTAAAAAAATGCAATTAAAATTATAATAAATTAACATGGAAAAACAATCATTAAAATACCAACGGAATCACTGACAAATATAAATGGTTACGTCGGTGAATCCATCAAAAATATCTAAATCAATTTTTTCAAAGAATTATAACTTTTTTTTATTTCTAGTCTTTTTGACAAAATCCTCGATGGACACTCTTTTGCTAATTCCATCGATTATTCTATTGGCGATATTCAAGTAATGGATGATGACATCACCAACAACATATTTTATTGGTACTTATTATATTAATAGATTTTTGTATGGACATAAAAACATGTTGAATTTTTTTTGACGCGAAAAGCCCGTCCGAAGAAATTGCTAGTGGAAATAAAATTCTTGATGAGGAAATAGCCTATGATATTATTCCATCAAGAATACCAATAGTAATTAAAATGTCAATGAACATCAAGCATAAATATCCATGAAATATTCCATCTACATTCAACAACTTTTCAACAAATTAAAAGGCAATTAAATCAAGATAAAATAATGAAAGTCTATATTTTTTTCACCTACCAAGTCTAAGCAACAACAAGGACAGTACTTAAACCTTGAAAATAAAAATTAATTTTTTAAAAAAATAAAAAAGTGAAAAATAAATTTTCTGGTGGTATAATTAAGGTGGGATGAACTTTTCATCGTATTAAAAGGCAATTAAATCAAGATACTTCAATGAAAGTCTATATTCTTTCACCTACCAAGTCTAGCTACATCAAAGAGAGTACTTAAACCTTTAAAATAAAATTAATTTTTAAAAATATCAAAAGTGAAAAATAAATTTTCTGGTGGTGTAATTAAAATGTCAATGAACTTTTCAACACATTAAAAGGCAATTAAATAACGACTACATTCTTTCACCTACCATGCCTAGCTACAACAAGGATAGTACTTAAACCTTGAAAATAAAAATTAATTTTTAAAAATATCAAAAAGTAAAAAATAAATTTTCAAAAAATAAAAGAATAATTTAAATAAATTTAAAAACCCTATAAAAAATCCAGAAAACATTAAAACAATAAAAAATCTAACAAAGGAAAAAATTTAAAAAATTAAATGATAAAACCAAATCCATTTATAATAAAATATGTATCTGAATTGTTGTTAATATGATGATCACTAGAACCTCATATGGTCGTTACTTAACTTCAGGATCCGTAAGATTAGTCGAGGTACGGATAATCTGGTCCGGACACCCACGTTATATATATATATATATATCTGAAGTTCTGAAAAATAAAACTTTATCAAGTATTTCAATAGTTTCATATGCTTCTTCATATAATGTTTATGTGTTTTTTCAATTTATCTGGGATGCTCCATTTTTTGATATTTTTTTTTT
>Ga0325410_1004272_pt1 | contig 16031 bp, 6 predicted proteins | sample PopdelMetagenome_16_FD_206182 | JGI IMG/M metagenome (GOLD analysis project Ga0325410, IMG submission 206182) | Populus deltoides microbial communities from Bellville, Georgia, United States - Xylem-PdIQD-R3 | ecosystem: Host-associated > Plants > Phyllosphere > Stem > Wood/Secondary xylem...
TCAAAGGAACAAGACAACGTCCATTAATTTCACAATTTTCTTAGTGGGCAACGGGGAATACATCAATGCCGTTGAGGGGAGAATTAGCTGCAACCAAGATTGAAGGGTATGGGTCCTTGCAGGCAAACACAGAGAAATTGAAAGCGAAAGCAGTCCTGTCAATGTAATTTAACAAACATTAATGTCATTCTTTTTTATATATATTTTAATAATGTATCTAAGTAAATAAAAAAAAACTAGTTTTATTGTATATGTATTGTTTTTAGATATATATATAATGAACTTGTTGAAAACGTCAGCACAAGCTTTGCATAAATGGCTGTTTAAAGAAATCTATTGGCAGTAGGCAGTAGGCAGCAGGCAGCAGGCATTACCGATCGAGTAAAATCATGAATAAAAGCACCAACTTTATCAATTCACATGCTGAATTTATTTGCGGGTATTTAAGATTTCAACCACTAAACACTACCTATGCTTCTCCTCGAGCCTGTTATTTATAGCCCTTCAATAAATAAATAAATAAATAAATCATGGCAAGCTTGTTTAGAAGAGGTAGCAGATTACTAGACTGTGTAAATCAGACTCGAGGCTTTGTGTGTGTCCTGTATCCTGAACCTGCAAGGAATCCGAAAATTAAACACCACTGCATCCAACTTCCTCTGGCGAGCACTGGATCGGCGGCTTACGGTATCGCGCGGCTGGATAAAAAAAAATTATGAAATGATTATATTTTAAAGAAACAAGAGAAACTCGATAAAGAGATTAAATCTTGATTAATTTAATAATATAATAAAAAATAAAATAGTAATAACAAATAAATCAAAAATATATTGTCCTGGGCAAAGGTTAGACCCCCACATACAGGCCCTTGATTGTTTTTTAAGCAAACGGGGTGCACGAGATGTCGTTTATTTTATTTTCTTTCAAGAAAAATAGACGATGTATTATATAAATTGATTAATGTATGACTTTAAAAAACCCGAAAACGATCCTCTTCCTAAAAAGTATGAAATCATATACTAATTTGAGCTCAATATAGTTAAGTAATACAAAAACAAAAGTTTAAAAACTAAATTGAATATTAAAAACTAAATATTATAAAAATAAATATTTTTAATTTTTAAAAATAAATTTAATCTATATAAAATATTAAAAAAATTGGGTGAACGATGCGCTGTCTATTCCAATTTTTTTCAGAAAAAATAAACGATGCAACGTCTGAATTCTCAAGATTTCGGCCACTAAAAACAAGGTTCATGATTTTTTATTCAAAAACTTATTTTTAATTTATTTTTTAGTATAACACCTAGAAAATACTCTAGTAATCTTGTTAAATCAATATATAATTTTAAAAAACACACACAAACAGGTGATTTCAAAATCCAAAATTAACTCTTTTTTTCCAAAAAAAAAATATACAATCAGATTCTAATTTGAGCTTGAAATAGTTAAATTATAAAAAATAAAAGTATAAAAACTAAATTAAAATTTTTTAAAAACAATCACTTCTTCAACTCGCATCAACATGGGAAATGATGAATAGTAGTTATGCTGCAGTGAAAGCGTTGCCTCTTTGAATAGTTTGAATTAACGCTGATTTCGCTATTCAGGAAAGGTATTCGCTGGACCCCATCAAGAGGTCTGAAATCGTTATCAACTTCTATTCCATATGGTGACGTGTACATCGGGCATTTAACCACACCATCCACTTACTTTACTTCAATGTCAATAATTTATTTGACCATAATCTGTCAATGATCATGGCCCCGAGCAAACTGGTAAAAAGCTGAGCTCTAGAAAGGGTAGGCTTCTATAAAATAAAGTGGTTTTTAACTTACATAGGGATTAGAGACTCATCGCAGCAGTGTTTATATTACAGTGCTTGTTTTTTATTTTATTTTATTTTATTTTTAATATTAGCTTCTAAAAAAATTTAAAATTTTCCGTACAGACAAACGGGCTCTAATCCTGTGCACCCACGATGAAATAGCAAGGAGTTAGAACAACTAGCTGGGTCCCATTTCGATACGGAAAATCATTGTGATTTTGACTTTCATATTACAGTACAGATAGATAACGGCTCATCTACAATCAAAAAGTTGCAAGCACGGCCATGATTCACCGCCTCTGATCCTCGACAAGGCATGGATGGAATGGCAAAACCTTCCCAGTTCCCACTACGTTTGCAAGCATGGCCATGATTCACTGCCTCTGATCCTCGCCAACTTATCAGGTAACCAAACCCTTTGAAATCTACAGTAAAAACCAAACGAGCCTCAATAATGAAGCTAACTGGTAGTTCTTTGACCTAGAGAGTCGAGATTTGTTAAGGGTTTTCTTCACCTAATAAATACCAAGTGTGGACCCCTTCTCCCATGGCAAAGCTTCCAAGTCTTAAAAGCGGGAGTTCCCTTTTCATCTTCAAAATTCAGAGGGATTAGATTTGAAAAGCACAGAACCCATGTGAGGTGGAAAAAACAGAGTGGAAAATTACCAGAGAGAAAGTATACATTTTCAGAAATCCTTTTTCCCACAAAGTCAGCAATGCATTAATTAAACCAAGCTTAGAAGAAGGCCACGGGGACTTCTTCGAGGTCTAGTGACCTCACCGGTTTTTACATATATCTACGTAGGTACACTAACAAAAAGAAGGAACCTCTATAGCTCTGACGGGCTAAATACTACTAACCTAGGGATAGATACGATGATAAACAAGCCAGGGATACATATGTTACACGTTGGGAGGAGGATTTTCAAGGGCCAAGTATCTGTTAGCAGGACATAGAAACTCAGATCTCTATTTATCTCGGGGTCATTTGCAGACAGTCTTCAGTCTTTTTGCAGCCTTGACAAATCCCACAATGACCTGCAACTCGTCCATTTGCTGCACCAGCAAAAGATCATGTTCAGATTAATAAACTTCTGTTACAAACACTAGAAGTTCCAGAAAGAATGGGAAAATAATTTCTGAGAATTGAACCCCAGAACAATAGTGTTCCAGAAAAGTAAAAACTTACCTATTTCAGGAATACGAGAAAAATGTCCATCGAATATGGTTTACCTACTTTCATCTTTTTTTTTAAAAAAAGCATCTGATTCTCAATCCCACAAAATACATTTTAAACTGATGATTACAGGTGGAGATAAAAAATGTGGGGAAAGAACTACATGAAAACCTGCATGAACTATGCAATTTTGAGAGTACCTGTGACATAAAATGCCTCTGAACAACATCAATTAGTTGCTCCTTGGATGGGTTGGGAATGGAATCAACCTAGAAAAATCGATGATGTTAATCATGCTGGCATGCTACAGAAAGAATTAACTTATTCGAGTTTCCCTCCGGCAAAAAAACAAAACTTACAAGGTTAAAGTGTCGCCAATATCTCCACAGTGCAGCCACCTCCAACTTGCTGAGGTCAACCTTCTGTAGTGGAGACGAGTTGCTAAAAAATCAGATACTAGTACACATTTACGTACTCATTTCTTGTTAAAATTATAATCATGGACAAAAAAAAGGTAAAAAAGTAAATAGGAGTACAGATTAAAGATCACATACTGTGGTCCCACGAGGTGTGGAAATAGAGCCCTTAGACTGCGAGTCACAAGAGAGAGACCTGCTCATGGTCTTGTGAGATGATCCTGTTGATTTGTGTGTCCGATTCCTTGATCTATGGGACTTTTGTGTGTCATCGGATGCTGGAAAATTAGGGATGACACAACCAGAATTAAAAAGATGGTGGACCCAGCAAAAAGAAGAGGAAATAACACAAGGGAGCTTATGGCAATAGTGAAAGTAAAAGTGGAAGACAGAATGGATCGTATGTGCCAAACTTGACCACTTTCACCAATAAAACATACTGTTAAGAACCCACTGTTTGAGTTTAAGCAAACATTTAATTACACCTGAAAGACTAAAGATTCCCCTAACCAATGCCTAACGTTTTTTACTAAAACAATTTGGAAAGGACAACGGTATAAATTAAGAAGATTTACAAAGAAACATAGCTGCAATAATTTTCAAATCAGCACGGCAGAGCAAGTCACCATGAGATTGAAAGCTTATTTTCTCTAGAATAATGGGCTCGTTTCCACAACTTTTAACTGAGTTACGCTACAACACTAAAATTTTGGAATCAGAAGACAGTATTTTAGAAGGGAGATATACTAACCAAGCTCACCCATATCCAATCCATTCCATTGCACATTCTCAAATTCCAGATCATCATCCTCCTCATTGCCTGTGGGAGCCTCGATCACACTAAGAGCATTCCTCTGTAGCTTTACTTCTATGCCATTTGTCAGGACCTGTAATTACAGTAATCGGAGAATCAAAGATATCAGAACCATAAGAAGTGCCAGACGGGATGGCATCATTTGATAAACCGATACATGGACAAGTTGGTAGACAGCAGGAGGAGAGCAGAAGGCAAGAAACAGCGGGAATGAAGTGGTGAAGTAAGTCCAATATTGGAGTTGAGGCAAAAATAACCATTTAAAAAATAGGAACAAACACCAAATCTTTTTCCCCGAGAATAAAAACCCGGTTGAAGAGAGATGAAATGTTTAAATGACAATACCTAAAGTGGAGTGGAACATCCTAAGAAAGAAGAGCTTTATTTATCGTCTTTAGCCCCATATCCAGAGATTGTCAAGTTTCAGTCAGCCACAAATGGAGAGGAGAGCGTGTGTGTGTGTGTGTGTGTAAACTATCTCAGTAGAAATTAACTAAATAAACAGATACAAGAGTTCTTTGAGATCAAGATTAGGGAACTCCATCAATAACCCAGGAAGCCAAACAAGTTTTACTTGATCTTATGTTAAGAACACCTTCATTTGCAAAAAAGAAAAAAAGAAAAGAAAAATCAAGCATCCAAGAGAACAGGGGAATCTAATAAATTATTTAAACCAGCTGAATTCAATTAAGTTTTTTTTATATATAGCCAAAAGAAAATCAGTTAAAAAAGGAATCAAAACAAGATTCCCCAATACAGCCTCGTCATGCGAAGCAATAGAAATCAATCCAAAACAGAGAGAGAATCCAAAAATAATAACCATTTGAAATCCCGCATTACAAAAAACACCAGATCCATTGGTAGAAAATCCACATGCAATAAAAACCTATTTCCTGAATCATTACTTGCAATTTCTGTAAAGCTCCTCGATCCTAACAAACCTATACTCTGTAATTTCATCTTCTATCAACAGAGAAAGCAAAATTAAAGCAACTGTTTAATAGTTGGTATCACATCAATACAGACTCCAAACCCAAAACCATTACATTGACCTGCATTGCAAAAAAAACACACCACCATTCAAAAGCAAACCATACCACGGATGACAGCACATAAAACTCATTTCCTTAAGACGGAAAAAATTACCAGCCAATGCCACCCGCCAAGCCCAACTGCCTTCTTCACAACACCTTGAAGACCCACAAGCACCGACTTAGTACGGTTATTTCCTGTAACCACCACTTTAGTATGACGTGGCAGCACAGAAAGCTCTTCTTCGCTACTGTCACCGCAGCTCTGTAAGTGAGAAAACCCTCCCACAACTCCTTCTCCATTCACTGAACTCTCCATTGTCTCCAACATTATAAGAAGTAATTAACTATATCTATAAACAATCCTCTCTCTCGACTCAGTGAGTCAAAATTCGAGTTTCAAAACTCGAAATGAAGATCATGCATTGCAGAGAAAGGCAGTGGACGTTTTGGGGATCAAGAGGGAGGAATTGAAGTGAAATTTAGGGATTTTTTGTGAGAGAGAAAAAACACAGTTTTATGAGAGAGAAAGTTTTATGTGCTTTTGTGTGAGAGAGAGCAGAATAGAGAGACTCCTGGTTTTGTTTATTGGTCGTGTTTCTATTAATCCCGACGAGAGAGAATGGACCGGTAGGAGGATGACACGTAAGAGGGAAGATGATGACGTTAATCGTGCTAAAAAGCACTTCTTCACTAGCGGTTTTGGATTCGATGGGATTTGAATTAAGGAAATTAATTAAGGATGTCGTATACGGAGGAGTTGACTGTTTGACTTCATGCAAAAGGGGAACTGTAATGACGGGATTGACCTTACTCATGGTGCTGGATATAAGAGCAGCTTCGTGTATGGTATTGGTTTGAAATTGTGTTTTAAAATTGCGTTTGATTTGATGTGTTTTTTTAAGACTTTACAATTATTTTTATATATTAATGTTATAAATTAATATAAAAACTAAAAAAAATACTTTAATAAATTTTTAATTAAAAAATATTTTATACCACTTATTAAATACACAAGATGTATCAGATATTATAATTGAGTTGGAAAAAAATAAATTAAATCAATTAAATTAAGTGTTTGGTAACTTTTTTTTAAAGCATGATTTTGAAAACTTAATATACTTCAAATCTTGATTTGGAATAAACTATGATTAAATGTAAGTGATGGGTATGAAAATGCAATCTTAAATGGAGCCTTAAAAATTAGATTGTAGTTAGGGAAGAATTTTGATATCAATCTTCTTGTTTTCATGTTATATTCTATTGGAGAATCAATAAAAATCATTATATATTTTTTTTAATTGGTCATTTTAAATTTTAAAAATTTGTTTTTTAAATGTTTTTTTAATCACTAGGTTACTCTATTACAATTATTAAACACAATTATTCTAAAATTGAATTTAAAATTTGTGGTGAAGAGGTAACAAATATAAATTTTATTAAACTTATATGAAATTGGTCAAATGATTGAAATGATATATATATATATATATATATATATATATATTAAAATAAAAAACATTCTAAAAAATAAAAACTAATATGATTTAAAAAAATAGCACCAAAAGCAAATGAGAATGGAAAAGGAAAAGAAAACGGCAGAATGGAAACGTAACGGAAACCTCTACGGGACCCGCGTGTGGGGATGGCGCTACCTGCCGTCGGTGTTGTCCTGTCCAGCATGGGATGCCGAACTTATTTATTTTGCCTCCATGTTCAGAATTATAAACTCTAAAAAAATAGTGCCTTTATTTTCCCACCGGATTTTCCCGCCACAATTAGGCAATATCAACCGTCGGATCTCCGATGTCGATGTTTCAGCCATCGAACCATTTCGAGATCGTCGCAGCCGTTGGATAGAAAGTCTACGCTGCTCAATAGAACAAAAGTCGTCAAGAAAATGTTTTCATACTCCACGTGTAATGATCACCAAATATGAAACATGACTGGACCTTTGCTAAAGATCACGCCACACCGGTATACAAACTAGCTGCAGCATTACATGCCATCCACGTGATCATCACATCCGTTCATTGCCAATACTGTGTCCAATAGACGATATACCCACCATGTCAATATAAAAATGTACTATATATTCTTTAATCTAGCGAGTGGACCATGGTAGTTTGGTGCACCGCGGGGCATGGGGTCGCTTTTGGATAAGATTTATAAGTGCTGGAAGAATGAATGCAATTCATCAGACAATACCACTTGTAACTTTATAGCTGTTTTCTAAATTTTGTTTGACTGCTCCCAGTGCTGATATCAAGCTTGTAGTTTTGCTGGTGAAGGATCATTATCATCTTTATCTATGGTGCCATCAACACTTGTAAGTTTCTATGAAGTTGTTTGGTAACGAGATTGTATTTGTGTTTTTAACAAAATATAAATACAACTCGTTTGGTTAAAAAAAAACAATTTATTATTTATCAGATCCATGGCATTCAGCGTCCAAAACATAGGAGAAAAAAATAGATAAATGTTGCTTCCTACGCACTTCATGCTAATTAATTAGCATGAACAGTGAAACATGCTTCACTTAATTAGCATGCTTCACTGTTCATGCTAATTAATTAGCACGAATAGTGTGTAGCCATGTTATACTGTTTCGGTCGGACCGGTTTCGGTTCAAAACTTAAAAATATATTGAACCAGATCCGATCCAGTAAAATAAAAATTATTTTTTACTTTTTAATTGTGTTTTATTCAAAAAAAACTAGTGTTTAATATTATTCAATGACACTGCATAAATTAGACAGAGATCGCTTGATAACGTAGCATTTATAGAATTTGATCGCAATTCCAATTTTGATTCCTGATTATATTTTATCTGATGTTGTTGCGTGCTTAAGAAACAAAAAAAAAACTGTAGTTCTTGTCGTGTGTATTTCTCACGTGATGGAATTGTAGATAGTTTAATATAACAATAAAAAATATTTTATATAAAGTATTATTTATTTCATGATGTCATAGCAATAGTTAAATCCACGATATTTAAATTAAAAACCATCAATATTAATATATATTTTTTAAAATTATTTTATAACCTCAATTTCAAAAGTACTCTTAACCAAACACATTAAACTATTTTTTTTTCAATCTCAATTTCAACCTCAGTTTTAACCAAACACCTATTTTTTCAAACCAATCTCAATTAAAAGTACTTTTTATAAAATAATTTTTTTCAAATTATAACCATAACAACTATCACAATACCAAACACTCATAAGTGTGTGTATTAGATTGGATGCGGAATAAGTTTCAAGTGGCTAATGGGCTTCTTTTTCACATTTATTCTTTAGATTTGAATTGAAAATTTAAAACCAGCTCATGAAATTTATTTAATTTGTTTTGTAATTTAAAAGTGTTTTATTTTTTTATTTTTTTATTTTAAATTAATATATTTGATGAGCTAATATTAAAAATAATTTTTAAAAAATAAAAAAATATTATTTTAATATATTTATGAGTATAAAACATTTTAAAAAACAATCGCAACTATATTTTTAAACGTACACTGCATATACCAATACTTCAGCACAATAAATTGATGAATAATGTTTTCATGACCTATAAAACAAAATAATCAGATTTTTTTTTTAGAACCTAGCACAATAAAAAAAAATTAGTAAAATAGAACGGGATAAAAGATTCACTTATGGTAGCTTCTACGTGTTTTTTCCAATCATTTTTTTTAATTTGCTAAAACCAAAAAACACTCTGTTTTCGAAGAAACAAAGCCAGGGAATCTGAAATTAAAATTCACTTGTGGTAGCTTCTACGTGTTGACAATAATTAGTTAAAAGGACGGTAAATTATGTAAAGGGAATTGGAAAAAAAATTGCAAGTACTGATGAAATTTTAAAAACATTAGCACAATAAAATAAAAATATCAACGAACAACACCACCGAAAAAAATGATGAGATGACATAGCTTACACATATCACAATCAAAAATACATTTTTTAGAGCTCGTTACTACTAAAATTATCACAGAAAAGATGAGAGAGAAAATTAAAAAAAACTCTAGAAATATAAAGAAACTCCAATTATAATATCATTAATGTTATGGAAAAAAACTTAATGATATATGAATCCAACAATATCAAAAAAAATCATCAATAATAACTCGAGTGAATCACACTTGTTATCTAAAGATAGTATGACTCGCTTATCTTTGACAACAAGTGAGACTTACTCGAATCACAATTGATGACATTTTTTGATATTGTTGAATTATATCATTAAAATCTTTTTGATAGTATCAATGATATTATAATTAAATATTCAATATGTTTTCGATATTTTTTTTTTCTATTATCTCTTTTGTTTATTTAATATTTTTTTATTGAAAATCATTATTCTAAACAGTAAAAAGCTATAAAAGTCACATTTTATAATTGTACCATGTGTTATTTTATTAATTTTTTTATTTGTGTTATTTCTTCAATTTTTTAAAATAAAATATGCTAATGACCAAAAATACCCAGCACCTATGGACTGATAAGTTGTGGCACTGGACAAAAGGTAAAAACCTTAGATAAAAAAAGTGTTTAGGACAACTTCTACTCCTGCTTTTATATGTTTTTCAAAATTACTTATAAATTTAAAAAAATATTAATTTTTTATTTTTTATTTTTGTAGGTTAATATCAATCATAAAAAAATATTTTAACATACTTTAAAATAAAAAAAATATATTTTTAAAAACATGCCACATTCTCTCAAACAACTTAAAGTGTGATAGCTAAAGGAGATACGACACTGGGCTCCACCGTTATACCAACATTTTCTTTCACTTCACTCGCCTTCTCTCTCCCTGTGGCGATCCCGTAATTCAGTGAGTATTAGGAATTTCAATTTAATTTCAGCATCTACCGAGAGCCCATTGGCATTTACAGCATCCTTCGTTTTCAAGCCTGTTGTTCGGTCACATTGAATGTTACATTAATTTGTTGGCATTATTGTCCTGCCAGCTAGCCAGTGACTCCGATTGAGGCTACGAGTTCGCTGGGAGGTTTAAAGTGTACCGGTAATGCGGATCGTGTATATATATATATAAATTAATTAAAAATATATCAAAACTATAATTTTTTTATTTTTAATTTTAACACGCCAAAAATATTAAAAAAATTAAAAATATCAATTTAATATTTTTTCAAATGAAAAATAATTTTAAAATCACCTTAATAAATAGATTAAATTGTATTGCCAAACAGAATCTTAAATATATATTAGTGAAATTAAGATAGAATAGATATATTTCCATGGCTACGGCTTTTCATCACATATATTTTTTAATTTAATGAAGTGAATTTATTGTATCAGTATTCCCATTGAAAATGCTAATAAAAAGTTTGCGAGCATGGTGAAATCCATCCTCCAAATACATGTAATTAGCATAAATAACTTGAACGAGGGGTCCACAAATCTATCTAAATATCAAGAACTAGTCTCTTGTAGTTATTTTTTTTATTATTATTAGTATGGATATTTGTATCAGTTTATATATATCTCAATTAATTTTATAGATTCTAAAATTAATGATCATATAAGTTTTCAGTGGCCAGATTTATAAAACTTGAACTTGTAATTTTTAAAAAACAAATTTAAAATCTAACCAGTTAAGTTATACTCTCAAAGTTAATTTTTTAATTTTCTTGATAGCGTAGGAAATTATCGTCACGCAAGCTATTTCATAACGTGTGAGTTGAATCCATGTGAAAAGTTTTTTTAAAAAATAACATGAATTACTATAGAGTAATTAAACAATCTAAGTTACAAATCAAGCATGTACAAAGACAATTCCCTCGGCGAGCCTCGTCTCCCATTTCATGGTATTCTTCGAAGGGGATAGCGTACAAATATTATTTGCAGTTGTATTTTACCCTCAAGATAGATACAGCTACATACTACTCCTACATCTGTATTTTATGTTTTTTTTTCCCATGGAACACACGTAACAGTGAAAAAAAAAAAAACGGAGAGCCCTTCACTTCAAGAACATGGTACATGCTCCCCCGTGAGGGAGCTTGACTTCAACCCAGGCCAATTCGAAGAGGGAGGCATAGACATGTGAAGGAGAATAAATTAAGTCAACAGATACAATCACTTCCGGGTGGGTCCTTTTTTATTTGGGCTCCCCTGTTTTTTTCTTTTTTCTTTTTCTATCACAAGGCTGGTGCACACCTGCTTCCCCATGTTTTCATGTTTTCTGTTAGTGCATGTTTGTTTTAATGTTTAAACCTTTTCTGTTTTACTATTTTTGTCAAGGGGTTATGATAGAAGACCATAGGAGCAGAGAAAGGCCCATCATTCGTGGATTGAAAAGAACTACACGGAGTGTAGGCCTACCATAGCATTCGAATTGGTGAACAAGGCCCGGCCCATAAATTGGTCCACCAGCCCAGCTCCCTGACCAACAGCAAGGGCTGATTCAATTTTGGTAAATGAATATGAAGGCACCACCACCTCATGGAGGAGGTTCAGTGACAAGGAAAAAACGACTGTTATTAGAGCTTCTCACTGCACCTTAAGGTTCTTGCCTCGATGCCCCATCATTTTTCAGTTCAATGATTCCAGTGCGATGGGAAAGCGGACAATCACATAGCTGATAGCAGGTTTTGTTACATTACGAACGTCACATGAATAATTTATAAATAGAAGCTTGCAAGAGGAAAGTGAACAGCATGCTTGTATCCTTGCATGTAACAGAGTAATCAATGTCAGCTTGCTGCTATTGTCTCCCTCGAATACCACCTATTTGTACCTATCGTCTTTAAAATCCAAGGCTCACCGGTCATCTGAACAGAAAAATAGCAAATCTCCCTGTATCAGCTTCTGTGCCCGACCTGGTTATTTCAGGATACACTACTCAAACAAGAATCACCACACCCACTTACTAGGATAATATGCTTGTATACAAACGGATCAATGTGCAACTGATATTAGAGGAGGAAGTAGAATGGCATAAAGCACAGATACTTCCTCCTGAGCTTTTTCCTTCCACTTCCTAGCTGCAACTCTGAATAATCGATATGAGCTTCTGTGCCTGACCAAGTCATGTTTTCGGCCACACTTTCTATAAGTTGCAACTCTGAATCACCGTAGCTGCAAATCTGAAGCAGGATCAATATATATATATATAAAAAAAGGGAAAAGAATTGCAGGGGAACAAAAAGTTTATAAGCTTTACATGATATAATTTTGAAAGGTTCCATATAATCAAAATCCAAAACCAAATTCAAAGATTATCAAGATTTTCTGTTGGAAACCCAAGCAAACCGGAAGTTGCCACCAAGCGACTAGTGAAACTTTTGATTTTCAGGACACACAGCAGCAGAAGCTGTATCCGTTTTACTTCATTTTTTTAATAAATCAAACAAATGGTTTGCCAGATTTACAACAGAGAAAGATCAACCAAACAGAACCAGAAATAATAATAATAATAATAAAAAGAATTACCTGGTATGCTTGCAAGAGCATCCAGCGTTGAATCTGTATCACAAAATCAAAACCCCATTATCAAGTTCAAGGAAAACGAAGTTCTTAACAGACAATCAAAACTTTTTATTCTCTGTTCTCAGTGTCCAAGAAAACGGTGTAAAAAAAAAGATCATCCAAAGCATAATATGTTATCTCCACTCCATCCATTCTCTTTGTTAACATGAGACGGGGCCCTGTTGCTTTTGAATTAAGAAACGCCACAACAAAATTTGTTTTCATTTCTTTTCTCTCTTCCACTTCTCAATTCTCTTCCCTTTTTCTCTATTTCCTCACTATCACTTCCCCCTCTCTCTTATAATGTCATCAAAGAATATTCTCTATTGGAGTAAGAACTTCGTAAAAACAACTACTGTTATGCTGAGAATGATCCCAAGTCATAGCTATTTTGGTATCGTAGCAGCATTTAATTGTTTTTTAAAATATTTTTGTTCTAAAAATATATTGAAATATTTTTTTTAATTTATATTTCATATTAGTAAAATATCTAAAAACAATAAAAAAATTAATTTGAAATAAATAAAAAATATTTTTTTAAAAAAACTCTTTTAAAATACAAAAATAAACTAGTATTGTCACATCATTTACATTTGAGGTATTTTTAAAACCCAAATATGAACCCAAATTTTTTTAGTAAAGCATAGAGAAAAGGAGAGCGCAGATGGGAAGGCCTCTAGTGAAGAGGCAAAGCGCGGGGGAATTACGTCTTCAAAAAGGGAATTCTTGCTTTTGCTATACTTGGTTTTAAGGGCTTCACGCATTTTTAGAATTAATGTCGATGAATAACACAACTTTAGGCAAAATTCACACTCTTTAAGAGGGGTTCGAAGGAGCTGAAAAGGCAAGAATAGGAATAAAACAATCTACTCAATCAAGGCTTGAAGAACCACTGGAAGAAGGCTATACCATCTGCTTATTTCCTCTACCTATTCTTTGTCGGAGCTATGAGTATATTTTAAGGAATAGTAGCAAATCTTTCTATATGAGAGATTAATATCCATGAATATTTATATTTCCCCTTAATTCATATATGTATGTATGCTTACCCTTATGCTTGCAGATATAACTGAGCTGAACCTACCGAAAACATGCTGCCTATCCTTCCCCAATGGAAAGGATGGCTTGATGAGCTTTGAGGCCACCATTAAGCCTGGCGAAGGAGATACAGCAAGTAATTTGGAAAACCCTTACAGGTTTACACTTGTCTTCAAAATCTATTGCACATTGTTTTTCCCGCTAGCCAAAATCTTTTGGAATAGCTGTTTCTTGATGCTCAGAAAACTCTCTTGTTACCTTATCATAGGGGTGGCAAATATTTCAAGTTTCGCCTCTCTATCCTCGCGATGGGCCAAAGGTCAAATGTATGACAAGGGTACATGTGCAATGTTTCGTTCTACAGTCAATCTCTCTCCTTTTATGCTATCTGCAGGTCTGCCATCCTAATATTGATCTGGAAGGCAATGTGTGCCTAAACATTCTTGGAGAAGACTGGAAACCTATCCTTCTTTTATATATGATTTTAACTCCGCGTTTATCCTCCCTTTTACTTCTTCGCTCTGTTACATGGCAGGTCTTAAAGCCCACCCTCGCTGTTTGCATGGTTGAAATTTCCGAACATCCTATTATTGATCCACAATCTTGGACGCGCGTACACGATCTATAATCTTCCCAGATGAAATGGGTCCTGAGCCTCGCTAAGTCGCAACCACTCCTTCCAATCGAGGATCAAGAGCATTCCGAAGACTGTCTGATCTAATTAAATGGCCAAATCTGTTAAAATACTTTGAAAAAAATAGTAAAACATTAATTTGGGAGAGCCTATGGCGTTTTGCCGTTTATATAAATAGGGAAACACCTCACCTGTTTTTTTCCCCTTTCATTTACAATCAAATTGTATAACAAATTGTTAATGTGTAAATGTTTCAGTTTAGTAGCAAAGCTTTCTTGGTTTCTAGAGACCAAATCATCCACGTGTAAAGGCAAGTAAATTCTATCGTTTTCTCTATTGTTGTGTAATTAAATTTAAAAAAAATAAAATTATTAGATCCTATTGATTCATGTGTTCGGTGAGCAATTTCAAGTCAATCTAAAAAATCATCATCTAAATATTTAAAAATCTTTATTAAAACATTATTATCTTGATACTTTTTTAAATAAAATTGAGTTTTTTCGAGGCTAATAATGTCATGTTTTGATTTACTTAGCTAATCGAGCATTGAAAAAATTAATTTTTATTTAATTTAATTTTAAACTCAAGTAAATAAAAAAAGAGCTCAATCCAATAGGAAATGGGTATTTGGTTTAATATTTTTTTTAAAACATTAATGATGCCTATAAATATTTTTTTTCTTTGCAATCAAAATTGATTTTTGATCTAAAGGTATAGCGTGGGTAAACTAACAGTGAATTTAATAGTAATTCTTTTTTTCTTCCTTTAATTTTTTCTTTCCAGGTCATCTTACTTTTTTTTTTCTCTAATTTCATTAAAGTTTTTTTTTTTAATGTTAGAAAATAAGCTAACAACGCTTGCACATATTCTTATGTTTTAAAAAAATTCGGCTACACCTATAGCCTAGCATGGTCTATAAAATTCTACTTAAGTTTTTCTTTCACGTCATTATTAAAAAAATATATTTTTAATTTTAAATCAAAATTTTAAAATTATTTTCCACATGTAATATATGATAAAATCAAAATATGTTTAACAAAAATTAAATAAAAATAGGAGATTAGAATAAATTAAAATTAATAAGTTAAAAAAATTCATTGAAGCAAAATTCAACTCAATTCTGAACAAATTTATCGATGTAAATTAAAAGTCAATTCTAATAAAATATAACAGAATCTAAATATGGATATACTAGTTCATGGAGTAAAATTGTTTCGACTAAAAATCTGATGATCTAAGTGAAAGAGAGGGAAAGAGAGTGTGTTTTAATAAAATGAGGAGTGGAAGAAATTGTGAAAGTAAACAGATCAGATCGAGAGGGTTTATCAATAAAGTTGATCGGGCCCTACCTGGTCTAATGGCAAGAAGAAAGAGACACGTTCTCAAATGATGGGTCCCACGCTCAACGGCTTGGACCCCATGTTTGAATTATCAGGTCATTTCAAGACAGGTACACACACGCGGCAAGCCCCCCAGCCACCCTCACCGTCACCCCCTCCTTCGATTTATTTATTGTTTAGAAAAAGAAAGAAAGAAAATTCCAGCACAAGTCACATACACTTGGTCTGCTCACACAAACAAACAACAAGAATAA